>WSSedL1CaDRAFT_10000310_pt1 | contig 34090 bp, 30 predicted proteins | sample WetSurSL1Cattail_FD_9464 | JGI IMG/M metagenome (IMG submission 9464)
TCACTGTTCGACAAAACTCCATTGCTAAAATTGCTCAATGTTAATGAGAAAATTCAAATCATGGAAAATCAAGAAGTCAAAGAACTATTGTTATTTTAATTAAATTTACTAACAGTTTAGTGCATCAGCAGTAATTGTAAATTATGAATTATAAATTATAAACTGTCAACTATCACCACATCATCATCACATCACCCCATCACCCCATCACCCCATCATCACATCATCACATCATCACATCATCCCATCATCCCATCATCCCATCACCCTATCACCCCATCATCCCATCATCACTCATGGTGGTAAGGTTCTCCTTTTAAAATCGTCAAGGCCCGATAGAGTTGTTCCACAAATATTAACCGGATCATTTGATGCGAAAAGGTCATAGCCGAAAGTGATATTTTTCCATTGGCACGCCGGTAAACTCTCTCGGAGAAACCATACGGTCCGCCAACAACAAAAATCATGCGTTTGTGCGAAGCCAGCATTTTTTTTGAAATAAATTCTGAAAAACCAACTGAGGTGTGCTGTTTTCCATTTTCATCCAGTAAGATAACTTCATCGTTTGTTTCAAGTTGTTTAAGAATTAAATCTGCTTCTTTTTCCTGTTGTTCGGAGATTGACAGACTTTTCGTGTTTTTTAGTTCCGGAATTATTGTCAATTCAAACAGAATGTAATATTTGAGGCGATTCTGGTATTCTTCCTGAAGCTTGATCAAATGCGAATTGGTCGTTTTACCAACTGTTAATAGTTTTATTTTCATTTGTTTAGGAATTTATCTCCTTTTGGCGTGTTATTTGTACGAAATAAAAATCAATAGAAATATTTGGCTGCAACAAATTAATTAATGTACTTTTGCAGTAAAGATTTCATAATCCAATGCAAATATGGTATTTATTTTAAGAAATATCATTTCTATTTGAAAAATATTATTTGAATAAATAAGAATAAAATGAAAACAATTAATTTTTTTCTTTTGTATACTTTCCTTTTTTGTGCTATCCCTTTGGCGGATGCGCAAACTGTTGAAGTTCCTTCGAATATTATTGCTGCTCTCAATGATGGTGATGCAAGCCAACTTTCGTCATATTTAAATACAAATGTAGAACTTGTTATTGATAATAAGAACGATGTATTTAGCAGACAGCAAGCAACCGGAATTATAGCTGATTTTTTCAGAAAAAACAGAGTTACTAATTTTCAATTATTACACAAAGGTAATAAAGATGCAGCTAGTTTTGCTATTGGTGTTTTAAAAACATCAACCGGTAGTTTTCGGGTATATGTTTTGACCCGCAAAAATGAAATTCAACAACTCAGAATTGAGCCTTCTAATGACTAACGATTTCGAACAACTTATTTCCCTCTGGTTTGCCGAAGATATTGGTGACGGCGACCACACAACTCTTTCCTGTATTCCGGCTACAGCCACCGGAAAGTCACAGTTGATAATTAAAGAAGATGGCGTTTTGGCAGGCGTGGAAGTGGCTCGTGAAATTTTCAGGGCTTTTGATCCTGAACTGAATATGACTACTTTTATTCATGATGGTGCTGATGTGAAAGCAGGCGATGTGGCTTTTGTTGTAGAAGGCAGGATACAATCGCTTCTTCAAACAGAACGTTTGATGCTTAACATCGTGCAGCGAATGAGTGGTATTGCTACCCGAACCCGCGAATATGTAAAGGCACTTGAGGGTACCAAAACTCGTGTGCTCGATACCCGTAAGACAACTCCCGGCCTGCGCTTGCTCGAGAAAGAAGCTGTAAAAATAGGCGGAGGGGTTAATCATCGTATCGGTTTGTATGATATGATTTTATTAAAAGATAATCATGTCGACTTTGCAGGTGGAGTTGATAAAGCGATTCTTCGGGCTAAAGAGTATTTGAAAGAAAACGGGAAAAAGCTGAAAATAGAAATTGAGGTGAGAAACCTGGATGAACTGGCTCAGGTTGTCGCAGTTGGAGGAGTTGACAGAATCATGCTCGATAACTTTACACCTGCCAATACCCGTAAGGCTGTAAAAATTATTGCAGGTAGATATGAAACCGAATCATCGGGCGGAATTACTTTCGATACGCTAAAAGAATATGCCGAATGCGGAGTGGACTTTATCTCCGTAGGAGCTTTGACACACTCGGTCAAAAGTTTGGACATTAGTTTTAAAGCAATGTAAAAACAGTGTGCTTAGCGGTGAACAGGGTTGCATCAAAAGCACGCAAACAACACAAATTTTCGCAAATAAGATTTTCCCTTGCATGCACTTATCTTCTCATGCGATCAAAAAAAATCCTGAAAGGGTTTAATATGAATAACCGCCGGTAAAAACCGGCGGATTAGAATAACAGGAAAATAAGAACTCTGAGCAGGGTTCAATATCAACAAACAATCTTAATATTCAATCCCTTCAGCGTTGTGGATGTAGGGGCATCTGTTCTCTGGATGCAAAATTCAGATAAACACCTTGTAACTCCTATTTACTTGTAACTTGTAACTCGTAACTATTTACTTGTAACTACTTTCAATGTTATTTTGCTTCCAGATTTACCATAGCCTGCGCTACTTTGGGCAGGTTTTGCTCATTAAGACCTGCCACACACATCCTGCCACTGTCAATAAGATAAATGCCCGAATCGTTACGCAACTGATGTACCTGTTCTGTGCTGTATCTGGTATAGCTAAACATTCCATGCTGATTGAGCAGGTAGCTGTACAATGATTCATTGCCGCCTAAACTTACAATTTTTTCCACCAGCTTTCCACGCATAGTCTGGATGCGTGTTCGCATGGCTTCCACTTCACCGAACCATTGAGTCCTTAATGCTTCGTCGCTCAAAACGCCAAGTATCAGATGAGCGCCAAAGGATGGTGGGTTCGAATAGTTCCGGCGAACGGTAGCTTTCAGTTGACCCTGCACAGCATTAGCAGTCTTGCTATCGTCGCAAACGATTGACAGACCTCCCACGCGCTCGCCATACATCGAAAATATTTTGGAGAATGAATTGCCGGCAACAAATAGAAGTCCCCGCTCAACCATAGCCCTCAGGGCGTATGCATCTTCGGCCAATCCGCGTCCGAAACCCTGATAAGCCATATCCAGAAACGGAATGAGCTCGCGCTCTTTCATAACGCTTATAAGTATATCCCATTGTTCTTCCGTGAGGTCGGCACCTGTGGGGTTGTGGCAACATGGATGAAGCAACACAATGCTCTGTTTGCTTAGTGCGCTGATGCATTCCAGCATGGCGGAGAAATGAACGCCTGCAGTGGTTTCGTCGAAATAGGGGTAGGTGTACACCTGAAAGCCGGCGCCGCGAAATATGGATACGTGGTTTTCCCAGGTGGGATCGCTTACCCAAACCGACGACTTTGGAAACCAGCTATGCAAAAAGTCGGCTCCTACTTTTAATGCGCCCGAGCCACCCAGCGTTTGTATGGTAGCAACTCTTCCTTGCAGTACTGCAGGAGCCTCGTAGCCAAAAGTCAGGTTTTGAACCTCGCGGCAGTATTCCCGCATTCCGTCCATGGGCAGATACAAGGACGGGCCTTTGACATCTTTCATGTAGCGTGCCCGTGCTTGTGCTATGGAATCGAGCTGAGGTACTATACCTTGTTCGTTGTAATAAAGACCGATGCTCAGATTTACCTTGCCGGCGCGCGGATCTGCTTTGTACGCATCCATCAGCGATAGGATGGGATCACCTGCGTAGGGTTCTACATGTTGAAACATATAATGTTTTTGTTGATTTAAATTGATATTAAAAACCTTTTACCAAGTTCTCAAGACTGCATCGTACCATGCTTTCGGTAGTGCTTTCGGTATAAAAAGCCATGTGTTGTGTCATTACCACATTGGGGAATTGTCTAAGGTATGCCATGTTTCTATTGGCAATAATATCCAGTCGTCTGTCGTGATGGTAAATGTCGGATTCGTCTTCAAACACATCCAGTGCTAATGACGATATCTTGCTGCTTTCCATGGCTTCAATCAGAGCGTTTATTTCTATCAACTCTCCGCGGGAGCAATTGATAATAGCTACTCCGTTCTTCATCTTTTTCAGCGATGCCTTGTTGATAATGTGTCTGGTGCCTTCCAGCAACGGGATATGGAGTGTGATAATATCACTTTCTTTATACAATGTATCCAAATCTACAAATTGCGCATACTGCTCTATTTCCGGTTTCGTTTTTCCGGTAGGCGAATAAGCCAGTATTTTACATCCGAACCCATGCAGCAGCTGAATAACGGCTTTGCCTATTGAGCCTGTCCCCATGACCCCCACGGTACAGTGTTTTATTTCCCTGCCTTGTAGTCCGGCAAGTGAGTAGTCATTCACATTCCCCCTGAACATGGCTTGTTTGTATTTGCGCAGCGACATAAGCATCATCATCACTGTGTACTCGGCCACACAGTCGGGCTCGTAGGATGAATTTGTGACCCGAATGCCTTTTTGTCTGGCATATTCAAGGTCTATGTGGTTCATCCCTATCGTACGGGTAGAAATGTGCTTTACGTCGTTGGCGACCAAAGCATCAATGATTTGTTTGTTGATAACGGAATGTCCCAGAATACTTACACCTTCTACACCTTTGGTGAGCTGCATGCTTTGTGCCGACAATATTTCGGAGGTATTAAGAACTTCAATACTCAGACGTTCTTTTATCCGATCAAAATGAACCTGCTCGTCAGAACGGGTTTCATAAGCAACGATTTTCATGATTTATAAATACACAATTATATAGCTGAATATTACAAAAAAAACTATCCGATAGAGGAAATTATTTCTCCGGATTAAGCCCTGATGTATGTCAGATGAATGATCGTTTTAGGTCGGATAGTTACGAAAAACAAAAGTACATATTCCCAACAGATTCAATAGTTATTGGTCAGCAATAAATATATTTTCTAAACAGTTCTGACGATTTTGCTGAAAAAAAGCTGTCAAATGGTGTGTATGTTTATTGAAATGGGCACATCATTGACAAATGTAAACTACAGGGGGCGGTCAGGGGCTAAGAAAGAAGGCGTTTTCACTTTAGAGTGTATTGTTAAACACACCGAATTAAATAGTGGTCTTTGACTGATGCATACCAATCCCCGATTTCTCTCAATATCTTTTTGCGTTAAATTTAATTACTCGTTCTTATGGATATAACTTTATTTATACTATTTTCTTGTTTTGCTTGTTAATCTTATAGATATTTTTTATCTTTACGCCGAATTATAAGAATTGAGCAGGAATAAGGTTTAAATAAATGTTTTTTTTAGCTGGCTAAGGTGTCTGGCATCTTTGCCAAAGAGCATAGCAAGCTTGCCATAAGGTATAGCAAGATCGCCAAAGGAAATAGCAAGCTTGCCATAATACATAGCCAGATCGCCAAAGAGAATAGCAAGATTGCTATAAGGTATAGCGATCTTGCAATAAAGCATAGCAAGATTGCCAAAAGAAATAACAAGATAAATACGATAAAAGTCTATGTTGCTCAAGCGGGGAAGGGCATATAGATGAGAGTTAGTTACCCCGAAAACTCACTTTAATTCTTATTTCTATGTCTAAACCAACTTATGCAGACCGCATAGCTAGCGCGCAGGTAATGGTGGCAGGGTTAAGAAACAATGCTGAACAAGTTGCTCGTCGAGGATTGGATATTAAGTTTATCGACTCGGTAGATGTAGACAAGTCAGATGCTTCTACACTCAATGACCAACAAGAAAAGCTGAAAGCCGACCAAAAGTCGAAAACAGCTGAACTTCTTGCTAAACTGGACGAACTAGATGCTAAAATGGCCGAAGCCAAGAAGGTTGTGAAACTCGAGTTTCCTCAATCTCGCTGGAAAGAGTTCGGTATTGATGACAAACGCTAACGCGTACTTTAATGAAAAGCGGCGAGTGTAAAATACTCGCTGCTTGGATTCAAGTCTGTTGGAAACCTAAGAAGAAAAGTGAGTGCTTAAAAAAAACTGCTATGATGAACCGAATTAAGAAGATATTCTTAAATGATTACTGCATTTTATATTTGATCATTGCAAATGCATTTCTGATTTTTGTTCAGGAATTTCAGTTGAGAGGTAGTATTCTCGATTATTTTGAACCGATCTTTACACTGTTGTTTATTTTTGAAATGATTATTAAAATAAACGAGTTTGGATTTTCAAAATACATGTCAAACAGTTGGAACAGGCTCGACTTTATACTCGTCATATTATCAATACCTTCATTAGGAGCCATCTTCTGGAATGACAATATCTTTCAGCTGAATATATTTTTGACACTTCGGGTCTTTCGTGTCTTTAAGTTTTTCAGACTCATTCGGTTTTTTCCTAATGCTCAGATCTTGGTAAAATCGGTAAAGCGGGCTCTGAAAGCATCGTATATAATTATCGCAAGTTTCTTTTTATTAGTATTTATCGTTGCTTTAATTAGCTGTTCACTATATAAAAAGATACTTCCGGAATATTTCAATGATCCGTTGCGATCTTTTTATTCAATTTTCAGACTTTTTTCGGTGGATGGGTGGCATGAAATCCCAGATTTAATATCCATCCGAACAACTCCTTTTATTGCATTTTTCTCAAAGATTTATTTTTCCATTTTATTATTTGGAGGAGGAATTATTGGATTATCGTTGGTCAATTCCATTTTTGTACATGCAATGGTAAGCGATAATAATGATGATCTGGAAAAAAAAGTATCTCAACTTAGTGAAAAGATTGATCTGCTTAGTGAAAAAATACATGAATTAAATAGTAATCATAACACTTTAAATTAAAAATAGTATGGACTTTAAAGATCAAATTAAACAACTTTCTGAAAGAATATTGAAACTAAAAGACAATATTCAAACCGAAGAAGCAACCAAAAATGCATTTATTATGCCATTTATTCAAGCCTTAGGCTATGATGTTTTTAATCCGCTTGAAATTTTGCCGGAATACACCTGCGATATTGGCATCAAAAAAGGCGAAAAAATTGATTATGCTGTATTGAAAGATGAACAGCCGATTATTTTAATAGAATGTAAACATTGCGATCAAAACCTGTCTTTGCATGATGGACAACTGCTTCGGTACTTTCATGTGTCTAAAGCAAAATTCGGGATACTGACTAATGGAATTAATTATCGTTTTTATACCGATTTGGTCGATGCTAATAAGATGGACGAAAAACCATTCTTTGAAATAGATATGTTGAACTTAAAGGATACTCAAATAGAAGAGTTGAAGAAGTTTCATAAATCATATTTTGATATATCAAAGATTGTGGGTACTGCCAATGAGCTTAAGTATACAAATGAGATAAAAATTATACTAAATAGAGAGCTTAAAGAGCCAAGTGAACCGTTTGTTCGTTTCTTTACCTCACAAGTCTATAATGGTCGTGTTACTGCTTCTATTTTAGAGTTTTTTACAGAATTGGTTAAAAAATCAGCAGCTGTGTATATGAGCGATATAATAACCGACAAATTCAAATCAGCCCTTAATCAGCAAGATGAGGAAAACAAATCAGATGTCGAAAAATCGGTACCAGTAGTTGAAGAAGAAGACAAGATCGTTACTACACAGGAGGAGATGGAAGCATTTTATATTGTAAAAGCAATTCTACGACCCAATATTGATATTGATAGAGTCACTTTTAAGGATACTCAAAACTGGTTTAATGTATTGATTGACGAAAGTATTCGAAAATCAGTTTGTAAGTTATATTTTAATGGAAAAAAGAAATATATCGGAATCCTTGACGAAAATAAGAAGGAAGTAAAGTCTGAAATTGGAAATATCAATGATATATTTAATCACAGTCAACAATTGCTGGACGCATTGGAAATGTATAAATAAAATTCGCCCTGATTTTTTTATAATACTGCCTTCTACGGGGCTTTTGTTTTAATGAAATAAATATTACTACCATAATATTGCTCCTAATGAAGCATTTTCAGAGCTTCGGAGAAGCGATATTATGGGTAGTTAATTTCAAAAAGAGAGAATATAGGGAAGCTATAGTAGAAATAAACGGGTTTTTAGGTAAAAAGATATCTACAACTGCATGTTTTCCAAATGTACTATGGTTTTTGCAATTGGGCTCAACTCTTTTCCACGATCCATTGCTAGCTGATCGTTTCTACCGACTACCAACTACTTACTACCGACTAACTTCCAACTTGTAATCAAATCTCTTTTTTTCTCGGGTAAATTTCACTAATTTTGCAGCCATTATTAATAATTCATTGTAAAGAGTACGGACAAGGCACTGCCTTGTCTCCAACAAACTGAAATTATGCCACACACTTCGCAACGTGGACAGGCAATGCCCGAATCACCTATTCGTAAACTGGTACCGCTGGCCGATAAAGCCAAAGCACGGGGTATCAAAGTGTATCACCTGAATATCGGTCAACCCGATTTAAAAACGCCACAAGTCGCGTTGGATGCGATCCGCAATATTGACCGAACTGTTCTCGAATATAGCCCGAGTGATGGTATTAAAAGCCTGAGAACAAAACTGGCGGCCTATTATCATACATTCAATATTGATGTAACGGAAGAAGACATTATCGTAACTTCCGGTGGATCGGAAGCGGTGAACTTTGCCTTTATGAGTTGCCTCGATCCGGGTGATGAAATCATTGTTCCGGAGCCTGCGTATGCCAATTATACTGCTTTTGCTATTGCAGCCGGAGCTGTTGTACGTCCGGTGGTTTCGTCTATTGAAGAAGGATTTGCCTTGCCATCGGTAGAAAAATTTGAGGAGCTGATTACGCCCAAAACGAAAGGAATCCTGATTTGCAATCCCAATAATCCGACCGGTTATTTATATACCCGCTCGGAAATGAATAAGATTCGTGATCTGGTGAAAAAATATGATTTGTATCTTTTCTCCGATGAAGTATATCGAGAGTTCTGCTATACCGGTGCGCCTTATATTTCGGCATTTCACCTGGATGGCATCGAAGAAAATGTGGTGCTGATTGATTCGGTTTCTAAACGTTACAGTATGACCGGTGTTCGAATCGGTGCATTGGTAACAAAAAATAAAGAAGTACGCAAAAACGTAATAAAATTTTGTCAGGCACGCCTGAGTCCACCTTTGCTGGGACAAATAGCCTCGGAAGCGGCTATGAATACATCGTCGGAATATATGCTCGAAATGTATAACGAGTATGTGGAACGTCGTAAGTTTCTTATCGATGGATTAAACCGTATTCCGGGTGTGTATTCCCCCATTCCAATGGGAGCATTTTACACCGTAGCACGTTTGCCTGTGGATGATGCCGATAAGTTTTGTGCATGGTTACTTTCCGACTTCGAATATGAAGGTTATACCGTAATGATGGCTCCGGCTTCGGGCTTTTATACAGTGGAGGGACTTGGAAAAGACGAAGTCCGCATAGCCTATGTGCTGGATAAAGAAGATCTGAAACATGCATTAATTGTGCTGGGCAAAGCTTTAGAAGCTTATCCGGGACGAACGATTTGATGTGATGATGTGATGATGTGATGATGTGTTGATTTGTTGATTGGTTAGTCGGGGTTAGTCGAATTTATTAACCTGTTATAGGCCATTCTCTAATGAACCTTTATCCAATCAGCCAATAAATCAATTAACTAATAATCCAATCATCCAATAGCCCAATCAACCAATTAACCAATAACCCAATCATCTAATCATCTAATCATCTAATCATCTAATCAACCACCGTGTCTCTAGAATATTTTATAGCTAAACGTATCCATTTTCAGCAAGGAAAGAAAAATGTTTCTCGTCCTGCCGTTCGTATAGCCACCATTGGCATTGCCTTGGGATTGGCGGTGATGTTGATTTCGGTAGCAGTAGTTATAGGCTTTAAAAACGAGATTAGAAATAAGACCATTGGTTTTGGAGGACATATACAGATAACCAATTTTGACAATAATAATACTTACGAAATGAATCCGATCAAAGCCGACAAAGCTTTGATGAACAAAATTTCGTCGATAGATGGAGTAAAACATGTGCAACGTTTTGCCACTAAGCCGGGTATTATCAAAACGGATAATGAATTTCAGGGAATAGTTGTCAAAGGTATTGACAAAGATTTTGACTGGAAGTTTTTCAAATCCAATTTAGTTGAAGGACAAATACTGGATGTGTCCGGCGATACGCCAAGCAACAAGGTAGTGCTGTCGAAGTATCTGGCCAATTTGCTTGGACTAAAACTAGGTGATAGCTTTTTTACCTACTTTATACAAGATCAGGTTCGGGCGCGTAAGTTTAAAATTGTAGGTATCTACTCTACAAACTTTATTGAATACGATAAACTCTTTATTCTGGCAGATATGCGTCAGGTGCAGGCGTTAAACAACTGGTCGGCCGATTCGTTTAGCGGTGTAGAGGTGTTGATTAATGATTTCGATAAACTGGATCAGGTGGGAGATGCTGTGTATGACGCCACGGCTAATAAGTTCACTAAACAGGGTAATGCTTATACAGCGCAGACCATAAAACAAATTAATCCGCAAATTTTCAGTTGGCTTCAACTGTTGGATACGAATGTTTGGGTAATCTTAATATTAATGCTAGCCGTTGCCGGTTTTAATATGATTTCCGGTTTGCTCATCCTAATTCTGGAACGTACCAATATGATTGGAATTCTGAAATCGCTGGGGGCAACTGACTGGTCGGTGCGTAAAATCTTTTTGTACCATTCCTTTTTCCTTATTGCCAAAGGTATGTTGTGGGGAAATGTAATTGGTCTTTCGTTGTGTGCTATTCAATATTTCACAGGCATTGTTCCACTCGATCCACAAGCCTATTATGTAGCTACAGTTCCTGTCTCTTTCAACTGGTTGTATATAGTGCTACTGAATGTCGGTACGCTTTTAGCTTCGCTCCTGATGATGATTGGACCGTCTTACCTAATCACCAAAATAACTCCTGCCAAGATAATCCGGTATGAATAAACTCCTATCGGAGCATTGTTTATGTCAGCTTGGTATGTAACAAGGTTACAAATCTTGGTCTGGCTACTAATTTATTTGAACCATTTATTTACTTCAACATCATAACCCGCCCCCTGCATATAATTATAGGTGGCAAGATTCAGACCACGACCGTAGTAGTCTAGGTCGATTTCATGCGGTGTACTAAACGGAATTTCGTTATTGGAAAACGGATTAGGCTCGGCCTGGAGCGATTGCGCTCCGACGCTTTCTGGCTGTCGCCCCGAAGGACTATGAATCGTCATTGCATACCGATGCCAAAAGGCTGATTGTATCCAACCGTTTTCAAATAGTCCGCGTACTACTTCCAGTGACTCAATAGTTTCTTGTGCAGTTTCGGTAGGGAAACCATACATCAGATAAGCATGTGTCATAATGCCGGCTTCGGCTAGGCTCTTCATGCTTTCGCGAGCAGTTTCGATGGTAATACCTTTATTGATCAGCTTAAGAATGCGGGCTGAAGCCACCTCCAGTCCGCCGGATACCGCTATACAACCCGATTGAGCCAGCAGGTAACACAGCTCGGGTGTAAATGATTTCTCGAAGCGTACATTGGTCCAGTAGCTCACAATAAGTTTTCTGCGCAGTATTTCCTCAGCCAGTTTGCGAAGTAGGGCAGGAGGTGCTGCCTCGTCTACAAAATGAAATCCGGATTGTCCGGTCTGCTGCATGATGGTTTCCATCCGGTCTACAATCAGTTCGATGGGTGCAGCTTCATACCGTAAAATATAATCCAACGAGCCGTCGCAGAATGCACATTTACCCCAGTAACAACCATGTGCCAGCATCATTTTATTCCAACGTCCGTTGCTCCACAGGGCATGCATCGGGTTGGTGAGCTCGATGAGATTAATATATTGGTTGTTGATCAATCCGTTGTAGTCGGGTGTTCCGGTTTCGGAGAATCTCAGATTTTCTTTACTGTCGAAGTTTTCACGGACAATCTCACCCAAGTTGTTCCTGTAGAGAGTTCGTACCAGTTCCCCATCATTCAGAAGTCTCAGCAAGGGTAATTCGCCGTCGTCGAAAGTAAGGTAATCGATATAATCAAAAATTGTAGGGTCGGCGAGTTGTCGCAGTTCGGTGTTTACATAGCCGCCTCCCATTACTATTTTTATTTGAGGGCATTCCTGGCGAAGCCACTGGGCGCAACGCAACGCACTATACAAATTTCCGGGAAATGGAACTGAAAATCCCACTATATCGGGTTTGCTTTTTACAATTCTACTTGCAAATATATCCAGTATCAGTTTGTCAATAAGCGAGAGTGGTTTCTGTAACTCAGCTTGTAACGGATTAAACTCGGGCAGACGAAGGCACAGTGATTCGGCATAGCGGATAAGCTCAAAATGCGAATCAATGTTTTGGGTTATAAAATCCGAAATGTCTTTTAGAAAAAGGGTGCAGAGATGAGTTGCACGGTCGTGATTGCCAATGAGCCCGAAAGCCCATTCAAGATCGTCATCCGAAGGGAAGCGTTTGCTTTTTGGCCAAAAGTCAAGGTTGGAAAAACGGGTAGCCAGTGAACTGTCATGCCCGCTCAGAAAATGCATAACCGACTCAATGGTTTTTGTATAGAAATCAGCTTGCTGAAGCATGATTCTATTTTGTTTTGACAGTTTCAGGGTCGAAGCCGCCTCGAATATTTCAGCCAGTTTCTGTCTCTTGAAAAGTGCCTCGATAAGCTCTATGCTCAAGTCCATTTGCTCTGCTTCAATACTCTTCGAACGTAGGAAGCCCAGCAACTGACAGGTGGCAGGATAGGGTGTGTTGAGTTGTGTAAGCGGTGGGGTGACGAGCAGGATTTTCATGTGAGCTAATTTAGGGTGCAAACTTACAGAATTAATTTTGCAAAGTCGAAAAAAATCGATTTTTTCGAACTAAATAGCTTCCGTATCGTTCATTTATTGTAATTTTGTTCATGACAAAAAAAACTTTATTTCAACATATTTAAATATAATCATTTATAAAACCCTCCAATCTTTATGAATCCAAAATTAAAAAAAGGTTTGATAATCAGTTCCTCGGTTTTTGTTGCGTTTTTTGTTTTATTATTAATTCTTCCATTTGCTTTTAGTGGGAAAATAGCCAAAGTAGCTAAGGAGCAAATTAATTCAAAATTAAATGCTACAGTCGATTTTGAGAATATAAATCTAAGTTTTATTCGTCATTTTCCTTTTGCAACAGTCAGAATAGAAAATTTACGTATCGTTGGCGTTGGTGAGTTCAAAAAGGACACTTTGTTGTCAAGTAAAGATATAGACTTAGTCTTGAATGTTAGTAGTCTGTTCTCTGATAAAGGCTATGAAATCCGTAAATTTCAATTTAGTAATACAAAGGTGCTGGCTCATGTCTTGCCCAATGGTAAAGTCAACTGGGATGTGATGAAGAAAGATTTCACTCAGAAAAAGGATACTGCAGCTATGAGCTTTAAAATGAAGTTGAAAAATTTTGAAATCAATCACGCTGATATCATCTATTGGGATGAGCAGGGGAATCAGAAAGTGGCTATCCGAAATTTGAATCACAGTACCTCGGGCAATTTTACAGCCGATAGCTCGATGCTGAAAACTAAAACCACTATTGATTCACTCGATTATTGGATGTCCGGTGTAAAATACTTGTCGAAGGCTAATATTGAGCTAAAAGCTAATATCGATGCCAATCTGAATAAAATGATTTTTAAGTTTAGCGAAAACTCAGCACGGATTAATGCTATTCAGTTTTCATTTGCCGGTTGGTTGAAAATGCTTGATGGTGGTTATGACATGGATTTGACGCTGAATGCACAAAAAGTCGATTTTAAATCTATTTTATCATTGATTCCGGCTGTATACGCCAATTCTTTTGATGGAGTGAAAGCGGGCGGGGCTGTTAACATGACCGGATTTATGAAAGGAAAGATGGTTGGCGATAACTACCCTGCTTTTAATTTTAAGTTGGTAGCTACAAATGGGTGGTTTCAATACCCAAAGTTACCAAAGTCGGTCCAAAATATCAATATTTCGGCCTATATTTCCAATCCTGGAAAAACGTTGGATGCAACGGTTGTAGATGTATCAAAATTTGCTTTCACGTTGGCTGGAAATCCATTCTCAGCTCAAATGCATGTGGCTTATCCGGTGTCCGATCCGGAGCTGCTGATGAAGGCTGTTGGAAAAATTGATTTGGGAAACATCAAAGACATTTATCCACTCGAAGCCGGAACACAATTGAATGGCGTATTTGATATGAACCTTGATTTAGGAGGTCGGATGTCCTATTACGATAAAAATGAATACGATAAATTTAAGTTCGCAGGCAAAATGAATATCACTAATATGATATTAAAGATGAAATCATTGCCACAAAATGTTTCTATTGCTAAAGCTAATTTGGTTTTCAATAACCGTTATGCCGACTTGTCCACTTTGCAAATGAAAATAGGAAGGAACGATTTGACTATGTCCGGAAAGCTTGAAAACTTTGTGGCTTATGCTCTGCACAACAAAACGCTGAAGGGATCGCTAAATATGCAGTCAAACTACTTTAATATAAGCGATTTTATGACCAGTGATGCAAAGGCTAAAACTGCTGATACTACAAAACTGACTCTTATTCAAATACCTAAAAATATTGATCTCACGATGCAGGCTAATTTTAAAAAGTTGGATTATAGTAAAATGAGCTTTGCAAATGCCAAAGGAACTTTGGTTGTGGCTAATGGTGATATGAAGATTCAAAATATGGGTTTGCAGGCATTTGGTGGTAGCGTGTTGATGAATGGATTGTATAGTACTGCTGACGTGAAAAAACCGAACGTAAAATTTGATTTGGCATTGACTGATGTCACATTTAGTGAAGTGTTTAAGCAGGTTGAAACATTTCAAAAATTTGCTCCTGTTTTCGAGAAGGCAACAGGTAAGTTCTCTTCAAAATTATCTTTCAGCTCGCTGTTGCAAAATGATATGATGCCTAACATGGCTACACTGATTGGTAACGGTTCGCTTAGCACTAAATCAATAGGTTTAAGTAATGTTCCGGTTCTTACAGCTTTGGCTTCTAAGTTGAAACGCTCGGAACTAAATAATACGACGATTAAAGATTTGAACCTTAATTTTGATATTAAAGACGGTAAAATCAATACTAAACCTTTTGATATGGCTGTTGGAAATATAAAAATGAAGCTTGGTGGTTCTACCGGTTTGGATAAATCTATTGCTTATGCTGGCACGGTACAGTTACCGGATCAATTCAGCTTAGGAAAATTGTCGAATCTAGATTTAAAAATAGGCGGTACATTTTCAAAGCCTAAAATTCAGGTTGATATGATGAGTATGCTCAATACAGTTCTAGGCGATGCCAAGGCAAAAGCTGTTGGTGGAGTAAATAAACAAATAGACTCTGCAAGACCTAAAGCCATAAAGGCTGCTCAGGAGCAGGCAGACCAAATACGAGCAGAAGCAAAACGACTGGGTGATGAGATTTTGGCTAATGCCAAAACTCAAAGTGATCAGTTAGTTGCAAAAGCATCCAATCCAATAACTAAGGCTGTTGCTCAAAAAGCGGCACAAAAATTGATGAATGAGGCTCAGAAAAAGGCCGACGATTTAAACACTAAAGCTGATGCAAAGGCAAATGATTTAGTGCAAAAGGCTACCGATGCAAAGCTGTAATTTATAATTTACAATAATTCTCAGGATGAAATTTAAGTTGATTTTTCTCTCTTTTCTTTTTTGTATGTCACTTTCTGCCAAACGAACGGATGAAGGTGAAGCGTTATTTAATTCTAAGCAATATAGCAAAGCACGTACGGTTTATGCTGCTTTGTTGAAACAGCGTCCCAATGATGCTCTTTATCATTTTCGATATGCACGATGTTGTTATGAATTAAAAGATTTAGAGGATGCTATCGTTCATTTTGAAGTTTCTGGAAGTAAGTTCCCTGCCCGCAATTTATATTTAGGTGAATTGTATTTTGATACTTATCGTTTTGATCAATCGGTGACTGTTTATCAGACCTATATCTCCACTTTAAAACCCGATGATAGTAAAATTAGTGAATATCAACAAAATCTTAAACGTGCTGAAAATGCGGCTCGTTTAATGGTCAGGATTGAGGATATAGTTATTGTTGATAGTGTGGTGGTCAATAAAAGCGACTTTATTCATTATTATAAGTTTAGTTCGGAGTTAGGGTCGATCAGTCAGGAATCACTTAAGTTGTCAGCACGCCATGTTGTTGATAAAATAAAATATATTACCCAGCGTCAGGATCGGGTTTATTATTCGGACTCTATTCATGGTCAGATGGATATTTTTAGTTCTTATAAATTGTTGGATAGTTGGTCAGTGCCAATGCCACTTTCAAATCTTATAAATACAAAGGCGAATGAGAATTATCCATTTTTATTACTTGATGGAGTTACTGTTTATTTTGCTTCGGATGGAGAAAACTCTATAGGAGGGTATGATTTGTTTATAACCAGATATAATCCATCTACCGATACGTATCTCACTCCCGAAAATATTGGTTTCCCGTTTAATTCTCCGGCGAATGATTATATGATGGTAATTGACGAACAACGCCAGTTAGGGTGGTTTGCTACCGATCGTAATCAGTCGGCAGGTAAAGTTATGATTTATACTTTTGTGCCCAATCAAGCAAAAGTAATTATTCGTTCGGAAGATAAAGATTATTTACGACGTGCTGCTCAATTAAAAACTTATCGCAAAGGGGTGAAGATTGTTGCCGATACAACTTTCGCTTTTCAGGAGCAGGTAAAGAAAACGAAAAATCAGATTGAGTTTGTGATAAATGATTCAATTGTTTATACTGACGTAAAAGACTTTAAAAGTGAGGAGGCTCTTAAACTATGGAATGAATTGCATGCTCTTACGGTCAATCTAAATGCCAAAGCGTCAGAATTGAAAACTTTGCGTGGGGGGTATGACCAAATTCAAGGTGACGAAGAAAAGGCATTGACAATTTCGAAAATCAGACAACTGGAAGCCGAAAATATTGATTTAAAGAAACAAATACAGATCAGAACAATACAGGTGCGTAACGAGGAAAATAAATTTCTTCGAGGTCTAAAATAATTGTTGATTTTTTCTTCGTTGTTTTTTTAGAAGGTAATGAACTATTTTAATGCAGAATTGTTTCCTTTGCAGATACACTTTAAGTCTCAATTATATGGAAGCTAATAATTATTTGAAAGAAAGTAACGCATCTTCTCTTGCCAGCTCCAGATACTTTAAGCAAGATTTTCCAACAGGTGAGAAGATTGAAGGATCATGTAAAAACACTCTTTGTCAATGTGGAAAAAGCAAAAATAAACCTTTTTGCGACGAATCCCACACAAAATGTTTTCTTGATACAAGTAGCCCTTGGTTTTGAGTAAGTGAAAAACCATAAATAAACAAAACAAGCAGATAGAAATATTTTTCTATCTGCTTGTTTTTTAGATGTGTAATGATTGAATTATAATCGGTTAACGTTATTTCCGATTATTTGTACTGGAACTCTCATTTTTAGAGTTAATTTTGTGTACTTAAAAACAGATGATGGATAAATTGCGATTTCAAAGTTTTGGAAGCGGTAGTAGTGGAAATTGTTATTTTATAGGCAATGCTTCAAATGGTTTATTAATTGATGCTGGCATTGGGGTTCGCTCTATTCGTAAATGTTTGCGAAATATCGGACTTGATTTTGAAAATATCTGGGGCGTATTTGTGACTCATGATCATGCAGATCATATAAAAGCTGTAGGGTCAATAGGAGAAAAGCATCTTGTGCCCATTTATTCAACCCGTAAGGTTCATGAGGGAATCCATCGAAGTTATTGTGTTACTGAAAAATTATATTCAAGTAAAAAATACATTGAAAAACAAGAAACAGTACAAGTTGGTGAATTTAAAGTGACTGCTTTCCCCGTATCACACGATGCAACAGACAATGTTGGGTACACAGTTGAATATAAAGGTCAGCGATTTACCTTTGCGACAGATTTAGGATTTGTAGGTGATGAAGCATCTGCTCACTTAGAAGCTGCGGATTATATGGTGCTGGAAGCAAATTATGATCAGCAAATGTTGCAACAAGGTTCATATCCGATACATTTGAAGAATAGAATTATAGCTAAAACTGGGCATTTAAGTAATGATCAGGCTGGTGCTTTTCTAGCTCAAAAATATAATGAGCGAATTAAATATATATTTTTGTGCCATTTAAGTAGAGAAAATAATTTACCCGAGTTAGCCTATACAACTATTCAAAATTATCTTGAAGAAAAACAGGTTATAGTGGGGGAGGATGTTCAATTAGTCACTTTAGATAGATTAAATCCATCGGAATTGTATGTGTTTTAGATTGTCTAAATATTTCTGTCAAAACACAAAACTTAAAGTATAAAACGGTCAAACAAGGTTTGTATGTCATCAAATTTGGTAATTATTCCTACTTACAATGAGAAGGAAAATATTGAAAACATAGTTCGTGCAGTTTTTAGTCAGCCGATTCTTTATCACATTCTGATAATTGAAGACGGATCTCCCGATGGCACAGCTTTGATAGTAAAAACATTGCAAGCTGAATTTTCAACCAGTTTATTCATGCTTGAACGGAATGGAAAGCTTGGTTTGGGCACAGCTTATATTGCCGGATTTAAATGGGCATTAGAACGTGACTACGAATATATTTTTGAGATGGATGCTGATTTCTCGCATAATCCTACGGATTTGAATCGTTTGTATGATGCATGTGCTAATCAGGGTGCAGATGTGGCAATCGGTTCACGATATGTTACTGGAGTAAATGTTGTAAATTGGCCGATAGGACGGGTTTTAATGTCTTATTTTGCTTCTAAATATGTTCGTTTTGTACTTGGAGTACGCATAGCCGATACCACTGCAGGTTTTAAATGCTATCGTCGGGAAGTGTTGGAAACTATCGAACTGGATAAAATCCGTTTTAAAGGATATGCTTTTCAGGTAGAAATGAAATACACGGCTTTTGAATGCGGATTCAACCTAAAGGAAGTCCCTGTGATTTTCATCAATCGCGTATTGGGAACGTCGAAAATGAATAGTGGTATATTCGGAGAGGCTTTTTTGGGAGTAATAGAGTTGAAAATCAATAGTTGGTTCCGTAAATTTCCACAGAAAAAACTAATTTAATGTTTACAAAATGAACTCTATTCAGCTTATACGAAATGCAACAATTGTAAATGAAGGCCAAATTTTTGTTGGATCGGTTCAGATTGTTGGCAAGCAGATAAAAGCTATTTATGAGGCTGATGACAGAATTGAAATTGCTCAGCCTTATACAGAGATTGATGCAACCGGTTTGCTACTTCTACCGGGTATTATAGATGACCAGGTGCATTTTCGTGATCCTGGATTGACTCACAAGGGCGATTTATATACAGAAAGTAAAGCGGCTGTTGCTGGTGGTGTAACTTCTTTTTTTGAAATGCCCAACACGCGTCCTCAGGCTGTTACGATTGATATTTTAGAAGAAAAATATAATGCAGCTTCACAAAAATCGTTTGCAAACTATTCTTTTTTAATGGGAGTAACTAATGATAATCTTGATGAACTGAAGAAGCTTAATCCACGAAATGTGGGTGGAGTAAAGATGTTTATGGGTTCTTCTACTGGTAATATGTTGGTAGATAATAACTATACCTTAAATCGTGTTTTTGCGGAAATTCCTCTTTTGATTGTCACGCATTGCGAAGATGAAGCTACGATTCAGGATAATATCCAACATTATACGCAATTGCTAGGTGATAATATTCCTGTTGAATACCATCCTTTAATCCGAAGTGCTGAGGCATGTTACAGGTCATCATCCTATGCGGTGGAACTGGCTACAAAATATAATTCGAGATTACACGTTTTTCATTTATCGTCGGCTAAGGAGATGTCCTTGTTTTCTTCTGATGTGCCATTAACTCAAAAACGGATAACTGCTGAAGTTTGTGTACATCATTTGTGGTTCTCTGATGCTGATTATGCAAAATACGGCAACCGGATAAAATGGAATCCGGCTATAAAGTCGGAATCAGACCGTGTGGCTTTGATCAATGCCGTGAATTCAAATAGAATAGATGTTATTGCTACTGATCATGCTCCACATCTTTTGTCTGAGAAAGCAGGATCCTGTTTAACCGCAGCATCTGGTGGTCCTTTAGTTCAGCACTCGTTGGTGGCTATGCTACAAATGGTAAAGCAAGGTGTTTTCAGTTTGGAAAAAATTGTAGAAAAAATGTGCCATGCGCCAGCTGAACTGTTTCGCGTAGAAAAACGAGGATTTATTCGTCCCGGATATTATGCTGATTTGGTATTAGTTGATCTGAATCGTCCTTGGGTTGTTGATACAGATAATATTTTATATAAATGCGGTTGGTCTCCATTTGAGGAAACTCGTTTTGATGCTTCGGTACTGCAAACTTGGGTGAATGGTAGTTTGGTCTATGATAATGGTCAATTTGATGAATCAGTGCGAGGAGATAGATTATTGTTCGAATGCTAGTTAATTTAAAATAGAAAGTTGTGAAAAATAAATTGGTGATATTTTCTACTTTAGTGCTAGTTTTAATTATAGCTGTTTTGGGTGTCTATTTTTTGTCTAATAAGCAGTCTAAATACATTCATAATGAGGGCGGAATTCAGGGAACTACTTATTCGATAACTTATCAGCAACCTGAAGGCATCGATTTGCATGAAAAAATAGAAAAGCGGCTGCATGAATTTGATTTATCCCTTTCAACTTATGTGCCGCAATCAATAATCTCCCGAATCAATAAAAACGACTCAACTGTACGCACCGATTTTGATTTTGAAGAAATGTTTAAGGTCGCAAAAGATGTTTCAGAGCATACAAATGGTGCATTTGATATTACTGTCGGGCCGTTGGTCAAAGCTTGGGGCTTTGGATTTGGAAGTGCGAATCACCATAAAATTCCAAATATTAAAGAATTTTTGCCTTATGTTGGATACCATAAAATAAGAATAGAGAACCATAGACTTTTAAAAGATGATCCTCGGATTTTAGTTGATGCAAATGCTCTGGCGCAGGGACAATCTTCGGATGTTATAGGTAGACTTTTGGAAAACAACGGATGTAAAAACTATATGGTCGAAATAGGCGGAGAAGTTGTTTGTAAAGGGGTAAACGCTAAGGGCGAAAAATGGAGAATAGGTATTGATAAGCCTGTTGATGATTCTACCAACACAATAAATGAGATACAAGCTGTATTGTCAATTAGCAATTTGGCTATTACTACTTCGGGCAATTATCGTAAGTTTTATTACCTGAATGGTAAAAAATATGCGCACGAAATTGATCCAAAGACAGGTTATCCTGTTGTTCATAATTTGCTGAGTGCTACAGTTGTTGCACCCACGTGTATTCAGGCGGATGCTTACGCAACTGCGTTTATGGTAATTGGAGTTGATAGCAGTTTGAAAATCTGTAAGAAAATTCCGAATTTAGAATGTTATTTGATTTATACCGATAAAAAAGGTAAGAATCAAATCGTATATACAGATGGTTTTAAAAAATTCTTTGCTAAATAATTTTAAACAAAGAACATAAAAACAGCTGCTTTCATTAAATAGAATCATTTTATTTTTTTATTCCCGATTAAATAACTATTTTTGCACTCCAAAATTTCTTATGAAAAAGAACTCATTTTTCTTTTTAATCGCACTTTTATCTCTGGTTTCTTGTAGTAATTATCAAAAGTTGCTCAAATCGGATGATGCAGAGTTGAAATATACTAAAGCTGTTGAATATTTCGATAAAGGCGATTTTATGCGTGCGTCAACCTTATTTGATGCCATTGCAACTTATTACAAAGGTACTGATCGTTCCGAAACCGTTTTAAACTATATGGCACGATCGTACATGGGTCAGAAAGATTATTATTCGGCAAGTGAATACTACAAAACATACGTAAAAACTTATCCAAAAGGAAAGTATGTTGTAGAGTCGAAGTATATGATTGGATATTGTTATTATCTGGATTCTCCGGATGCAAGACTTGATCAATCGGAAACTATAAAAGCTGTAGGAGCATTTCAAGAATTTCTTGATGTTTATCCGGAAAGTGACCGAGTAAAAGATGCCAACAAATTGTTGGATGAATTGAACAATAAATTGGCCTATAAAGCCTATTTGAATGCAAGATTATATTACGATCTTGGTAACTATCTGGGAAATAATTACGAATCATCTGTAATTGCGTCTCAGAATGCTTTGAAAAAGTATCCTTCTACTTCGTATCGCGAAGAGTTTTTAATGCTTATACTCAATTCAAAACATGAAATGGCTTCTCAAAGTTTGGAAGAAAAGAAGGCAGACCGCTATAGGGGTACAATAGATGAGTGTTATAACTACATCAATGAATTTCCAACAGGAAAATATCGTAAAACTGTGGATAAGATTTTGAATGAATCGAAGAAAATAGTGAAAGAATAAATAAATAGTATTATGGACTATAAAAAAGTAAATGCACCAACGAATACCATTTCCAGAGATATGAACTCAATGAGTGAAAATATCGGAAATGTTTACGAAACGGTGAAAGTTATTGGTAAACGTGCTAATCAGATTAGTGTTGAAATTAAATCTGAGCTTGATAAAAAGTTACAGGAGTTTGCGTCATTTAACGAGAATATCGAAGAGGTCTTTGAAAACAGAGAACAAATAGAGATCTCACGTTATTATGAAAAACTTCCCAAAGCAGTTTTAATTGCCACTCAGGAATTCTTAGAAGATAAAGTTTATTATCGTAATCCGATTAAAGATAAATTGAAATAATATTTCGATTTCTTCTTATTGTCTTTTGATAAAAGAGTATTGTGTTTTAACGCGGTACTCTTTTATCTTTTTTTGTTTGTGTGTAGTTCAATTCATTTTTGTATTTTTGTGAATCAGAATAAAAACAAGAGAAGTTGAAAAAACAGCTTCAACTATCAACCGTAAATACAAAATGGCGTTACAGGGCAAAAGGATAATATTAGGTGTTACAGGTAGTATCGCAGCCTATAAGGCGGCTCCATTGATCAGGCTATTGGTAAAACAAGGTGCAGAGATAAAGGTTATCATGACGGCTTTGGCTAAAGAGTTTATCACACCTCTGACTTTGGCAACGCTTGCTAAAAATCCTATTTTGGTCGACTTTTTTGATCCTACTAATGGTAATTGGAACAGCCATGTGGATTTGGGTTTATGGGCAGATGCATATCTTATTGCACCTGCAACTGCTAATACCATAGGTAAAATGGCAACCGGAGTCGCTGATAACTTATTGTTGACAACATATCTGTCGGCTAAATGTCCGGTTTTTATTGCGCCCGCTATGGATTTGGATATGTTTGCACATCCTGCAACACAGCGTAATATAGAAATATTGAAGTCAATCGGTAATCATATTATCGAATCGGCAAGTGGTGAGTTGGCAAGCGGGCTAGATGGCAAGGGACGCATGGAAGAACCGGAAAATATAGTTCAATATCTTGATAATTATTTTACTGATAAAGCTCTGCTTGGAAAAAAAATACTTATTACTGCCGGCCCGACATACGAAAAGATAGATCCCGTACGTTTTGTTGGCAATTATTCCACAGGAAAGATGGGTTTTGCTCTGGCAGAAGTATGTGCGTTGCATGGAGCTGATGTCTGTCTGGTTGCAGGACCGGTTCAGTTGCGGACAAAACATCCGAATATTGAAAGGGTTGACGTTGAATCTGCGGGAGAAATGTATGAAGCAGTGATGAATCGTTTTTATGGTGTAGACGGGGCTGTTTTGTGTGCTGCGGTGGCCGATTTTACTCCCATTGAGGTGGCTGATATGAAAATGAAGCGTGAGAAAGATAATCTGACGATTGAGTTGATGCCAACGAAAGATATTGCAGCTTCGGTAGGTGAAATGAAGCGTGAATCGCAGTTTTTGGTTGGATTTGCTCTTGAGACAAATAACGAAGAAGCAAATGCACTGGGTAAGATGGAACGCAAAAATTTTGATTTTATCGTGTTGAATTCTTTGCAGGATGCGCAGGCTGGATTTGGGTATGATACAAACAAAATAAGTATAATACACCGTACCGGAAATAAGAAAGAGTTTGATTTAAAAAGTAAACAAGCTGTTGCAGAAGATATAGTGGCTGAAATATGTCAAATCATATAAATTTGGAAACCTGATATGAAACATTGGCTGTTATTGTTGAGCATTTTCTTTTTTACCGGGTTTAGTTGGGCACAGGAATTGAATTGTACTGTTCAGCTGAATTCAGATCAGATTTCTGGCAGTAACAAGTCGGTTTTCAATACGCTTCAAAAATCAATTTCAGAATTTGTAAATAAAAGAAAGTGGTCGGAAATGACCTTTACTAATACTGAGCGAATTGAATGCACAATGAATATTATTGTAAAGAGTGTAGATGCTGATGTTTTTACAGCAGAAATTCAGGTTCAATCACGTAGACCCGTATTTAATTCGACATACAATACCACCCTGTTTAATTTTAAAGACAACTCGTTTATTTTTAATTATAAGGAGTTTGACCAGTTGGAGATGAATGAGAATTCCATTACATCCAATTTGACTGCCGTGTTGGCTTATTATGCTTATATCATCATTGGCTATGATATGGACTCATACTCCCGATTAGGAGGTACCCCTTACTTTCAGGCGGCGGAGAATATTGTGAATGCGGCGCAAGGAGCCGATCTGAAAGGCTGGAAAGCTTTTGAAAGTACAAAGAACAGGTATGCACTAATTAATAATCTGATGGACGAAGCTTTTAAAAAGTATCGCAGTTATTTTTATGAATATCATCGGTTTGGGCTGGATGAGATGAGCAGTAATGCCACTAATGGTCGGGATAGAATTGCCGAAGGTTTACCTTTGCTGCGCGAAGCCAATAGGGCAAGACCGTCGGCAGTGGTAATTTCATCGTTTATGGATGCTAAGAGCGATGAATTAGTTAATATATTTTCGAAGGCAACAACGGCTCAGAAGAATGATGCTATTGAAATTCTTTCGGATGTAAATCCAACTCAAACAGCCAAATATGAACGAATCAGACTCGATAATTGATTGTTGCCAGATTCAGATTAAAACAAAACACTATACATTCAATCACTCACTATAAATTATGCTGAAATCGCTACACATTTCAAATTACGCATTAATTTCAGACTTAAATATTGACTTTGAATCGGGCTTTTCGGTTATTACGGGCGAAACAGGTGCCGGAAAATCGATTATTTTGGGAGCGTTATCCCTTATCTTGGGGCAGCGTGCCGACTCGAAAGCCATTAAAATTGACGCTGATAAATGTGTGATAGAGGCTGAATTTGATATTTCCGCTTACTCACATTTGTCCGACTTTTTTATTCAAAATGATTTGGATAATGAAGGAAGCTATTGCTTAATTCGCCGTGAGTTGACCAATACTGGAAAATCGCGTGCATTTATAAATGACACCCCCGTAGGGTTGAATGTAATACGTGATTTGAGTAACAGGTTGATCGATATTCATTCGCAGCACGAGAATTTGTTGCTTTCGAATGTCGGCTATCAGTTGGATGTGGTGGATACAATAGCTCAGAATGCATCAGAATTAAATGCTTATCGCCAGGCATATCAGCAGTGGCGAAACCTGCAGGCAGAGCTTAAGCAATTGCAAAAAACAGCAGACAAACAAGCTTCGGATGTTGATTATATTCAATTCCAATTCCAACAGCTATCAGATGCTAAATTAGCTGAGCATGAACAGAAGGAGTTGGAGCAGGAGCAGGAAACGCTGAGTCATGCCGAAGAAATAAAATCGCAACTGTTGAAAGCAAATCAATTGTTGGATGATGAAAATATGTCGCTTTCGCTGCTTAAAGAGAGTGTGTTGGCATTGTCGCATATTAAAAGTTATATTCCGTCAGGCGAAAACTGGCACGAACGCTTACAATCGAGCCTGATAGAGCTTAAGGATATAGCAGCTGAGATGAGCTCATACGAAGAACGTGTTGAGTTTAACCCGGAACGTCTGAATCAGGTGGAGAGCCGGCTGAGCGAATTGTTTACCCTGCAAAAGAAGTATAAGGTAAGTTCGGTAGCTGAATTGATTGCGTTGCGGGATAGTTACGAAGAGCAGTTGCAGCGAATAGGATCTTTTGAAGAGGACCTGAAAGCATTAAGTGCTAAGCTGACACTTGCCTTTACGCAGTTGCAGGAACAGTCGCGTAAGCTTACCGTAAGCCGTCAGAAAGCTTGTGAGCCTATTGAATTGTATCTGGTGGAGCAGCTTATTAAACTGGGAATGCCGAATATTCAGTTTAAGGTAGATATAAATTCGCTTGACGAATACAGTGAGAGTGGAAACGACGAGGTTCAGTTTCTTTTTTCGGCCAATAAAAACCGCTTGCCACAGCCGGTCACGCAGATTGCTTCGGGAGGTGAAGTGTCGCGACTGATGCTGTCTATAAAATCATTGGTAGCACATAAAGCCGATTTGCCAACTATTATTTTTGATGAAATAGACACCGGTGTTTCGGGGGAGATTGCCCATCGGATGGGTGAGATTATGCGGACGATGAGTATGGAAATGCAGGTGATTACCATTACCCACTTGCCGCAGATAGCAGGTAAAGGAGCTCAACACTATTCGGTATTTAAGGATGATACGGGGCTGCAGACTCAAACGCATATCCGCAGGTTGAATGAGGAGGAGCGATTGGTGGAACTGGCTCAAATGCTGAGTGGAAAAAATGTGACCGATGCCGCATTGCAAAATGCACAGGAACTTTTACGGAGCTAGCGGGGCTGTGGTTTAGCCTTTGCTCTTTCCCGTTTATTCAATATTTTATTTATTTCTTCTTAGTCTTTCCTCTTTTGTTCCCGTTTAAGTGCTTTCTTGGCTGCTTTTTCTGCCAGTTTGGCTTCGCGGGCAGCGCGCTTGGCTATTTTGCGTGCTTCCAATACTTTTCTAAGATACTCCACGTAAGAATCTATATATCGTTTCCGTTTTGTTTCTACTAAATCGGCCATAGTAATCATAATCCCCGATTCATATACAAATCCAAAGTCGGGATCGAAAATGGACCCGAAAAAGCGCATGGTATCCGACAGTCCTATATAAGCATTAAACATGGGTGGGATCGTAGTTTCCAGGTGTCTGATGGCTTTTTGAAGCGTTTTGTAGTCCGTTGAAGAATCGTTTCCAAGAAACAGTTTTTTGGCATGCGTATGAGTTGGAGTACCTACGTGAATCGGATTTTTTGGGCGGATCATATTGTCGGGATCCGGAAAATACCGATACATGTATTCGTAGATTAATTCGCGAGCTATTAGTGGGTAATGCTCGTAAATAGTTACTTTTCCTATAAAGTAGCGGGTGTCTTTTACCGTATGAGTCAATGCTCCCAGTCCATCCCACAAATTGTCAAGCGCAAACAGGCTTTTGGTGCCCATCTTCGATGTTTGATAATCGGGCTGAACAAATGCTCTGCCTAGTTCCACCGTGTATGGAAGATATTCTTTAATGAATTTTTCTGTGAATATAAACAGGTGCGACATTACAAACTTGGGCTGTCCCGCTTCGTCAAAATCCACATCATGCCCGGGCAGGTAGCGGTATCCTCCGATTATTTCCAGCGCCACAGGGTCCCATACTACCAATTGGAAATAAGGTTTTTCCATATAGTCGTATTCGTCGGTATCAATTTCTTCACCCGTTCCGCCGCCACCTGACCGGAACGAAAGCTCGCGTAAACGACCAATTTCAAGCATTACATTGGGAGCGTTGTGCGCTGTAATAACGTAAATTTCATTGTGTGCTTTATTGGTTGGGCGTAAAAATTTGTCTGACGATAGTTCCTGTTTTAAAATAGCTTTGTCAATGGGTGGTATAATTGGCTTCATTATAAAGAATACGTTGATTTTTTTTTTCGTATGGTACGGAACACAAAAGTAGTGTTTTTTTGAACTATGTTTATACTTAAATATAAGTTTTTATGTGACAATGGCAAGAAATGTTTAGTATCTGTTTCCGAATTTATTTAACCTTGCACAATTCACTTTCAAATGTGCAAAAATGGAGGCGTGCATTCTTATTTCAATGTCGTTTTGGATAAGCGCACAGAATACACAGATTTTACAGAACATATAAAGTTGATTTGAATATTCTGTTTTTGATAATATGCATTTTAAATGGAATTTTTATTCCGTTTTTTTCGTTTAATCCGTGTGTTTTGTGTGCGAATTCTTATTCTAAACAACATTGATTTTTATTTCTGACTGAAAAAGCCCAATGCATGCCTGCATTTTGGTGCCGCAGTCGTCGGGAAGCAAATGCATGCCTGCATTTTGATGCCGCAGCCGTCGGGGCGAAAATGCACGCCTGCATTTATGTTTTGCGGCTGTATTGTTATTCTTTTTCAATAAACACAAAACGTTTCCGAAAATGTTTCGGAAACGTTTTGTTGTAGGAGTGGGAGAGAGGCCCGATCAGATAACCAGCGATGGAGCTGCATACGTGCGTGTAGCCAGTTCGGCATCCAGCAGGTATAAACCGCGCGGATCGGTGCCAAAAAGTTCAAAGCGTTTGTTCAAATCATCTGATTTTTGTTCTTCTTCGCCTTGTTCTTTTACAAACCAGTTCAGAAATTGCATGGTTTTAAAGTCTTTCAAACCATGTGCTTCGGCATAAATGTCATTAATGGAAGCACTGATGAAGATTTCATGCTCCAGCGATGTTTCCAATGGTTGTTTAAAATCAGAGTAGGCTTTGCTAGGTGCGGCAATGGCATTCAACGTTATGGTTTCACCATTGTTTTGCACGTATTTCAGAAATAGCATGGCATGAGCATACTCTTCCTGCGTTTGTATAGCAAACCAGTTGCCAAAACCATTCAGATTTTTAGCATAATAATAGTTCGACATGTCCAGATATAAGTACGATGAGTAAAACTCTTTGTTGATCTGGCTGTTTAGTAAATCCACAATTTTTTTGTTTAGCATACGGCGTTCCTCCTGTTTTTTTAGAGATTAGTTATATCCTTTTTATGTTTGCACCCAGCGCGTTCAGTCGTTGTTCAATGTCCTGATAACCGCGGTCTATTTGGTCGATATTATGAATAATACTGGTTCCTTCGGCAGCCATAGCTGCTATAAGTAACGCTATTCCGGCGCGAATGTCGGGCGAGCTCATGGTAGAAGCACGCAGGTGGAGGTGATTTCCCTGGCCAATAACCGTTGCCCGGTGCGGATCACACAGAATAATCTGGGCACCCATGTCTATGAGTTTATCCACGAAAAATAACCGGCTTTCGAACATTTTTTGATGAATAAGTACACTGCCCTTTGCTTTGGTGGCTATAACCAGAAACACGCTGAGTAGGTCTGGTGTCAGCCCCGGCCAGGGTGCATCGGCTATGGTCATTATTGAACCGTCGATAAACGATTCTATGGTATAATTTTTTTGATGGGGAATAAAGATATCATCACCTCGTTGTTCCAACTGAATGCCCAATCGACGGAAACTGTCGGGGATAATGCCAAGTTCTTTATATGCTACATCTTTAATGGTGATTTCCGATGCTGTCATGGCAGCCATGCCGATAAAGCTACCCACTTCAATCATGTCGGGCAAAATACGATGATCGCATCCGTTCAGTGCGCTTACACCTTCTATCACCAGCAGGTTTGAGCCTACACCCGATATGTTGGCACCCATTGCGTTTAGCATTTTGCATAACTGTTGCAGATAGGGTTCGCAAGCGGCATTGTAAATGGTGGTAGTACCCTCGGCCATCACAGCGGCCATGAGTATATTAGCAGTTCCGGTTACCGATGCTTCATCAAGCAACATGTAACATCCGGTTAGTTTTTTTGCTTCAATTTCGTAGCGTTTGGCAGCCGGATCGTAATGAAATTCAGCGCCCAGTTTCTGTATTCCGATAAAGTGGGTATCTAAACGGCGGCGACCAATTTTATCGCCTCCCGGTTTGGGAATAATAGCTCTGCCAAAGCGGGCCACCAGCGGACCAACAATCATGACCGAGCCGCGTAACGCAGCACTCTTGCGATAAAAATCTTCGGACTGAAGATAATCCATGTTTACCTTATCTGCGGTGAATGTGCAGGTATGGGCACTCTCACGCTTAATGTCAACACCCATGTCACCCAGCAGGTTTATCAGGTTGTTGACATCCAGAATGTCAGGTAAATTACTTATGGTTACGGTTTTTGGAGTAAGAAGTACCGCACAGATAACTTGCAGTGCTTCGTTTTTAGCACCTTGAGGTGTAATAGAGCCGGATAGTCGGCGTCCGCCTTCGATTTGGAATGACGACATAAATTTTTCAGTTGTGAGTTTTCGCAGCCGTCAGTAATCAGTTATTAGGGATGTTATCGGTTTTTACTTATTAGCGGCCAGTTTTTAGCTTATCTACTGCTATACTCTCTGAGTGATACTCACTGTCTGCCGTTTTGCTGTAGTTGTTTATCTGTTCATTGTCTATTGCTAACTTTTCACTACCCACTACCTACTACCCACTACCTACTATATTACTGTTAACCGGTTGCTGTATCTCTGTAGTTATTATTTTTTCTTTTTAGGTTTATTCTTTTTGTTGAACAGCACATCTCTCGATTCTACCAGCTTGAAGAAGTCTTCCTGAATGTCCAGTTTGCCTTTCGATAGTTCGCGCAAATCATCAAAAATTTTGCGGTCGTCAACTACTTCTTTGTTCCAGGTAAGGAAGCACTTTTTCATCTGATTGGCAATTAAACGAATCAGTTCGTTTTTTTCTTCGCCTTCGGGATAAACAGCTACTTTTTCAATCATTTCTTCCAATGTCCGACCGTAGTGTTGGTAACGAATGCGCGAGTTTTTGTAAGGAATAGGTTCAGGACGGGTATAGAGGTTTTCTTCCTGAAGAATTTCGTAAGGAAAATCAATATCCAGTTTGAAATTAGACATAATTGCCACGTGATCCCACAATTTGTGTTTGAAATCGTTCACATCGCGCAGGTAGGGAAACAAGTTACCCATAATATTGATAATTGTTTTTACACAGCGGGTGCGTTCTTCGCGATCTTCAATGGTGAGTGCATGAGTCACCATTTGTTGTATGTTTCGCCCATATTCGGGCATAATCAGCTTTCCTTGTAAGGTTGTATATTCCATTTTGTATCGGGTGATATGATAAAGTGCAAAAGTAGCTAAATTTTCCGAATGTTCGACCCTATATGCCGGAACATTTTATTTTCGATCATGCGTTTCAACTTCAAGGTTTATTGTATATTACCTTAGATTTCAAATTAATAAAATCCCAATGATATTTACACTATCTTTGTAGCATGAAAAATAATACCACTATAATTGATAACACGCTGGGAAGCATGGGTATCGAATCGCTTAATGCTATGCAGTTGGCCACGCTTGAAGCGAATGAAAAAGAACAAGACCTTATTCTGTTGTCGCCTACGGGGTCGGGTAAAACTTTGGCGTATCTGCTACCAGTGTTGCTGAGTATGAATCCGGATGTTCAAAAAGTGCAGGCTCTGGTTCTGGCTCCTTCGCGTGAACTGGCTCAGCAAATAGAGCAAGTGTGGCGTAGCATGGGTACGGGTTATAAAGTAAACACCTGTTTTGGAGGGCGTCCGTCCAATGGCGAAAAGCGTGATTTGGCTGTTCCACCGGCGTTGCTTATCGGAACTCCCGGTCGGTTGCAGGACCATATCGAACGGGGCAACTTTGAGTTAGATGCCATTCGGGTACTGGTACTTGATGAGTTTGATAAGTCGCTCGAAATGGGTTTTACGGAGCAAATGGAAATTATCATAAGTAATATTCCGGCTCTCAATAAACGCATACTCACTTCGGCTACCGATGCAGTGGCTATTCCTGCTTTTACGGGTATCGTCAATGCGTTGAAACTGGATTTCTCGGAAAAAAATAATGTCTTGAAAGGTCTCCGCATTTATTCGGTAAAGGGGGAGAATAATGATAAAATGGATTTGCTTTACCGCCTGTTGTGTCGGTTGGGTAATGACTCCTCGCTAATATTTTGCAATCAGCGGGATACGGTGGAAAAAGTGCATGCCTATTTAAATGAGCGCCATTTGGCTAATGAGTTTTTCCATGGGAAACTTGAACAGACTGAGCGCGAACGAGCTCTCTCCAAATTTCGAAACGGCAGTTGCATCGCTTTTATCTCTACCGATCTGGCGTCACGTGGATTGGATATACCCGAGATCAAAAATGTTATTCACTTTGATGCACCGGTTCGATTGGATGAGTTTGTACACCGCAATGGCCGTACAGCTCGTATGGAGGCTGAGGGCTCCGCTTTTTTATTGCAGGCTATCAATGAAAAGCTACCGGATTTTATTGCCCCGGAACCAATTCCCTATAGCTTGCCGGCTCTGACATCGGCAGCTCCCAAGCCCGAATGGGCTACTCTTTACATTGGCAAAGGGAAAAAGGACAAACTAAGCAAGATGGATGTGGTTGGTTTTATGTTTAAAAAAGGTCAGCTGGCTAAAGATGAATTGGGAATGGTAGAGGTGAAAGATTACTATTCGTTTGTGGCTATCAAAGCCAATAAGGTTAAAGATGTTCTTCAGTTGGTATCCAACGAAAAAATAAAGAACATGAAAACACGGATAGAGCTGGCGGAGTAATAGGCGGTAGTTTTTAGTCGGTAGTTTCTAGTTTCTAGTTGGTAGTCGGTAGTCGGTAGTACGTGATGCGAATCAGTAGTTGAAGATAAATCGATTTTACTTCTAATATGTTATTTCCCGTAGGGAATACATATCAATAGAAAATAAAACAAGCGCAACCAATTCCCCGTAGGGGATAAACAAGCTAAAATGTGAATGGTCCTACGGACAATGAATATGCATATCTTTTTATTCTATGGATATATAAGTTCTACGGACTATTTTTTCAACTTCTGATTCGCATAAGTAGTATAGATACATAAAAAACTCCTGAGTCAAACAACTCAGGAGTTTTTTAGTATATAAATTCTCAATTATGAATTACAATAAGTACTGTTCGCTGATTGATTGATTTTCCTGTACGCGGAAAATGGTATCAGCAAACATTTTTGAAATGCTGAGAATTTTAGCTTTTGAACATTTGCTGGTGTCAAATGGAATTGAATCGGTAAATGCAATTTCGCTGAGTGCCGATTGCATTACTTTTTCTCCTGCTTCGCCCGACATTACACCATGCGACACGATGGCACGAACGCTTTTTGCACCTTTGCTCAACATCAAATCGGCAGCTTTACAAAGTGTACCGGCTGTGTCAACCATATCATCGGTAATAATCACATCTCTGCCGTAAACGTCACCAATAAGAGTCATTTCACCTACGACATTTGCTTTCTCGCGGGTTTTGTAACAAATAACCATCGGAACGCCCAGGTATTTTGAGTAAGAGCCTGCCCGTTTAGAACCACCTACGTCGGGTGAAGCTATAACCAAATTCTTTAATTTTAAAGACTTGATGTAAGGAACAAAAATGGTTGAAGCATACAGGTGATCAACCGGAATGTCGAAAAATCCTTGTATCTGATCGGCATGCAGATCCATTGTGATAATGCGGTCTACACCTGCCATTCCGAGCATGTCGGCAATAAGTTTAGCTCCGATAGATACACGTGGTTTGTCTTTTCTGTCCTGACGAGCCCAACCAAAATAGGGGATTACAGCTATAATTTTATAAGCTGAAGCACGTTTAGCTGCATCAATCATCAATAATAATTCCATCAAATTGTCGGAATTTGGAAAAGTTGATTGAACAAGGTAAATGTATTGACCGCGGATTGATTCTTCGTATGAAACTGAAAACTCTCCATCTGAGAAGTGTTGGATTTTCATGTTTCCGAGTGGGCACTCTAAGCTTTGACAAATCTTTTCGGCAAGATAACGACTCTTCGTGCCTGAAAATACTTTAAAAGGTGAAGTTGAAGCTGGCATGGGTTTTAAGTGAGATTTAGTTTTAGCGATTTTTTTGCAAAAGTACAGAATATAATTATAATAAAGCTGCGAAATCGGGATTAAATGACAATGAATATTTATAATGTTTTGATTCAAAGTTGAAATTTAAGA
>WSSedL1CaDRAFT_10000311_pt1 | contig 34082 bp, 31 predicted proteins | sample WetSurSL1Cattail_FD_9464 | JGI IMG/M metagenome (IMG submission 9464)
GAACTTATTCAACGTTGGGTATTAACAAAAGCTGAATGCAAAAAGCCATTGAAACGTTTATGGATTTCTTCAATGACCGATGAAGCCATAAAAGAAGGTTTTGTCAAATTGAAAGACGGAAAAGATTTCGATCGGTTGTATTCGGCAGGAAATGCCCGGGCTATTGGCGATTGGCTGCTGGGAATGAATGCCAGCCGTTTGTATACCCTGAAATATGCCAACGGAAAAGGGGTTTTATCGATAGGAAGGGTTCAAACCCCCACATTAGCTTTGATAGTTCGTAGGTTCGAAGAAATTCAGAATTTCAAATCAAAACCTTTTTGGGAAATAAAAACGAATTATCGAAACGTAATTTTTAATTCCACCAAGGGCAGATTTGATACAGCTGAGGATGCTTCCCTGATTATTGAAGAAATAAAAACAAATCTCTTTGAGATAGTTTCATTTGAACAAAAAAAAGGCAATGAAGCGCCTCCTAAATTGTTCGATTTAACAGCGTTGCAAGTTGAGTGTAATAAAAAATTCAGTTTTACTGCTGACGATACATTAAAATATATCCAAAGTCTTTATGAGAAAAAAATGGTAACCTATCCTCGTGTTGACACTACTTTTTTACCAAACGATATGTATTCCAAGGTAGAAGGCATCTTAAAAAACATGACGCCTTATGCTAATTTCACCGCGCCTTTGCTCGCGAAACCCATTAAGAAAAGCAAGAAAGTTTTCGACGATGCTAAGATTACCGATCACCATGCCATTATCCCCACAGGAATTATGCCTTCGGGTTTGATATTGGAAGAAAAAAAGGTTTATGACTTAATAGCACGACGTTTTATATCGGTATTCTACCCTGACTGTATTGTGTCAAATACAACAGTGATGGGAATGGTTTGTAAACATGAATTTAAAGCGACAGGTAAAGTTATTCTGGAAGATGGATGGAGAATATTGTATCCGAAGAAAGAAAACGATAAGGATGCCGAAAACGAAGCCAGCGAGGAACAGATTATGCCGTATTTTGTGAAAGGCGAGAAAGGCGAACATACCCCCGATTTGCTTGAGAAACAAACGCAACCACCCAAAATGCTTACCGAAGCTACATTACTCAGGGCAATGGAAACTGCGGGCAAACAAGTGGAAGATGATGAACTACGGGAATTGATGAAGGAAAATGGCATCGGACGACCATCCACTCGTGCTAATATTATAGAAACGTTGTTCAAGCGCAAATACGTAATCCGCGACAAGAAAAATCTTGTGCCTACCCAAACCGGCATTCAATTAATAAACACCATTCAAAATGAATTGCTGAAATCAGCTGAGTTAACCGGAATGTGGGAAAAGAAACTTCGCCAAATAGAAAAAGGCGAATACGACCCAAAAATCTTTCTGGACGAAATGAAAGAAATGGTAGCACAGTTAGTTGCCGAAGTTAAGCGAGAAACAAAAAAAATGATTTTCATTGCACAGGATGTGAACCCCGAAGAGAAAAAGCCTGAAGAAAAGAAACCAGAAAAAAAGACAAAGTCCAAACCGGCCGAAACGAAGAAACCTGCAACCAAAAAGGCTGTTGAAAAAGCAGAAGAACCCATGGTAATTACTTGTCCAAAATGCAAAAAGGGTACCATGCTCAGAGGTAAAGCAGCATTTGGATGCAGCGAATATAAGAATGGGTGCACATTCAAAGTGATGTTTGAACAATATGGGAAAGTGCTTACTGACAAACAGATTTATACCCTGATCGAAAAAAGAAAATCGTCAAAAATAAAAGACTTAAATGTGGATGGTCAAACAATCGATTCGGCCTTAGTTTTAGATTTTTCTTTTAATGTTATACCTGAACCAAAAAAAGAGGAAATTGTCAGCGATTCTGACGCTCCTTCGTTGTTTTGAAAAAACTTCGCTGAATTTTGGTCGATTAGAAGCCAACTATGAAAATGTTAATGATCATTAGCCTTGCATTTATTTTAAGCAGACATTATTGACTTTATTTAATAATTAATTACCTTTAACTCATATTGCAAACTTGCATGAGCATCCAACCTTTAAAAATTTTGGACAGATGAAAAAAATCATTTTTATACTTGCATTAAATGCTGTTTTCTTCATAGTAAATGGGCAATCAACAATACCCGGTGGTTATACCAAAGGATATATCCTTACCAAAACAGACACTATGCATTGTTATGTGCTAAGCACCAACCATTTTTACAACTGTACTTCCGTTAACTATAAACTTTCAAAAGAAGACAAGAGGCAAACAATGTATATTGATGATATCGTAGAAATTTATGATAATTCTGATTTTTATAGAAAAATCACCTACAATACCAAAAGCCTTTTAGTTATTCGACGTATCAAAGGTCCTGTTTGCCTATACGAATTGAATAACTCTTATGAAGCGAATCGCGATTTTTCTTCTAATGGTAGAACAGTAGTTAGCGGGGGAACATATATGGTAGAAAATAGTATTTTCTACCTGGAGAAGGGTGACATTTTAGTTAGAATAGATAAAAGATCATTTAAAGAGGATGTAAAAAAGGTTCTGTCGGATGACCCCGGGACACTTAAAAAAATTGACGATTCGATGAAAAAATATAAAGACGTTTCGGTGTATATAGAATCATTCGTAAATAATTATAATACATGGTTGGGTAGCCAAAAGAAATAAAACCACTCAGGTAATTCCTATTTAGCTTTTGGTTGGACGTTCCTTTGTTTTGATAAAATAAAATTTGGTGAATGGATGGCTCAGATAGTCCCTTTGTTATGCATTGGATTTTAACTTATTCTGGGCTTTTTCGGTTAAAACCGCCAGTTCAATTCGTTGTTTTGCTGCAGCCTTGTTATCCTGATGAATTTGCTTGAAATCTGCTAAAGCAATTTGATCTGAACCATTTTCACGGAAATGTAGTGATCCATGCTGGACAAAGACATCAGCTATTTGTGAGGTATAAATTCTTGGTTTTTCTGTTTCTGCTTCTCCTGTTTCTGCTGAGGTATGTGGGTTTAGAGTATAATGGGCACCTCCTGAAAGCACTTGAGTGATTATATTATCTGGGGAACAATCAGGGACATAGAGGTTCGCACCCCGATCCCGCACATCATCTTTTATGGTCCAGTGAGTATCAAAATTCAGGTTATTAATTTTCCTGGTGCGTAAATACATCTGAGGCTGGATAGCATTCTTAATTTGGATCTTTGCAGCGTCTTTTTCTTGATTTATTTTCGTTTTTATCTGATTTCTATATTCATCTCCATTTTCCTTGTTTTTTTCACTCATGGTATTGTCGAGAGCCAGCTTCCATTGATCAACATGATCAGTTTTAACATATTGTTGCACAGCTTTTTTTTGTTCAATTGATATGGTTTCAAGGAACCTCGTGAATATTGTATCAGCATACTTGCGCGGATGACGGTTATTTGCCATTCCATTAACACCTATTACTTTTGGATTTGGGCTCATGCCTGGCCCCCATTTGGGTTTCTCTAATGCAAATACATCGGGCATATTAGGCCATGTTTTCACCAAAGGATATAGTGGTGTGATTAATGCGGTTGCACTATCCTCTGCTTCTTTTCTCGCCGTTTCACCCTCAGGAGCAGGATGTGTTTCCTCATCCCATTCACATTGAACTACGCCTGTTTGCATTAACGGATTTGTCTGCTTTGTGCCTATATCTTTATTTTCAATCGTCTTCATTTGTAAGGCCTTTGATCCCATGGTATCAGCCTCATTTTCTAATTGAGCACTATTATTTATATTTAACCCGTCTGCCAACTGTAAGGTAGTTTGCACCCTTCCTTGTTTTTGCTGGGCCACATGCCAGGCTTCGTGGGACAAATGCTTTTCCTGCCCTGGAGCCACATGGATATCAGATCCCTGCGCAAACGCATGGGCCTGAAGTTGAGATGGCCTATTGGAATTGTAATGAACTTTTACATCATCCATATTATACCCGGAAAGATTCTCAATGCCTGTTTTCAGATTATCGGGTAGCCCGGTATTATTAGGTTTTATACCATCCAGGTTTTGAAACTGCATAATCCTTTTTCCCTGCAGTGGTTCTTCTTCCTCATTTGTTTTCTTTTGAATTTTTTTTGACGAATAATCAGGCACACTGCCTCCTAAAATAACCTCCTGAGCAAAAGGGCCTTTAGGTTCAGGGTATGGTTTAATTTTAAACTGATTTATGGATTTTTCAAATTCATCAGGATTGTGTTTCTTTTGCACATTTCTTGAGTTTACCTGTTTTTCCTGTGTTTTGTGTTCTTGCGGTACTAACATAAGTAAAATGCGCTTAGTAAAAATATTTAAAAATTAAACAACAAATAGATATTTATTGACAATGTCAACATGTTAACTGTCTTTGTAAGTCCATGTAGTTTGATTTTAATTGAGCATGTAAATATATATTTTTGTTAATTAAAAGTCAAGTAAATATTAACAAGAGTAGCCCTTTTATCGTTTGTTTTATTTTCTCTATCTCCATTCTTCTAAGATTTTTGAAATATATAATTTGATATCAACATTATGATTTGCCTTGGCAATTCTATTTAATTTAGAATTTCGGTAATTAGATAAAAATAATTCTACACTTTGAATTGGTACATTAAAATCATCTTCTCCATGCCACCAATCTATTTTGAGAGAATTATCCTTAATAGTTGAAAAAAGATTTTCTGCTAGAATAAAATTAAATTCATCATAGCATGCCTGCAGTGCGATCTCCTTGGATTTTGCGCCAGCTTGTTTAACAATTTCATCTAAATTTGGAAAACGGACAGCAGAAGCTTCAAAATCTTTATAGTCTTTTAAAGCATTTTCTGTGACACTTTTAGTTATTGATTTATCTGAATATCTAAAATAAGCTTCCTTTGAAACCATTCCACTAATTACCCCGCAATGTTTTAATTTAAATTTTGAGGCTATTAAAATTGAAAGTGGTGCCCCACCACTAATTCCAATGATTCCAAAATCATTTGTTTTAAGACCGGCATCTTTTGCAAGTTTATAAAGCATGTCTTCAGATAATTTTTCATTTTTTGAACCTCCAAAGCCAGGTCTGTTAAATGATATAAAATTATAATTAGATTTTATTGAAGCTGAGATATGGTTTAATATCTCTTTAGTGGATGGTGTGCCACCTATAATACAAATGGTTGGTCTAGGTTTTAATGAATTGTTTTCCACTAATAAAAATGTAAGTAAATACAAAACTAACAATTGTTTGTTATTATTAGTAATAACTGTTTTATCGTATCCTCATCTTTACTTTGTTTGCCCAAATGAAGATTGAAAACGTTTGTGCTGGTTTCATATGTAGATAATTTGTTAACCGAATAGGAAACCGAGGAATTTGAGTTGTATTGCATTGTTTTGAAAGAACTTATAGGGTAAAAATAGACATATTTTTTCTTGTTTACAACAATTTTCAGTGAAAATGAGAGGATTTCAATATCTTGTGATATCTTGCAATTTAAAAAGGTAATTGGTATGAAAAACACTAATAAAATCCGGACTTCCTTATTGATGTTAGTAACACTGATGCTTATAAATAGTAGCTGTCAAAAAGATAATAACAATAGTATAAGCAGCCCATTATTTAATTCAAACGTAACATACGGATCTGTGACCGATTATGATGGTAATCTTTATAAAACAGTTGTTATAGGCACACAAACATGGATAGCCGAAAATTTACGCAACACACATTACCAAAATGGTGAATCTATACTTGAAGTGAGAGACACAACAACATGGATAAATTTAAGTACAGGGGCATACTGTGACTATAACAATAGCAGCAGTATTGTAGCTACATATGGTAGGTTATATAATTGGTACGCAGTAAAGGATAGTCGAAATATAGCCCCAAACGGTTGGCATGTTGCTACAGAAGCTGATTGGGAGGTGCTTACAACTTATTTAGGAGGGGAAAGTATTGCAGGTGGTAAACTAAAAGAAATAGGTCTAACTCATTGGCAAAGTCCCAATACAGGGGCTACTAATGAAACGGGTTTTACAGGTCTTCCAGGAGGTTTCTGCTTTGTTGATGGTGTATCCTTCTATATGGGTAGCATAGCTCGTTGGTGGAGTTCAACTAAAATTGATAATACTAGTGCTCAGGGTAGAGTGATGGCATATAATAGCGGAGAATTCCATATAGGCAGCTATAGTATGCTTTTTGGACTCTCTGTGCGTTGTGTTAAGGATTGATTCTACGAAACACTCATGGTCTTACTCGTTGTTTTTCTTGCAATCCTTTAGTTACTCCTTCAATAGCTCCTCTATTATTTGAATAATTAATATCATATTCCAGATTGCTATTGCCGTCAATTTTATCATTACATATACACATTCTTCTGTAATTTTCACATTTGGACTATACAATATGTTTCCCATCTCTTCATTGGTTCCTTACAATATTTCTCATTTATTCGTATATTGAAAAACTTATGTCGTATGTAATTTAAATAACGAATTAAGATGAAAATATTTACCCTGTTTTTTACACTAACTTTATTCAATTTAAGTCTTCTTGCACAGACTGAGAATAAAACAACCGGATTGTCCAATATTGAAAGTACAAACAGTTATAAGGTAAGCCGCGTTTATTTTAGCGGGGCCGTTTTATTTACGCCTTATGTCCGTAGCGTAAACGATATTTTAAATAAGAATTTCTATCTGATGGGGTTGGGTGGTGCCTTAGCTTTAAACTTTACTGATCATATGGCCATATATTGCCGCGTGAATTCCATTAGTTTGAATAACCATATGCACAATGTTCCAGACGGTCTCACTAGTGCTTCTGTAAAATATCTACATACAAATGTTGGATTTACCTATTATATTGGACATGGTAAATTGCAGCCCTATGCATTTGCTGGAATTAATTTATTAAGATTTACTGAAAAGGGAGCTTTTGAGGCATTTTCAACAACAAATACATTTTATCGTTTTGGATATCAAATAGGGTTTGGGGCACGGTGTAAATTGAATCGTAGGTTAGGTATTTTTACCGATATAACCTATAACAACGACACGGAATTGCCTGGAGTTTATTCCACCTATAATATCCATAAGGAAGATTTAAGTAATTTGCAATTAATGATTGGGTTTAGTTTAAATTTTATTGGAAAATAACTAAGATATGAAACATTTCTATTTATTCCTAAAAGTTCTTGGGTTCATTTTTTTATTAATGAGCTCTTACCATTGCGGAACTGATCATGGTTATGAGGCACTGGATATCGTCACCCAAAGGGAAGACTTGGAACAAATGTATTATAATCAAAAGTTCATTCACCCTACCATAATATCCGGTAAAATAATCGATGCACTTACGCATAAAGAGGTAGCGGGCGCTGAAATCACAGCACGTTTGGACGGCTCAGACACTCAATATAAAACCAACTCGAAAACTGGCGGTCTTTACAAACTATGTGTTGAGGGCGCCAAGAATTACATAATATATGTTACTATGAGCGGATATGAGAAAAAATATTATATCTCTTCTAATTTCCCCGCAATTGACTCCATAATGCTTGTAAACAATGATTCATATTTTGATTTTGAGTTGAATGTTCCTGATCATATACCTGTATTTACCATAAATTATATTACTTCCTATACTTTGTCATATTATTTAACCAGCTTAACTTATAACGGATTAAATCTTGCAGGTATTAATAATTCTTCTGTTTACGAGTACAACAGTTCTGGAACAATCGTTGGAGCCCATTCTATTAAAACTAAATATTTAGATATCATTGCCAGTCAGGATACCTTTTACTGGGTTAAAGATTATGGTTCAAAAGTAATTTGTAAAGTTGGTCAAAAATCGGGCATTACCATGGACTCATTTTACTTTCAAAAGCCATTTGTTGATTTCGAAATCATGAATAATTTTATCTGGCTTGAAAGCGATACTGAACTTTATAAATTATCAACTAAAGGTGATCAATTGGCTTGTATAAACCTTAGCGTTGTTATACCGGATTTATCCTTGATAGGGATTACCAAATATAACAACTATCTATATTTGTTAAATCATGAAAAGCAGTATGATAACATTCACAAAGGTTACAGCATTTACAAATTTGATCCAATAACCAATAACATTGTTAGCAAAGGATACCTGCCTAATAATTTTGAATACAATAATTTAACCAGATTAGCGGCAGATGGCGTTAATTTTTGGATAATCAGAGATTATAGTTCATTTGTTGAACTTTTAAAATTTTCTATTATTGAATAGTTATTGCTTTGTACAGTATTGGCCGGAATAGAACAATTATCCTTAGTATATTTCACAAAGATGATATTTCTTAAACCTCATTCATAGTTCAGAATCCCAATCGGTCATGTTATTCAGCAATATCTTTTTTAAATTCACCACAATCTAAAAATGAAGAAAGAACAGTTCTGATTCTTGAAAGTATGACAATCCTTATTCTTGCAAGATGAAGTACTCAACAAGAAAAAAAGGAGAATTAAATTTAAGCCGGATGAAGGTCGGCTCCATTTGTTTCTTTCCATTTTATAAAATAATCTGTGATGATTTGGTCAATATTTTCTCTGCTAGCTCCATTCCAGTACCATTGATCTTCTGAATACTGCAAATCCTCTTTTGCAAAGTACAATGAGAAAAAATCATAAAGGTATCCGACATAATCAAGCTCAATACAAATATCCTTTAAAATATTGAGTACAACATAAGCATCTATTTGCTTATTCAGGGCCTTGCCAATGAGGTAGCTAGCATAGTTTTTTATCGTCTGCTCTTGATCCGAGTAATCCAGATGCAATTCGTCAATAACCTTTTCTACCAGGCCTTGGAGTTGAAATTGATTAAAAGGCTTACCTTCTCCTGCAAGTATTATTAAATTTTCATTCTCAAAACCAGCTACAAGCATATCAACAGCCCAAATAATCCATTTTTCATCAACATTCCTGTTCAATGCTTTTAATCCTAATATTTCAGCTGTTGATTCAATCGGTTTCATTATCAATTAGTTTTATTTAACGCCGAAAATTCAATATTTCATATCCAGTCCTTTTTTGCAGTCATATTGATTATTTTTTATTTTATCTTAAATCGGCTACCATCCCATTCTAAAACAATTTCTTTGAGTTTGAAAACAAACATGTTTTCGTCAGAGCCAGAATTAATACGAGCAATTATACTTGTTCCAATACGAGGAAGTTCATATTCAATTTGAAATCCATTTTCAAGTATATCATCAAAAGATGTTGTTATGTCCTTATCTTTCTGTGCCATTTTTTTGCTTTTTTCAACATCCAGGAACATATCAACTGTTAATTTGTCCATCACCGGACTTGGATATTTATGTTTTATATATTTGTTATCAACTAAATCATAAAAAAATAATGTAGAACCACAACAGCAAACATCACAATATGAATAGTTTAATCCTACTAATTTATGACCATCCTTAGTTTTCCAATAACAAAGTTCATATTGAGTTTCGTCTCCTCCACGTAAAGCGGTGAACTTAATATAGCCGTTTTTTTCATCCACTAAGTCGATAAAAACCTCATCATCTTTTAGTTTGTCCTTGCTTGTAATAATATTCCCTTTGGTCATTAAATACTCTCTTTTATCTTTCAAATAGTCCATCATCCTCGAGGAAGGAAATGCATCCAAAGGTATCTGCATGAAAATCTCGCGAATATTCTGACCTGATACACCAATAGATACTATCAGTAGTAAAAATAATAGTGCTTTTCTCATAAATTCAAAAATAATGGGTGATAATCTTTACTTATAAATATCCATCAAAAACAATTAAAATCAATGCCTATCAATCAAAAGTATTATCAATGCTTACATTTGATTAATCCTGTAAGAAGGATGCAATTTTTTCAACAGCTATATTCGGCAAACTTTAATAGTTGAAACACCTCTAAAATTACCTCTTACCCAATAAAATTTATAAGGTGTTGGCCTTAGTTTTTTTGGGTCGCGAAATCTCTTACTACTACATCATAATGATCTGTTAAATCCAATCTGATCCAACTATAAATTGCATCATTTTTAGATATTTCCCTAACAGCCATATATCCATTACACTTTAATTGTTTCATTGTTGGTGATACTCACCCAACGAAGCCTCAGTTATTGGCAGCCGTAATATTTTTCCTTAAAGGTATTTTCAAAGCAAAGTCAATACTGATTGAGTGTTCATATTTAAATTTCGGCCCAATATTTAACCTAAAAAATGTAGGTCTATAAATTATTCCCATTTGAAAAACATCTGAAATCCTAAAAAAAGATGAAAAATTAAAACCTAATACATTATGAGATTTTCTCATTGGTTTTCTTCCCGTACCATTCTCTTTCCAACTATTATTCACAATTTCCCAGTAATTTTGAGCGAAAGATAAACCATACCCCAAAGAAAATCTATTAACCCTATGATTATTCGATAAACTTATTAAATAATCTGATCCCAATAGCTCAAATTCCTTCATAATTGGGACAAATATTATGGGAGTATTTGAATCCATTATTTTCGATATTGTAATATTCACATATTGATTTTTTTTATAACAATAACCTAATCCAATAGAATAACCCATAAAACCTGAATTAGTCTTTGAGTTCTCATTTAGAGGAGTAATATGAAAAGAATTAACATAAGGAAATGATAAATGAAGTAAAATTTGACCTTTGGCATAATCTTGCTCATTTATATAATTAATTATTGTGTCTGCTGAGTTTAAGTAATTCCTTTGAAAGAATTTTTGTCCACCAACAACTCTATTAGCGGAAAAACCTTTTACGAAAAACAATAAACACAGCGAGATCAAAATCAAAATTTTCAATTTCCTCATATCAATTTATTGTTGAAAATGTTTTTTCTCATATCATACTTACCTTGAAGATGTTTACAATCAGCCACAAATATTTTCTTCAATTGATGGTCAATTATAATAAAATCGATCTCTCCAACCTTAGGTAAATTCAATGTAACTGTACCTGAATTACCATTTAAATAAGTAACATTCCGATGATAATGTAACCCTTCTTGACAAATCTTATTTTCAACTTCGTCGTCAAGCCATTTATCATGTAAATCCTCTTTTGAATGAACATAGTCCTTAAAAAAATTTTTTGTAATCCATTCTTTTGGAGCTTTTCCCCAAGGAATACAATTTGTTGCTATTTGAATAATTCCTTCAGTAAATGCATTTTCCCCAACAATAGCATAATCTTCACCATCAATATTCCAAACTGTAATTGGTCTATAGATATATCTATCCATTGTAAGAGGTTTGCATACTAAATCATGGAGTTTTATTTTATTTGCTTTATCTATAGTAAGGCCCTTGTAAAAAATTTCCGCCTCGCTGATGTTTCCCCCATACATTGCTTGAATAGAAAGTGGTAAACTATTCCAACCGAACGGACAATACTGCCCTCCCTTATTTTTATTAGCATCATGAATTCCCGCAATTACCGATGAAAATTGATCATAACTAATGCCAAAACAATTTGTGATGGCGCCTTTTAAACCATTTATTGCATCTTCATCAACAATATGTTTAAATGATGTTGCATTTAATTGTTTATGTATTTCTCCAATAATTATATCATAATGATGTTTGTGTGTTATAATATACTTGTTATCTGAGTCAAAGATAATCTCTGCAATATCTTCAATCATGTCCTGCTCCGAATAGATATTGGCACAATAAAATATCATATCGCCAAGGTAGCAAAGCTCATTTAATATATTTTGAGCACTTACAACAAATGATTTTATATCTTTTTCTTGATTATTAAGTTTAATGTTACATGCCTCTTCAAGAATCCATTTCAAAATGCGACGATATACAGCAATATAATCTCTGTCGATGCCAGATGGATAATCTCTATCTTTAGCGAATAGTGCAACCTCAATAGCTTGTTCATGTTGAGAAAGAATAAATTGATAAAAAGACAATGATTTTTCTCTGCTGCATATCTCAATAAATCTATCACAAAAGAAATTATAGCAATAAGCAATTACCTCACGAACTTTTTCTTGGGAAGAATATGGACCATTTCCAAATTTTTCGATAAGCTGTTTAGACAATTCAGTTCTGTATTTTTCCTCAGATTGATAATCAAATCTATATATTATCAGATGATTAATCTTATATTCTTTCATTGATTGTTTATTAATCCGTTTAGTTTTTCTATAACAATGTTTTCTTCTATGTCTATATATACCATAGGAATGATTAAATAATTTTCCTCGAAATGATTTTAAATTTCCTTTTCCCATTAGGTTGCGGCGTCTTTCTAGGTATTGGCACTAAACAACATAACAACGGCAATTGTGTTTATCACTAATTATTTTCGCTGTAACTTGTTGATTTAAGCATTCTATTTACATTTTGTGTATAATTCTTGCAATAAACTTCAGTGAAAATTAACACCAATTTCAGCAAATTCCAAAAGCCAGGTAAGTTTTTGTTTTGTGCCTTGTCCTTGTTAACTCTCAGGCAAAAAGTTAGTCAACAGATCTCCTTTCTTATTCACACTAACCTTATTAAATATTATATAAGACCTGTAACGGAATTCGAAGGGAAATCCTATCAAATAGGACGAGAAATAATCTAGAGACTGACACTGCTATTGGTTTTATGATGTTGTGCATTCGTCTTCTATGAAATTTTTGTTCGATTAATTAATAAATCAACGAAGCTCTCAGCAATCCTATCGAGCTGTCTTTCAATTCTATCCTGTTCAACCAATTGGTTTTCAATTAAAAATCGTTCATTCCAATTAAATTCAGAAATCTGTGAGTTTAGATTTGAATTGCCTTCAATTGAATTAGACAAAAAAACGCCAAATATATTGAAAAACCTTTTTCGCCCATTTTTTATCATTTCTTCAATATCAACAGGTACTAGATGTGAAGATATGAAAGAAATATCACAGTCATTAAAATAATTTTTGAAATACTCATCTACTGTTCCATAATCCTCTTTCTTCTCTTGGTAACTTCTATTCCCAAATGAAATTCTCTTATATTTTCGTTTTATTTCAGGATGAGTAATGTCTAATCCTAAATTAGTTGGAAGTCTGTCATAAGATTGTTCACATAGTTTTTCAATAATAAGTTTCTGCAAAGTGGTCTTTCCAGTTCTATCGCTTCCAATTAGTATGAAGAGCATTTTTGATTTTATTGTCATAGCTTTGGTTTTTAGGATGATGCATATTGTTTATTAATTTGTTTTTTTTGTTTTTTATCAACTGTCCTAGTTTTTAAACTGTCAATTAATAAATTTTATGATCTATTTATTTTAACGAATTAATTATAATCTCTTTTTTCCCTCTATTTTTTAAATTATCTCTGGATTTATAGCTCGACCGGCAGGGCGTCAATTGCCTTTTCGTGCTTTATTTAATTATCAAATCTTCTTCATTTTTAGCATATATCTGCTCTTTTGCATTCTGATGTATCATACGGTTGAACCATTTTACTTTTTTAACATCTTCAATTTCAACTAGGGGATGAATATTATTTTCACTTAGAATTATTGCTTGCGTAGGTGATATCGGATAAAAAAGTTCAAAGTCGGTTGGTGCAATTTCTAAACTGCCAGTTCCTTTAAGATTAAATATTGGTTGGTCGCTTGTTATAAAATGTTCACTTGTCATATTATTTAAGAATTGCAGTCTTGCTTTACTAAAAACCCAATTTCCAATGATGTCTGCCATAAACAGAGAAAATATCTTTGCAAAATTTTCTTTATTTACGTTTTCTGGAACAATTATTTTTGAATTAGTCAATCGACTTCTCATATTGTTAGTACGTGAATATTGACAACCAATAAAGAAACTAAAATCATTTTTTTCTTTTATACTTTCTAGGAAAGATAGATCAACCCTATAGAGTTTCGTTAATAAAGGAATAAAATTTGTTTCTACAGTTCCATGAAAGTCTTCGATACCGCATTTCATTAAATAATCATTAGTATTTGCAGTAATATGGTAAAGTCTTAACAAGTTCGATAATGATTCTTTTGCCTTTGGGTCAAGTATACCAATATAGAATTTTGCAAATTCGATCTCTTCAATATTTATTGGATTCGATCTATAAAAGTAATTCTGTTGTGCAATATTATCTAGTGAAGTCTTAAATGGTTTTCCTTCATGCAAGCAATTAACCTGTCCATTTGTTGTCCACGGCTTCAAATAGTGCTTCCATACATAGTGTTGACTCTTTTTAATATTGCTCATAATTATTTAATTCTGGTTGCTTCCTCAGCATGAAATACAAACATCTCAGCAACAACAATAGGTATGTTACTATTATACATTTTGTGTATTTTTATTGCAATAAACTTCAGTGAAATTTAACATCAATTTCACCAAATTCCAAATTGTCAGATAAATTTTTGTTTTATTGTTGTCCTGGTTGATTTTCAAGCAAATAGTTTACTCAACAACTCACTTTTTTTGTTTACATCGACCTTTTTAAAAATGTTGGTCCTATGCTTTACCAGGGTATTTTCCGATAAATTTAAATGTTGGCTTATTTCTTTGTAGGATAGGCCGTCAATTATCAGCTCAATGATTTCTTTTTCACGCTCTGTAATGTTGAAAACATAACAATTGTTGTCAAATTTGCCCATTTTGGATTCGTTTTCCAGCTTGGGAGAATCCAGGCTATTTACCATTGCATCCACCGCAGATTTTAATAAAGCCTTTTTTTGATTGTGTGAGAAGTTTATGATAGAACTAACTTTTGACATTAACTCGGAAATTGAGAATGGTTTACTGATGTAATCAACTGCTCCCAGGTTAAACCCTTTTAACTTATTTGCAGCTGTTGTCTTTGCGGTTAAAAATATCAGCGGGATAGCATGAAAGCTATTATCTTCAGAAATGGCTTTCAAGAATTCAAAGCCATCCATTTCATCCATCATTACATCCGATATGATCAAATCGGGCTTCTGAATAGTTTTGAGTTTTAATAATGCTTTTTTGCCATTTTCAGCTACGTAAATATTGAACATTTCTTTTAGCTTATTTCTCAGGTAAAGTAGCATTTCTGTGTTGTCCTCAATAATGAGAATTGAAGACATACTATTGTTGCTGACCGCATCTTCTATTTTGTTGTTACTCTCATTTATCTTAAGCAGTGTCTTGGGTTCATAGGATGTAACAGTGTCGGTGTTCAATATTACATATGGTTTAAGATAAACTGTAAATTCAGAGCCCTCAGTTTCCTTGCTTTTCACAAATACCTCACCTCTCAGGCTTTTGACTATATTATTAACAATAGACAATCCCATGCCCATGCCCTGACTATAGGAGTTCTCCCGATTAACACGGAAATAAGGTTCGAAAATCTTTTCCAACAGGTCTTCGGATATACCCAGACCGTTGTCTTTAACCATGAATTGTATTTGATCAGAAGCTTTCGTCAGGGAAATCTTAACAGATCCTCCTTCAGGAGTATATTTGATGGCATTCTCCGTCAGGTTATTAATGATACTGTTTAATGCGTCCGGATCAGCTTTAATATACAAGTCTTTTTCAATCTCCTCCGTTAACGTAATCTTTTTATTGCTGGCGTATTGCCGGAATAAGGCTAATTTGCCAGTTAGAAGATTTGTAAAATCAACAACCTGGTCATAATTATAATCCGGAAGAAGGCCTTTTAAAAAGCGCTCTTCGTTAAAGCTATTGACAATATCCGCATTTAGTTTTTCGATATTGGACTTAATAATGCGTATTTCCTCACTTTCCTCATGTTTGTTAATATATTCTTCCAGATAATTGTTGATGAGTGTTATCGGAGTCCGAATCTCATGCGCAAGATTGATAAATATATTGATTTTCTGATCATTTGAAAGTTCCAGTTCCCTGGTTCTTTCTTTAACCTTTTGGGTTAGTAATTCATTATTCTTTTGGAGCTCATTTTCAGATACTAGTAATTTTTGATATTCTTTTCTCGAGTCCAGAATTGTTGATCGAATAAAAATAACAGTCATAATTAAAAACCCCGTATTTGTTACACCATGTTCAATATATTGACTGCCATTAAAAAATGTTACAATTGATAAACCAATAACCCAAAAAAACACAGCAGAACATACCCCAATGATCTTTTCTTTAAAAAAAGGCTCATTGTTTGCGCTTTTGGAATAGTTATAAAGAACTTTTGTTAAAGCATATAGAAATGCGAAGGCGTATATTGCAGGAACAGCAACAACCCACTTGGCACAAAAATTAATATCCTTAGTAATAGCATACAGGCCACCAAAAGTTAGAATAAACGGGAGGAAAAGGAACAAAAAAGAACCCCAATAAGCAAAAAACTTTAAATTCTTAACATTCAAAAATTTATAAATATAAAATGGAAGATACATTGACATCAAAATGCCCGCACCATACGCCAAATAATACTGAAGGACAATAGGAATTAGTAATCTAGGGTCCACAAATAATCCACCAAAAATATTGTAATTAATGAGTAATAAAAGTAAAATTAAATACCATTTTCGGATTTTATCACTTGGCCGGATCAAATAATAGATGATTTGGTAAAGAAGAATTACCAGCTCAAACACTATAATTATGAAGGTGAGCCAATGGATATTAGTACCTGGAAAGGTGTATAAGTATTTCTCATATAAGTACATAACAAATAACTTTTAAATTGCATCTCTCTTAAACATATATATAACGTGTTCAGGTTCAATCTTATTGTAAAGTTCAAAATTGTGTTTATCATAGAAAGAAATATTCTCTGTCATAGATGTTTCTAGATAAATTGGAATTTTTCTTTTGTTACTTAATTGGATTATGTCTTTTAATAAAGAGCTTCCAATTCCCTTTCTCTGGGATTCGGGGGAAACTCCAATAAAGCTTATGTATATCAAACATTTAGGGTAATGCTTTTTTATGCTTGATTCCAATTTTAGGACTTTAGAAACGCGAGTAATTCCAATGGAAGTTAGGGCTAAGCTTAAATCTTGAAATATAGATTTTATAGTAGTTTTTTTGGTATGAGGTAGTAAGAGTAGAACTACTGCTTTTTTGTCCTGGGTTAGGTAAATTTCCCCAGATGTCCAACTCGCTTCAAAAGAATAGTCCATTAACTTCCGGATACGTTTTTCTCTTTTGCTGTCTTGTTTAACTACGTAGTTTACACTTTTGTTTGAATCAAAAGCCTTGGTGAGTATGTCTATTACCAAAGGCTTGTCTTTATAGGCGGCTTGGATCATAAGTTAAAGCTTGCTGGTCTTAATCTAAACATTTTTATGTACTTCAGTCTAATTATTTGTTCTTTTTGCTGTCGGGAGTAATTTTTCCATTTCCTCCCGTTGCTTTTTTCTCTCATTTAGCCATTCATCATCAACATAATACAATGTGCCTCCACGACAACTATTCTCTCCAGTTAAGATTCCTCTGCAAAAAAGAGCATGCGCATACATTAACATTGACTTGTCTTCAAAAATCTCTAAACTCCATTTTTTGTTCTTTTTGATTTGAATGACAAGAGAATCAAAATTAACTTGCTTCTCAAGTTTGGATAAATCATCCATTGTGTATGGCCATACTCCACTAATATTCCATATTGCACTATCATTCTTTAGTTCAAAATACCTTTTATGGTTGTCGACAGCCATTTGGTATACTTTTGATGTTCCTATGCTGTCATAACCCAAATTGTATTCTCTATGTAAGGCTCCTTTTAAAAAGTTACCTTTTGTGCAGATTTCTCTTATTTGGCCATTATTTAAATTTTTAATCTTGGCTACAAGAAAAAACTGGAATGTACCTTCATTATCAATCGCTTTACAATAATTGTTGTAAATGATTGTATCTAATGATATCATGGAACTTCTAGACGTGCTTACTTGCCTACATGAAATTAATCCTATTGAAAGCGTTATTAATATTAAACTAATCTTGTATATCATATTTTTAATATTTCTAATAACTGGCTGATTGCCTTGTAGGATAAACCATGGCTTGTCTTTATATGAAGATTGAATCATAGGTTAATTTAAAGGTTTTGGTCTTTACAATATTACAAATTCAACTTAATAGACTTGAGGCCCTCAAAAATATTTAAAAGAAATGTAAAATCGTATCAAAAACCACTAAAAAAACAATACTATAATTGTAGTATTTTTTGTACTATAATTATAGTATCTAAGATTGTATTTAGCTAAAATATAGAGACTTAACTAACGAGTTGTTGCAAGCTCTTTATGAGATTTCATTAAAGGCAATTTGAGTTTGTAAGGCCTGTTAAATGCCTCCTGGGAAAGTTTGAAATAGGAGGAAAGCGTTCTGATGATTTCTTTTGATAGGCCTTTTTTATAATTCAGGATATCGGAAACCAAACCTTTGCTAACGCCTAAAATGTTAACCAGGTCTTTTGATTTTAAGCTATGCTCTTTCATTAATGAGTGCAATAAGACTATTGGGTCCATATCCTCAAAAGAATTGTGCTCCTGGTCCCATTTTTCGATCAAAACAGTAAGAAGTTCTACTTCATCCTGGTTGCTGCTTTCTTTCTCCAGCAAATTTTCAAGTTTGGAACAATAATCCTTATACTGCTCCTCCGTTTTAATGATTTTATATTTCAGTGTTTCCATAATCTTCCTTATTAATAAGCATTAACTGTATATTGCAGGTTTCTGTCGCAAAGTTCTTCGTATCCTGCATGGGTACCAATCCAGCAAACAAACAGATGCACCTGATTTTCTCCAAAAGCATATTTGCATATCATCCTGTAATTGTTTCCTCCAATATCAAATACAACCCGGTTAGAACCATTACCCAATAAATCGGAAGAGCCAAATGTCTTTTTTATGTCGGCAGGCTGATTCCAATCGGCATACTTTACAAGAGATAGCCACGTATTAAAAGAACTTTTGCTTCTTGCATTTGCAGCCGCAAATACTTCAATAGTTTGTTTTTTTATCAAATGAACTTTCATGCAAAGATATGTTTAAGTTATCAATTAAGTTCACCTTTTGTGAACTTTTTGTGAACTTTTTTTTATAGCTCGCCTTTGCGAGCTTTACTTACTGTACGATGATTCCATAATCTATTAAAGAAATACAATAGCTACCAGTGACAATAACACGAGCATACCCAAAACCAAAAGGATTTCGCCCCAGGTATATGTTTCACCTTCCGGTCTGGGATAGATGAGGTTTATAAAATCTGATAATATATTTTTCATTAGCTTACTTTTTTCATTTTCTTCTTTTGATTCAGTTTAGCTTTGAGAAGGCCCATATCCTCACTCACTTTCTTTTCAATGACCTTGGCATATATCTGGGTGGTTTTTATACTCGAGTGACCTAAAAGTTTGGAAACGGTTTCCATGGGGACTCCATTGGCCAGTGTTACGGTGGTGGCAAAAGTATGCCTGGCTAAATGGAAAGTGAGATTTTTATTGATCTTGCAAATGGTTGCAATTTCCTTTAGGTAGGCATTTAACTTTTGGTTTGAAAGCTTAGGCAATAAGCCGCCAGCATTAACAATGTCAGGATTATTTTTGTACTTCTGCAGGATTGCTTTTGCCTGGGCTAATAATGGAACTCTGACCCTTTCTCCTGTTTTCTGGCGTTCTGTGAATATCCATTGCTCACCATCAATACCAACGCAAAGGTTATCTGGCGTTAATCGCATTACATCAATGTAGGCCAGACCGGTGTAACAGCTAAAGACAAACAGATCTTTCACTTGCTGTAAGCGAAGCATATCCATTTTTTTGCTTTCCACAGCCCTGAGCTCTTCCATAGTAAGGACATGTCTTTCCACTTTCTTAAAAGTACATTTGAAGTTGGAGAACGGATTTTTATCCAACCAATCATTGCGTACTGCCAGGTTAGTAATCTTCTTTAAATTTTGAATGTACTTCATGGTTGTGTTGTGCTGAATGTGTTCTTCGGTTTTGAGATAATATTCGAAGTTTGATATGAACTGGTGCGAAAGCTCTTCCAGGTAATAATCGGATTTCTTATATTGATACCTTATGAAACTTTCGACCTTGGAATGGATGGTTTTAAATTTTACCATGGTGGCATGAACCACATCGATTCCCACCATTTTTTTCATCTGCTCATTGTGGTAATCAAATACCTGAAGAATGGTTCGTTTTTCTTCTTTAACGCCGGTGTAGCGCAGTTTTATTGCTTCTGCAGTGATAAACTCATCAAACATCTGCATTTGCGTGTAAATCTTGAATAGTTCTGATTTAACCTGGTTGATGTAATTGTTGATGGTGATTGCTTCGGGGTGTTTAGTACTTGCATATCCTGTTTTAATAATCCAAAAGTCAGGATCAATCCTCTTTTTTAATGAGAGTTCGGCACGTTTTCCATCGATAGTTATTCGCGCGAAAATCGGAGCTTCATCGTCAACTATTTTCGATTTGTTAATCCAAATGAGAAGTGAGAATGTTTGAGTTGTTTTCATAAATTTTGATATTTAGGTAACCGAATCATGATTAATTTTTGATAATCTTTGATGCTTTTTGATGAATTTTGAAGCTCGCAAACAACTGTTTTACAATTCACTATAAGCAATTCGGTTACCTAAAATAGGAAATAAAAAGAGGTAACCGAATAGGTAACCTAATCGTTGAGTATTTTTGAATTAAATAGTGGGTGGAAATTAAAAAATCCACTTAAATACAGATACTTAAGCGGATTTGAGTATTATTGAAAACCTCATTTGCGGAGAGCGAGGGATTCGAACCCCCGGTCCAGTTGCCCGGACAACAGTTTTCGAGACTGCCACGATCGACCACTCTGCCAGCTCTCCTTGAATACTGAATAATCAGATTTGCGCAAAAGTAATGGATTTATTTTAATTGATTAACCTGGAAGTAAATTATTATCAGATAAAAAATAATGCCACCCCTATTACGCTAATAATGGCACCCACCATTTCTTTTACAGTTATTTTTTGTTTTAAAAATACGATGGCAAGAGGTATTATTAAAATTGGCGTAGTAGCCATGATGGTCGCTGAAATTCCGGTAGATGTGTGCTTTAATGAAAAAAGCGATAACGAAACTCCAAGAAAAGGGCCAAAAAAAGATCCAATAGTGATGCCCTTCATGCCTATCCGGTTTTTAAAAGCCTGTAAAGTCTGTGTTGATCTTCCGGATATAATTATGATCGCAGCAAATCCAATCATACCAGTAATAATCCGAATCTGAGTAGCTGCAAATGAATCATAACCTGCCATTCCCTTCTTGCTTAGAACTAATCCAAAAGCCTGGCCAACAGCACCCCCAAAAGCAAATAGAAACCCTTTTAGCGGAATATTTAACTTCAATCTTTCCTGTTCAGGATTATGGCTAATTACGGCCATGCCTATACCAAAAATAGTGAGGAATATTCCAAGGATGCTATACCACGAGAGATGTTCACCCAATATAAACCATCCTGCTGCTGCTGCCATAGCTGGCGCCAGGGTCATAATCAGCATAGCAAACCGCGATCCTATAATCACAAAGGACTTAAACAAACATAGATCGCCGATCACAAAGCCTACCAGTCCCGAAAGGCTTAACCAAAACCATTGATAAGAAGTGGCGTCTGTTGGGAAAGGTAATCCCCTGTAAAAAAATGAAAAAACACTCAAAAAAACCATGGCGAATATTAATCGCCAATAATTAACAACCAAACTACCTACAGCTTTACTGGCTGACTCAAATGCCAGCGCAGAAAAAGACCAGCAAATGGCAACTAGTAAGGCGGCAAATTCTCCTATGTGGGATTGTAGCATTTTATAAATTTGCGACAAAGGTATATTTTTGCTGTATAAATAGAAAGTTTTAATCATGAACGGAGACCCCAGACTTTACGAAATTTTACGCAATCTCAATATTCATTTTGAATATTACGAACATCCTCCAACACCCACAATAGAAGAAGCAAAGGTGCACTGGAAAGACCTGGAAGCAACCCACTGCAAAAACTTGTTTTTTCGTAATCATAAGGGTAACCGCCATTATCTCGTCATTTTGGAACACCAACAAAATCTTGATATTCATGATCTTGAAAAAAGGCTAAAACAAGGGAAGATTTCGTTTGCTTCAGGGCAACGCATGATGAAATATCTTGGCATTACGCCCGGGTCTGTTTCTCCTTTTGGATTAATCAATGATAATCAGCATCATATCAATGTATTTTTGGATATCAATCTAAAAAAAAGCACAAAAATCAGCTTTCATCCAAACTTTAACACTGCCAGCCTTGTTTTAAAGTTTGAAGACTTTATTAAATTTATGGAATGGACAGGAAATAGTTACGAATTTTTGCTACTTTATGACTGAAAAATGACAGATGTTTGTAACTTTGATCTGTAATTTTTGGTTTTTGTAAGTAGTCGGGCAATTATATAATAACTAAGCAATTATATAACAAAGTAAAGTAGTTTGGCCTTTTTTCCAGGGGATTAATATAACCTTTTGTTGTTTTTATAGTATAAAGGTCATACAATTGTTAAGCATTTGCTTGGAAACATTAACAACTTGAGAAGCAAACATTAATATTATTTGATACTTATCTCACATGGTAAGCAAAAAGATTACCGTAAAGCATTATTTGAATAAACGCGCAAAGGCAAAATTTCTTAATAAAGAGAAGTATTTTCCGCTTTATATTCAGATTATTGTAAACGGCAAAAAGGCGCAGATTAAAAGTAAAATCAACGAGCATCTGAAGATCTACCGGAGTGATGTGGAACGTATCACCAAAAACAATGAGAGCATGAACGCCTTATTGATGGAAGGTTATGTTTCCGATAAGTTTTTTGAGGAAATTAAGAAACTTAAAATATTTCCCTTGAATCATCTTCTTATGGATGAGGTGGTTGTAATTACTCGAATTATTTCCTTGCAGCAACCATTTACCAATGAAGATTTTACATTGAATAATTTTAGCGATGATTATTCAAAATATACAGAGGAAATCACCAGCAAACTGGATTCCAAAATTAAAGAATTTTATCAGAAAGAGTTGAAAGCTATTTTCTTAAAATCCATTGATCAGGACGATAATCGCGACATTTTCAAAATAACAAATTACCTCATCCATTTCGTTAATTGGAATAATTCATTCAGTAATTTTTACGAATCTACCTTTGAGATTATTCCCAGTGAAATTAAACAGATCGAAAACCTGCTCAGCAATGAATTGCGAACACAGATAAAAGCTTTCATGGCATATCACTCAAAAGTTAACCTGCTTAAAAGATTTTTTGAAAAACGCGAATTAGGTAAAATTTCTACATTGTCCTATTTAGACTGGCAAACGGATATTCGTGAATTTGTGTATAAAGAGTTTGATCAGCTTTTTGGTGAGCAAAAAGCATTGCAGTATGTTGTCAGTCTTGAATCACTTTTAACCAGTGATTTGAAAGCCGTTCAATAGATCTGTGTTCTGAATTTTTTCATTTCGTTTGCTAACAGCCGGGCGCTTCCTGTGGTAACCAAATCCAGAGACTTCCAAAAATGTACTCCATGATTTTTATGAACAGTATGAATAAGTTCATGAAGAATAACATAATCTATTAAATGATCCGGTAATCGAACCAAATGAATATTCAAATTGATATTATTAACAGACGAACAACTACCCCATCTCGAAGTCAGATTTTTTAAGCGCAATCCTGAAAAACTGAAACCAAATTTTTCTGAAAGAAAAGCAATTCTTTCCGGCAGATACTTTTTGGCTTCTTTGCGAATCGCGAATTCTATTGCCTTGCGAATAAACTGCTGTCCTTCGGAGTTTGTAACTTCCTGTTCAGTTGTGTAATGAATTTGAATTAATCCTTTACCAATCCTGGCCTTCAACTTGCCCTCCGGTTGCTGCACAAATTCCATTTTATGTTCACGAGTCTGAAACTCAAACCCAGGCTTAATAATTTGATTTTGTTGTTCAAATGGCTTTACTTTTTCCAGGCTTTTCCGAATCCATTCGGATTTTTCTTCCACAAATCTGAACGCATTGGTAAGTGAAACATAAGGCGGTATGGTTACTTTAATAACATTATTTGGTTTAACAATGATCCTTATAGATTTCGAACGACAGTTTTTTACAAATGCTATATCGCCAATTGTATTAAAATGATAAACATTTTCTTTCATAAAAAACTGCTACGGATTTGGGCTAAATATAGGCATTTATGCATATCTTTGCACACTAAATTTGTTAACAATCATAGTTAATAAGTCACTTGCAAAGCGATGAACATTTGTAGCAAAGTATGATGAAGAATTTGTTTCATCAGACTAATGCTTCGCCGAACCAACATCTTGAATTCGGAGCACGTTTGGCAAAGTATTTGATTCGGTAAAGATTATACTTAAACAATTGGGATTAATTTTAAATATCGAAACCGCTACAGATGTTTGTTCAGTCGCATTGGCCAATGAACAAGGGTTGATAGATTGCCTTGAAAATACAGAAGGGAAATCGCATTCAGCAGTTTTAACTGTTTTAATAGATGAGCTTTTCCGAAAAAACAAAATCACTATTCATCAACTGGATGCAGTTGCAGTAAGTATGGGCCCTGGCTCTTACACTGGTTTGCGAATAGGAGTTTCAGTGGCTAAAGGTTTGTGCTACGGCTTAAATAAACCGCTCATTGCGGTATCTACTTTACAAAGCATGGCTTCAGGGTTTATTCGCGACCAATTAACAGACAACACAACTAAAAATGCCTGGGTTTGCCCCATGATAGATGCCAGAAGGCTCGAAGTTTACACTGCATTTTTGGACAAAAACCTGACTTTTCAAACCGAAATCAAAGCGGAAATCATCGATGAATATTCCTTTGGTGATATACTTTCGACCCATTCTGTTTACTTTTTCGGGAATGGCGCTGATAAATGCGAAGATATTATAAAACATCCCAATGCTCAATTTTTCAAAAAGTTTCAAACATCGGCCAGGAATATGATATTACTTGCGGAAAACTTGTTTCAACAAAAAGATTTTGTAGACGTGGCTTATTTTGAACCTTATTATTTAAAAGATTTTGTTGCCACTATTCCTAAAAATAAGGTATTAAAATAAAACATAAAATTTTGTATCATTTTATTAGTTCAATATAAACAAGAATGTTTTAATTTTAAACGAATGAAACTACTACAAAATATGATGATGATGCTAGTTCTTGTTCCTTTTGGACCGGTATTATCACAGACACAACCTCTAACTCAAACCCAAACAAAACCTCCCATATGTCCTATTCTTGAAACACCTGCATTCAAAGATGGTGAGGAACTCAACTATTTAATTCATTATGGCATTATTACAGGTGGAACGGCTTCTATTACTTTAAAAACAGAAAAATTTGGTGGAATGGATGTTTTTCACGCCGTTGGGAAAGGACAAACAACCGGTTTGGCAAAAAAATTATTTCATGTTCTTGATATTTATGAAAGTTATTTCGATATCAACTCAAACCTTCCCTTAAAATCAAAACGGGATATAACGGAAGGAAATTATAAATATTACAACGAGGTTTATTTTAACCATAGTAACAATACCGTTAAAAGTCAGAAATCAGGACAGCATAAGGTGCCCGAAAATATCCTGGATATGGTTTCAGCCTTTTTTTATGTTCGCAGGATAGACCTTTCAAAATACAAAGGGGGCGAAATTATTTATGTGGATACCTATTTTGGCGATGAAATTTTTCCCTTCTACATCATTTTCAAAAATCGCGAAGTGATTAACACAGAAATGGGGAAATTCCGCTGTATGAGGTTTGTTCCCATAGTTGAGCCCGGACGTATTTTTAAAGAAAGCGACGACATGACTTTTTGGCTTAGTGACGATGAGAACAAAATACCCGTGAGAATTAAGTTTGATATGATTGTAGGGTCGTTTAAATGCGATTTGGTAGATTACAAAAATACGCAGTACAACATGGTTTCGAGGTTAACACAAAAGTAATAAAAGTTTATCAGGCGATTTAGTGTTTTTATGGCAAAATTATTTTTCTCCAAATTCTCAAAAAACAGAAATTTGCAAAATGAAGATATACATAAAAAACATGGTTTGCAATCGCTGCATCATGGTTGTAAAGCATGAGTTTGAAGCATTGGGTTATCCTCCGTTACAAGTAGAGTTAGGGGAGGTTGAAATTAACAGTGAACTTAATTCCGAAACCATCACGGACATTGATAAACACCTGCAAACATTCGGTTTTGAAATTATTGACAATACCAAAAGCCGCATTATTGAAAAAATTAAAAATACCGTTGTTCAATTAATTCATCACAGCAACGACGATCTAAAAGTCAATTATTCAACTTATATTGAAGCAGTTTTGAAAAAGGATTACAACTATTTAAGCAATTTATTTTCGGAGATTGAAGGAACAACCATTGAAAAATATATCATCAACCAAAAGATAGAAAAGGTAAAAGAGCTACTGGTATACGACGAATTGAACCTTAGCCAGATTGCTGATAAAATGGGCTATAGCAACGTTGCCCATCTTTCAGCTCAATTCCATAAAGTTACAGGATTGACCCCCACACATTTCAAACAAATTAAGGAAAACAAACGAAAGCCATTGGATGAAGTGTAACCTGTAAATTTTATAAAAGATATCGGGAATTTTATAACAATAGTGCCTTACCCAAGCCTTAACTTTGTTACAAAAAATAATTATGGAGACTTTAGTAAAGAAAAGTTACCCGGTTACAGGGCTAAGTTGTGCATCCTGTGCTATTAATGTGGAAAGCATGCTGAAGTCGCAAAAAGGGGTAGTCAATGCTTCCGTAAATTATGCCAATTCAACCGCCTACATCGAGTACGCTCCGGAAAGTTCCAGTACGGATGATTTTAAATCCGCCATTCAGTCCATAGGGTACGATATTTTAATTGAAAACAAAGGCGATCAGGAGGAAATACATCAGAAACAATTTACAACTTTAAAATATAACACCATTGGTTCAATCATTTTAGCATTACCTGTTGTAATCATTGGAATGTTTTTAATGAATATTCCTTACGCAAACTGGATTATGCTGGTACTTACTACACCTGTATTGGTCTGGTTCGGACGGATGTTTTTTATCAATGCATTGAAGCAGGCCAAGCACTATAAAGCCAACATGGATACTTTGGTTGCATTAAGTACCGGTATTGCTTACCTGTTCAGTGTATTCAATACGGTATATCCACAATTCTGGCACAACCGAGGACTTCATCCTCATGTTTATTTTGAAGCATCATCGGTAGTGATTGCTTTTATCATGCTGGGGAAATTATTGGAAGAACGTGCTAAATCAAACACGTCATCGGCCATCAAAAAGTTGATGGGCTTACAGCCTGGTACTGTTATCATCATGCACGATGATGGCTCTGAAAATGAAATACCTGTTTCAATGGTAAAACCAGGAGATAAACTTTTGGTAAAGCCAGGGGATAAAGTACCTGTAGATGGTGAAATTGCTTCAGGCTCATCCTTTATTGACGAAAGTACCATCACCGGGGAGTCACTACCCACTGAAAAAAAAGTCGGTGATAATGTTTTTGCAGGGACTGTTAACCAGAAAGGAAGTTTTGCACTGGTTGCTCAAAAAGTAGGTGGAGAAACCATTCTGGCCCAAATCATAAAAATGGTTCAGCAAGCCCAGGGAAGTAAACCCCCAGTGCAAAAACTGGTTGATAAAATTGCTGGTATTTTTGTACCCGTTGTAATGGGTATTTCTGTATTAAGTTTTATCACCTGGTTGGTTTTTGGTGGTAATCAGGCTATAACCCAGGCACTAATAGCAATGGTTACAGTTTTAGTGATTGCCTGTCCATGTGCTTTGGGATTGGCTACGCCCACTGCCATCATGGTTGGTATGGGCAAAGGCGCAGAGAATGGGATTCTTATCAAAGATGCCGAAAGTCTCGAATTAGCGCATAAAGTAAACGCAATTATATTGGACAAAACAGGCACCATCACAGAGGGTAAACCTGCAGTAACAGACATTGAATGGCATGTATCGGACAAAGCTAAAGCCGAACTAATGCAGACGCTGTATTACATTGAATCTCAATCGGAACATCCCCTTGCTGAAGCAATTGCAAAAACTTTGAAAGTAAATGATTCGCAACGTATTGCATTTGATTCATATAGTAGCATCACCGGTAAAGGTGTTATGGCTAAGTATAAGAATCAAATATACTTAATTGGAAATCAACGATTGATGGTTGATTATTCTGTTAAGATTCCTGAAAATTTGGAGAACAAAATCAAACTTTGGCAGGATGAAGCAAAAACTGTTGTTTGCTTTGCACGCGACCTTGAAATAATTGCCATGTTTGCCATAGCCGATAAAATTAAGGATACTTCTGCAAACGCTATTCAAACGTTACAAAAACAAGGCATTGAAGTTTATATGCTAACAGGTGACAATGAACAAACAGCAAAAGCAGTTGCGCAGAAACTTAATTTAAAAAATTACAAAGCGGAAGTAATGCCGTCGGAAAAGGCCGATTTTATAAAACACTTGCAAAGTCAGGGAAAGGTAGTTGCAATGGTGGGAGATGGCATTAACGATTCACAGGCGCTCGCGCAAGCGGATGTGAGTATTGCCATGGGAAAAGGCTCCGATATCGCTATGGATGTAGCTAAAATGACCATCATTTCATCGGATTTGCAGCTCATTCCAAAAGCCATAAGGTTATCAAAGCTTACGGTTAATTCAATTCATCAGAATTTATTTTGGGCTTTTATTTATAATCTCATTGGTATTCCTATTGCTGCAGGTATTCTGTACCCGTTTTGGGGTTTTATGTTAAATCCCATGATTGCTGGTGCTGCTATGGCTTTAAGTTCTGTTTCGGTAGTAAGTAATAGTCTGAGGTTAAAAACAAAGAAATTAAATTAGCCGCAGAGTCGCAAAGAAATAATGTTAAAAACCTCTGCACCTTTGCGGTGAATAACATTCAAATAATTAAAAATATGGAACTAAAATTCAAAACAAATATCAATTGTGGTGGTTGTATAGCAAAAGTAACACCTTCATTAAATCAAACAGAAGGTATTGAAAAATGGGAAGTTGACATAACCAACCCACAAAGAATATTAACAGTGGAAACCTCAACGTTGGAGTCCGATGACATTATTCAGGTTTTAAAAAAAGTTGGATACAATGCTGAGAAAATATAACCGCGAAGACGCTAAGGCGCAAAGAAACCATAATCTTTGCGCCTGCGCGTCTTTGTGGTAAACAAAAACCAAAAAAATGGAAACACAAAACCCTTATAAGCAGGCATACCTACTGAGTTTATTTACAATTTTTTATAACATCATTGAAGGACTGGTATCGATGTTTCTTGGATACGAGGACGAAACCCTTACCCTATTTGGGTTTGGAGTAGACAGTTTTATCGAAGTAATGTCGGGTATTGGAATTGCAATGATGATTATGCGCATTAGAAAAAGCCCGGACAGTCCTAAAACAAAGTTTGAGATAACCGCACTTAAAATTACGGGCACTGCATTTTATTTATTGTCCGCGGGTTTATTCGCTGGCGTTGTGCTTAACTTGGTAAACCACCATAAACCAGACACAACCTTCTGGGGAGTTATTATCTCATTGGTCTCCATAATAGTAATGTTATGGTTGATGATGGCTAAGAAAAGGGTTGGAAAGCAGTTAAATTCAGCTCCCATTCTTGCAGATGCCAATTGCACAAAAATTTGTGTTTATATGTCTCTCGTTTTACTCGCCTCCAGTTTAATCTATGAACTCACCGGGTTTGCCTATGCCGACGTAATTGGAGCTATTGGACTAATTTATTTTTCCGTTTCTGAAGGACGGGAGGCTTTGGAAAAAGCAAAAGGTAAAGAATGCGATTGTTGCGATTGAAGTGAACCAAAAATATTTTTTTGCAATTTATCCTGATAATCCGTTATTTTAATACCACATTTTCCAAACCCAAAATCATCATGCGCACCAAATTTTTCCTCTTATTATTCCTCCAATTCCATCTTTTTATTTCAGCCCAAATTTCAATGCCAAAGGTATTTAGCAATCACATGGTATTGCAAAGGGACATCAACATTCCAATATGGGGAAAAGCGAAACCAGGTGTTGACATAGTCGTCGAGTTACAAAGCTCAAGAGTAACCGGCAAGTCTGATCAATTCGGAAAATGGGTTGTATCCTTGCCAAAATTTGATGCAGGCGGTCCATACAAACTTGTTGTTTATGAGGCAAACAAACCTGATGTGAAAATTGAATTTGATGACGTGCTTATAGGTGATGTATGGCTGGCTTCCGGGCAATCGAACATGGAATGGCAGGTACAACAAGCAAAAAACGCAAGGATTGAAATAACCAAAGCCACTTACCCAAACATCCGCTTCTTTTTCGTTCCGCACGAAAAGACCATCAAACCAGAAGCTGACATTAAAAGTGGTTCATGGAAAATATGTGATACAAGCAATGTAAAAGAGGCATCAGCTGTAGCCTATTATTTTGCACGTGAAATTCATGCCGATTTAAATGTTCCCATTGGTATTTTACAGACAACCTGGGGTGGTACTCCCGTTGAGGCTTGGACAAGCCGTGAAATGTTACTTTCTTCACCATTGAAAAAGCAAACTGTAATTGATAACGATTCTGTTACACCAAATCATTTTGTGAAAGATAGTCTTGACCTGATCAAGTTTTGGGATATCGTGTATAATGTCAAAAACGAAGCCGATAAAAAAGTATCAAAAATTACTTTTGATGATTCAAACTGGCCCATACTCGAAATGCCTAAAACATTTAAAAGCTGGGGGATGCCTTTTTATGAAGGTATGGTGTGGTTGCGAAAATCAATAAATATTCCTGCAAATTTCAGTGGAAAAGATTTGATATTAAATCTTGGACACCCCGAAATGAATTATTCGCTTTATTTTAATGGCGAACTGATATGTAAAACCATTTGGAATGCGAACCTTATCCATTCTTATACCATACCTGCAAAAATAGTAAAAAAGAATGCAAATATCATTGCGGTTCGCATGGCTGTGCTTTGGGGTGGAGGAGGATTCAACCCTCCAGCCGACAGAATGTATATCTCAGATGGAACCACAAAAATAAGTCTTGCAGGTAACTGGAAATACATGAAAGATCTGGAACCCCAAATTCCTAAAATATACAACTACCACTATTATCCCAGTTTTGTATACAATGCTATGCTGAACCCTTTAATACCATATGGAATTAAAGGATTTATCTGGTATCAGGGGGAAGCGAACGATATGGATGCTTATAATTACCGTACACTTTTCCCAATGCTGATAGCCGATTGGAGGATTCGCTGGCAGCAAGGGTATTTGCCTTTTCTGTATGTTCAGTTACCAAATTATAAAAAACCTCAATCAGAACCGTCCGAAAGTGAATGGGCTGAATTACGCGAATCCCAAACATTATCATTGTCTGTGCCCAATACAGCCATGGCTTGCATTATTGACATAGGTGAAGAAAATAGTATTCACCCAATTAACAAACACGATGTAGGCCATAGATTGGCTTTAGCCGCAAATAAACTTGCTTATGGCAAAAATGTTGTAGCGTCAGGTCCGGTGTATAAGGATTTAAAGATAGAAGGAAATAGCATTCACATTAGCTTTACCGAAACAGGCTCTGGTCTTATTACAAGGGACAAGGGATCACTAAAAGGTTTTGCAATTGCCGGCAACGATAAAAAGTTTTATTGGGCAACTTCGACAATAGAAGGTAATGAGGTAATCGTAAGTTCTGAAAAAGTATCTAGTCCGGTAGCTGTAAGATATGGTTGGGCAGATAATCCCGATTGTAACCTTGTGAATGCTGAGGGTTTACCGGCAGTTCCTTTCCGGACTGATAAATGGAAGGGGATTACAGAAAAATAAAAAACAGATTTGTCCAATTCTATACTACGAAGGCCTATGTAATTGTTGTAGATGATGCCATTCGCTTAAAATTTACGGTTCAGGGTTTACAAGTTTAGGGTTTACAGGTTCAAAGTTTAGGTTTACACGATCTGAACTCCTGAACATCTAAACTCCTAAACTCTTGAACAACTTCCTCACCCTTTCCTTCAATGTATCTGTAACAAGGTATACCAATGGTACAATGACTAAAGTTAGCAACATTGAACTTGTTAGTCCGCCGATGAGCACCCAGGCTAATCCATTTTTCCATTCCGAAGCAGGCCCTGATGCCAAGGCAATAGGCAGCAATCCAATGATCATTGACATTGTTGTCATCAGTACTGGCCTTAATCTAAGACGCGTAGATGTAAGTAGGGCGCGGGTTGTCCTGTAACCTTCCTTCCTCAGATGATTGGTGAAATCAACCACCAAAATTGCATTTTTTGCAACGAGACCAACCAGCATGATCATCCCCATTATAGTAAATAGGCTTAAGTTAGCCCTTGTTAATGCAAGCGCCAGGATTGCCCCGATAATTGCCAGAGGAATTGAAAATAATACTACAAACGGATACAGGTATGATTCGTAAAGCGCCACCATGATCAGATATACGAAAAAAATAGACGCCATCAATGCAAAACCCAGACTGCCAAAAGCTTCTTCCTGGTATTTCATATCGCCATCATAACTGATGGTAACATTTGAAGGTAATGCCAAAGTTGCTACTTTTTTCTTAATATCATCACCCACGTCGCCTGAAGCACGGCCTAAAACCTGTGATTCTATGGCAACGGAGGAAATACGGTCATGCCTTTCCAGTTTAGTACTTCCAGTGCTGTACTTGATGTCAGCGAATTGTGAAAGCTTTATCTGTTGTCCCGAAGCATTGATAAAGCTAAGATTTGATACGTCTGCCATATTTTGGCGGTTAAATTCATCGTAGATTACATTGATATCATACTCGTAGGCACCATCTTTGAATTTTGCATCAGTGTTTCCACTAAAGGCCGTTTGCATCACAGGACCGACGGTAGCAAGAGATAGTCCTAAATCAGCCATTTTTTCCTTGTCAATATCAACTGATATTTCAGAATTTGAGTCTTCCAGTGTCGATTTTACATCATTTGTGCCTGAGGTTTGTTCAACCAGATGTTTTATTTGCTGGGCATATTTATTCAATGAATCCGGCTCAGCAGATTTGACGATCACTTGTATAGGACTATCGTCAGTACCGCCCAGAAAAGCATTTACAATAGCTGTTCGAACTTTGATACCAGGGATTTTTGAGGTTAACTCATTTTTTATCTGATGGGCATAAACCTGGGATGATATGTCTCTATATTTTTTATCAATCAGTTTAACGTTAATTTCAGCTTTGTATGCGCCACCTTGTGCACCAAGCATTCCATTGCTGGTAGACCCTACCATCGTAAAAACCGTTTTTACGCCTGGTTTCCTGTAAAGAAAATGTTCGATATCCAAAACTTTCTGGTTGGTTTCCTTCAGGGTTACATCTTTTGGTAGTTCAACCTGAATGATAAATTCGGACGCATCGCCCATACTTGCAAACTCCGAGCCGACAAACCCGGCAGGAATAAGCGCAATTGAACCGAAAAATAGCACCAAAACAATTAAAGAGGTAACCGCTTTATGCCTGAAAGACCATATAAGAACATTATGAAGAAGTGTTGCAAAAGCATCAATTCTCCTTTCGAACCAAAGTATGAACCGGCCTGTAATTGTTTCCGGATCGGGATGTTGAAGTTTTGCAAGTCGCGATGTCAACAATGGTACTACCGTAAATGCAACCAGCAAGCTCAGCAATGTGGTAACCACAATAACCAAGGCAAACGGACTTAAAAGAGGTGAAATGATACTCTTTGCAAGGCCAATTGGAAGAAAAACCACAACGTCCACCAGGGTTATTGCAACAGCTGTGTAACTTATTTGCGCGCGACCATCTAAGGTTGCCTGCACCCTGTCCTTACCCATTTCCAGGTGTCGGTAAATATTTTCCAAAACCACCACAGCATCATCTACAAGTATACCAATAACGAGGGACAGCGCTACCAAAGTCATCATGTTAAGCGTATATCCTAGCAAATACATTCCTAAAAAGGATATGATGAGTGAGATTGGTACTGC
>WSSedL1CaDRAFT_10000312_pt1 | contig 33863 bp, 32 predicted proteins | sample WetSurSL1Cattail_FD_9464 | JGI IMG/M metagenome (IMG submission 9464)
CGTCTACCAGCACCGTATAGAAGCCTGTTATTGTGCCTTTATCGCTGCACCCGGCTCTTTCCAATAACTTTGGTAAAATAGAAAAAACCGAAGGAGTATATCCTTTGGTCGTTGGAGGCTCGCCAATTGTAAGCCCAATTTCTCTCTGCGCCATTGCAAAACGGGTAACTGAGTCCATCATTAAAACTACATCTTTGCCCAAATCGCGGAAATACTCGGCAAGAGTTGTTGCAATATATGCGCCTTTTATTCTGATTAGAGCTGATTTATCGCTTGTAGCTACAACAATCACAGATCTTTTCAATCCTTCTTCGCCTAAATCTCTTTCTATAAACTCGCGGACTTCTCTTCCTCGCTCGCCCACAAGACTAATAATATTTATATCTGCGCTTGTATTCCTTGCAATCATTCCAAGCGTAACGCTCTTGCCAACGCCGCTACCGGCAAATATGCCTATTCTTTGTCCGCAGCCGCAAGTCAGAAGCCCGTCAATTGCTCTAACGCCTGTTTGCAAAGGACGCGATATACGTGCTCTTTCAAGCGGGCTTGGCGGTTCGCGGTATATGCTCCTGTATGAGGAAAAATCAATTGGCCCTTTACCGTCGATTGGATTGCCTAAACCATCGATAACCCTTCCTAAAAGGGCTTCGCCTACGCCCACCATAGACGTTCTTCCTGTAGCTACAATTTCGCAGGCTGGAGATATTCTTTGAATTTCTCCAATTGCGATTGAGAGCACCTTGCCTTCTTTAAAACCAACTACTTCGCTTTTACAAACTTCATAACCTGTTTTATCAATTATAGTGCAAATTTCTCCCAACGCAACATTTGGCCCGATTGAAATGATAACCAATCCAATTACGTCCACTACGCGCCCGTTGACCTTAATAATATCGGTTTTGTCTATAAGAGCTCTATATTTGCTAATTATATCCATTATTCATCCGAAGTTGCCATATTGATTTCAAAGACTTTTTTTAATTCGGCAAACTGCGATGAAATTCTTGCGTCTACATTGCCTATTTCAGTTTCAACAAAACAACCTCCGGGCTCAATGCGCTCGTCCTTCCCAAATTTTATTTTAGCAAATGAATCGTCAAGAGCTATATCGTCTTCTTTTTCAAACAATTCTTCATAGTCAGAAGGGCTTAGCCTAACAGTTATTTCGTTTGCGCCAAGCACTTTTTTTAATGATTCGTGTAAAACTTCCCGGATGATAGTTTTATGCTCAATTTTCCCTTTTACTATCTTTTCCGCAACAAGGCAGGCGGTATCCAGAACTAATTTTTCAAAGCTATTATCATAAGATTCAATTTTTTTGTCGAAGTCGGAAAACATTTCATGAAGCTGTTCAAATCTTTCAAGAAGTTTATCCGTATAGTATTTTTCAAGCCGCTCTTTAAGAGCCTGCTGTCCTTCCGCAAATCCGTTATCGAAACTTACCTGTAATTCAATTTTATGTTTTTCTTCGAGTAGTTTTTGTATTTCTTCCGCTTTTTCTTTTAACTTTTCGCTTTCCTTCTCCGGGCTTTTGGCTTCGTTCTTTTCTTCAAAAGCAGTAACTTCCTGCACATATTCCGCATCCAAATTCAATTTTAATAAATTTGGCTTCGTTTTTAATTTTAATACGTCAGACATATACTTCTTCTTTATCGCCGCGTAAGTTCAGAGATATTTCTCCGCTTTCTTCAAGAGATTTAACCACGTCTATTATTTTTGCCTGAGCCGTTTCAACTTCTTTAAGTTTTACAGGCCCCATATATTGCAATTCTTCTTTTAACAAATCAGCGGCTCTTTCTGACATATTAGCAAATATTTTTAACCGCAGTTTATCTTCTGCAATTTTTAGAGCAAGAGCCAAATCTTTTCTGTCTACTTCTCTTAGAACTTTCTGTATATCTCTATCCTGTATTTGAACAATGTCGTCAAATAAGAACATTAATCTTTTTATTTCAAGCGCAATATCAGGATCCTTCATCTCAATATTATCTAATATCTCTTTGCCCATGCCTACGCTTGTTCTATTCAGTATTGTAGCAAGACTTTTTGTTCCGCCAATTTTACTTAACGACTGACTCATTGTTAAGCCCGCCATTTCATCTACAACTTTTTCAATTTGCTTTAACGTCTGCGGAGATATTTTACCAAGCGTTGCAATTCTATAAGCCACTTCAGAGCGGCTTTCGCTTGGCAGCTCCTTCAAAGCGTTTGCCGTTTGTTCCGGATTAAGATGCGACAAAATAAGGGCTATTGTCTGCGGATGTTCTTTATTCAAAAAGTTAATCAATTGGGCGGAATCCGCTTTCTTCAATACGTCAAAACCTTTTAGCGTAGTAAGGTTTTTTACTTTTTCAATAATCTCAATTGCTTTAGACATTCCGAAAGATTTTTCAAGCAGCATTTGGGCATAGTCTAAGCCCCCTTCAAGAACATATTCTCTTGCAGTAACCATTGTGTAAAAATCGCCCATCACCTCGCTAACGATGTTTGATGGAATGTTTTTTACTTTAGATATTTCGGTAGAAATTAATTCAACTTCATAAACGTCAAGATGTTTAAATACTTCGGCCGCTGTATCAACATCCAGCGCAATCATAAGAAGCGCGGCTTTTTGCGCGCCTGTTATGTCCATTTTTCTTAAATTTTCTTGATTAGAACTCATCTTCGTGCAACCATGCGTTTATTAGTTTTGCCGTATCAGCAGGATTCTTTTGTATATAGTTTATAATTTTTTCCTGCTGTTGTTGTTTTTCTATTGCCTCTTCAGAAATTTCATCTTCTATATTGCCAACAGGGAGCATAGGCGGCTTTTTAGGCGGAGGCTGAAGTAGCTGAGGCGCAACTCCATTTTCTACTCCTTCGACTGAGGATGCGCCTTCTATTGCAAGGGTTCCGCCCGCTATTTCCGGTTGTTCTGTCTCGCCATCCATCAGGAGTCTTTCTTTTTTAACGCGCAGCATTAGGCTCCTTAAAATAAATATTGACGCTCCAATTGCCACAAGAATTAAAATTACATTTGAGAACTTATTTACATTATCGAAGAAACCATTGCCATTTTCATTCTTTCCATCATCAAGAGGTTTTGTCTCAAATGACAAATTCACAATCGAGAACTGATCGTTACGTTTAGGATCTACGCCAACGGCGTTTTTTACAATTTCTTCCAGTTTTTTCATCTGGTCTTGTGGGCGTGGCTTGTAAACTTCTACGTTTTTATTTCCTCTCCATACTTCTTTTACTTCATCGTTAATAACAGCTGAAACGCTTAGGCGTTTTATATTTCCAGAACCTTCAATCACTTTTGCAATGGTTTTGCTAATTTCATAATTAACGGTATTGTTTTGGTTCGTCTGGGCTGTAGAATCCGCCAGATTCCTGCCGTTGTTGTTCGATTGTATTGTCTGCTGGCTTATTGCGACCTGCGAATCCGGGTCGTATGTCTCCATGGTTTTTTCTACCTGCGCAAAATCTACATCCGCAGTTATTTGAACCATTGAATTGCCATAACCTACAATATTATCCAGTATCGACTGAGCCTTTTGACTCAGGTAATTTTCAATCTGCTGCTTAACTTCGTATTGTTTAGAGCTTGAAGTTGCAAGAGGCGATTCGTCAACCTCTTTAGACAATAGCCTGCCCTTTGTATCAATAATAGTAACGTGAGGCTGCGTTAGCCCTTCTACGCTGCTTGACACTAAATTAGTAATAGCCGTGATATATGTTTTAGTAGGGTTATAATTATTTTTTAGCTTTAACACTACCGAAGCGGTAGTTGGTTTTTCTTCCTCTTTAAATACTGCTTTTTGCGGAATAACGATAGAGACTCTTACGCCTTCAACCCCTTCCTGCTGTCCTATAGTTCTTGCTAATTCGCCTTCAATAGCGCGCTTATAATTTAATTTTTGCATAAACTCAGACATGCCCACGGTCGTCTTATCAAATATTTCATAACCAATTACGCCTGTGCTTGGTATGCCTTTGCTTGCAAGAGAAAGCCTTGTTTCATAAACTTTATCTTTTTGTACTTTAATTGTCTGCCCATTATCCTCAATCTTGTAAGGAACTTTCTGAGCAGTCAGAGTTTCAACAACCTTTGAAGCGTCTTCCTGCGCAAGGTTAGAATACAAAGTAGAGTATGTAGGCTCATTCATATAGAACAACGTAACGCCCAACAAAATGAAAGCCGCCGCAACTACTCCTCCCAGCATAATCCGCTGTTGCATGGTAAGTTTATTAAAAACTTCCATGGAGTATTTGGCAAGATTATTATTTAAAGGAGCCACTATACTTGCATCCTGGTTAATTGATTATACATATCGACTGATTTGTTTCTTATTTCCATTAAAAGCTGGAGATTAGTTTTAGCTTTTTCTCCCGCAATCATTACGTCGTGCAACTCAACTTCTTTGCCGCTTGCAAAATCCTGAACTAATTTGGAAGAATCCAACTGGCTTTTGTTTACGTCCGAAATAAAATTAGTTAATACATTATCGAATAATTTTTTATCAGGCTCTTCAGTTTTGCCTATGTTAATTATTTGCGGCGATATGCCGCCAATTGCTTCAATTGCCATTTTTAACCTCGTCTATCAAATAGTGAACCTACTGAAACTCCCGCCATCTTGCCGTCTTTCTGATAATAATGATAATCCATTATTTCAGCTTTGTTAGCCGGATAAAGATTTGCGAAGTATTTTTTTTCTTCATTTGTAACTTTAGCTAACGATACAGCAGTATTGCTTTGCACGTTAGCTTTATTTTGAACTGGTCTAGAAAAAGTTGGAGTATAATTCCCAATTGTATTTGTATCAATTCTCATCGATTAAATCTCCAAAGAGTCTTTAGCCATTTGCTTGGATGAATTTAAAGCTGTTATATTCGCTTCAAAACTCCTTGTTGCAGAAATCATGTCGGTCATTTCCGTTACAATATTTACGTTAGCCATATGCACATAACCGTCTTTATCTGCATCTGGATGTTCCGGATTGTACACTACTTCGCCTTGTTTCTGATCTTTTTCAATATCGGCTTTAAGCCCGGTATTTGCTTCTGATATTCTAACTGGCTTTATTTCAGGGCTTGCAATATGCATGCTATCCGTTGTCGTCATCTGTAGCGTCGGTTTATCCATATCTAACCCTGTAGCCTGGTAACCTGCGCCTTGTTTTACCGAGACATACTTCCTTTGGTAAGGTTGTCCGTCTTGGGTTCTTGTAGTGTCCATATTCGCTATGTTTTCAGCAATGAGGTTCATTTTTTTACGCTGAACGCTCAATCCTACTGCGCTTATATTAAAGCCGGGCATGTTTCCGTTAATTTTCATGTAGAGCTGCCTCCTTTAATCACATTTTGCATAACTTTATAATAATCTCCAAGCTTACGCGCCGAAAATCGGTATCGAATAGAGTTTTCCGCCATTTCAGACATTTCTCTATCAATATTAACGTTATTAACGCCTGAATACATTTCTGTATCTGTATCTTTAACAACCTTAATATTCTCAGTATCTGCATTGCCGGTTTTATCAGGAGAAATATGCTTTTTGTTAGTCGTTTTTAAAGGATGAAGAGATTCAGCAAATACGTCTTTAAATTCTATATCTTCTCGCTGATAACCTTCAGTGCCGACATTAGCAATGTTTTTACTAAGTATTTTCTGTTTTTGAGAACTAAAGTTAATAAGGTTCTCAAGAAGTTTTACGTCTTGTTGAGGCATTATTTCATTCCATTTTCTAAAATGGAAATCAAAACTAATGCCATGAATTTATTTTGTTTTTATTTGTTTTTTGGAAGCGCTGAGAGCAGTTTGTGGCTATAGTTATTCAGTTGTTAACTATTGCTCAGTATATTCAAGAAGAATAGATTTTGTCTGACCACAGGAGCAGATAAACTTAATTTCTTTAACTGCATCCTTATCGTCTTTCTTAAGAATTATTTTTACCCCATGCTGACCGTCTTCTTCAACATTGATTTTCGTTTTACCAATAATTTTAGAATCGGTAGCTTTAACGATGCTGCTTTTTGAGGAGTCGTTTATAAAATATTCGCGAAAAGTCGCGTCTTCAAATGAATTATCCATAATATTTAAATTGCGTTATTAACAATATCGGCCATTCTTTCCAGAGGCGCAACAACATCGGCGTAACCGGCGTCTACTACTGCTTTTGGCATTCCGTACACTACGCAGCTGTCTTCATCCTGCGCCAGACAATACCCGCCTAAAGCTTTAAGATATTTAATGGCTTCACAGCCGTCGCGTCCCATTCCTGTCATAATAATTCCTAGAGTATATTTGCCATATACTTTCACTACCGATCCCATCATGTGGTCTACAGATGGTCTGTGTAAAGTGCCAGAAGGCTCTTCGGTAATAGCAATCTGTACAGTTCCGGAATAATTTTTCCTAAGCCCCATATGAAAGCCTCCGGGAGCAATATATACAACCCCGTTCCTAACCGTCTCTCCGTCTTCAGCTTCTTTTACTTCAAGTTCGCTTAAAGAATTAAGTCTTTCTGCAAGCGATTTTGTAAATTTAGGCGGCATATGCTGAACGATAAAAAACGGCACATTATTATTTTTAGCGAACAACGGCACAAACTTCTGTAGCGAAAATGGTCCTCCAGTAGAAATGCCAATTGCAACCGCCTTATAGCCAACCCGGGGCAAACTTGCGGTCCCATATATTTTGGGTTTAGCCGGAACAGCCGCTGTTCCTGCCGCCGAAAGTTTTTTTAATCGCTCTAACCTTCGTTTAACTGAATTTTGTTTAACTATTTCCTTTATCTTCCTGACAAGCTCTTCTTTTATCTTTATGATATTAACATTAACATACGAAAGTTCTTTGGGAATAAAATCAACAGCTCCCAGTTCGAGAGCTTTCAATGTAGATTCCGCGCCTTCAGTTGTCAATGAACTAACCATCAAAACAGAAGTAGGGCAGTCAGTCATAATTTTTTTAAGAGCCGTCAGACCATCCATAACTGGCATTTCAATATCAAGCGTGACAATATCTGGTCGTAATGTCTTTACTAAATTATATCCTTCCAACCCATCTTTTGCCGATCCAATGATTTCAATTTCGTCGCTGCTTTCAAGCATAATTGAAAGCGACTTTCTCATAAACGCAGAATCGTCTATTACAACAGCTTTAATTTTATTTATCAATTCGTTACCGTAAGGTTATTTATTAATTCAGCTATATCTAAAATCATCACTACTTTTCCATCGCCCATTATTGTAGAGCCTGCAATACCGTGTATATTGCCCAAATAATTTCCAAGCGATTTAATAACAACTTCTTTTTGCCCGACTAGATCGTCGACCTTAATTCCATATTTCTTTTCGGCTATTCCAACAATTACTACATACTGCCAATCGTCGTCCCTTTTATTATCGTTTTCAAAAGTTAAAACTTTATCAAGGCTCAATAATGGCAGGACAGAATCGCGCAACCGGATAACTTCAGTTTGGTTTACTGACCGAATTTCATTGTTGTCTACTCTTAACACTTCAATTACAGAGTTTAAAGGAATAACTACCGTTTCAGACTTTATTTTTACTATCATTCCCGGGATAATAGCTAACGTTAAAGGCAGCTTTATTATCATCTTCGTTCCCTTATCCACTGCCGATTCAATATTAATCATACCGCGCAGTTTGGTAACGTTTGTTTTTACAACATCCATTCCCACGCCGCGGCCGGATATATTTGTTACTGATTCTGCAGTTGAAAAACCAGGTAAGAAAATTAAATTAAGAGCTTCCGTACGCGATAGGTCTTTGGCTTTTTCTTTTGAAATTAACCCTTTACTTATCGCTTTCTCTTTTAGGAAATCCGGATTCATGCCTTTGCCGTCTTCTTCAACCGAAATAATAATATTATTGCCTTCATGCTCGGCCGAAAGGGTAATAGTACCAGTGGGATTTTTCCCTTTTTTAACTCTGTCTTCAGGAACTTCAACGCCGTGATCTACAGCATTCCTGATTAAATGCACTAACGGATCGTTTATTTCTTCAATAAGAGTTTTGTCAAGCTCTGTTTCTTCGCCGTTAATAATAAGCTGTATATTCTTTTTTGTTTCTTTGGCAAGGTCTCTTACAAGTCTTGGATAGCGATTGAAAACCTTTCCTATTTTAACCATTCTTGTTTTCATTACAACAAGCTGCAATTCGCTTGTCATTAAATCAATCTGCTTGGCCGCATCAGATAAATCTCTTGCTATTTTCGAACCTTCGTATTCAAGACCGACTTCTGAATTAACCTGAGCAAGTCTGTTTCTTCCCAGCACAAGTTCAGATACGATATTCAAAAGCTCGTCAAGCCTTTCAACATCAACCCTGATACTGTTGTCTTCTTTTTTAACCGCAGTAACCGCGCTTTTGGACGCGTCTGGCTCTACTCTTTTAGGAGCGGCGGCAGGTTTAGGTTGTTCTGCCGGAGCCGGGGGAGGAGGAGTCTCAGTTTTAGCTTCTACTTTAACCGAAGCTTCTTCGGCTTTCTTTTCTTCTACCGGAGGTAATGGAGCTGCTTCTGCTTTTTGTTCTTCTGCCTGTGGAATGGCTTCCTGAACTACAGGCGCCGCCGGTTGTTCAACCGGAGCCGCGGCTTCTGTTTGACCAGTTCCTCCAGATTCCAATGATGTTATTATTTCAGACAGTAATTTTAAAGTCTGTTCAATTTCAACATTTTCATTTTTATTTGATTCTATGCATACCACAAGCTCTTTGATTTTATCAAATGAATTAAGGATGCCATCCATGATGGCAGTATTTAGTCTGGCTTCGCCTTTCCTTAATTTATTTAATATATCTTCGCACTTATGGGTGACAACCATTAGCCTTTCCAGACCAAGGAATCCAGAAGTACCTTTTATTGTATGAAAAGACCTGAAAACGTCATTCAGCAATTCTGAATTATCAGGTGTCTTTTCAAGCTCTACAAGCTGAAAGTCCAGCTTCTCGAGTATTTCATAAGTCTCAACGATAAAACTATCGAAGATCTCTTTCATGTCGGGGTCAACCAACATTGGGTTAGGTATGTTTTCTTCCATATTCATTCATGAAAATAATTTATCGATTTCAGACTGTGAAGCCTGTTCATTTTCTTTGTTAATTATGTCGTCCACTTGTTCCTGTCTTTCGGCAGATTTATCGTACGAAGCATTAGGGTCAAAAGTCGCATCATCTGGGACTTCAATTCCAGTAGAATCGTATTCCTGAAGATCAGTATCGTCAATATCTATAATTAGCGACGATAACCTTACATGCACTGATTCAATAAGGTGATTTACAGCGGCAAGCTGCTGAGAAGTAATATCCTGAACCTGAAGAGACAAAGTAATATTGTAAGCGTCGTCTCTTATTTTAGCGAATATAGTCAACAATTCGTCCATATTGCGGGTTGTAACATTCAGCTCCTCATATTTTTCAATCAGCTCTTTAGCTTTTGGCGAGTCGCCCAGCATAAGTTTAATTTCGTTAAAAACTTCGTCCCGTTTTTCGCTTTCTTCTTTATGAACTTTAAGAGCGCCTTCAAGTTTGGTAATATCGTTTGAAATAGAATCTACTATGTCAAGTATTTCAGTTGTAGCTAGCTCAGTTGCGCTAGTAACGTTGTTAATTTGATTTGAGGCCTTTGGTATTTTGCTGGTCGTATCAGATATTGAACTGTTAATGTTTTCCAGTAGAGGAACAGTTTCGTGCATAAAATCAACCAGACTTTTTATTATAGGTATTAACTTTTGCCCATAAGTAAAAAGCATCTTCAGGTCGTTAAGTTTGTCGAACACCTGGGCCATATTGCTTATATTACTAAGTTTGCTCATTTAGTCACCAATTTAAAGGTTTGATAAAATCTGGTCTATTTTTTCTTTTAGTATTTGCGGAGTAAAAGGTTTAACCACATAGTTATTAACCTTGGCCTGCAAAGCTTCAACTATATCTTCTTTAATACCGCGCGTAGTGACCATTAGAATAGGAAGCTTTACATAGCGTTCGTCGCCGCGTATAGCTTTCGTCATTTCTAACCCTGTCATTACAGGCATATTCCAATCTGTAATAATAAAGTTTATTTGGTCGTCGGAGGTTAGTTTTGTTAAAGCGTCTTTTCCGTCGGCGGCTTCAACAAAATTATCATATCCTAAATTTCGCAGAGAGTTTGCGACGATTCTTCTCATAGTAACAGAATCGTCCACAACTAAAAATTTCAGCTCCATAATTAATCCTTTTTAATTTAAATATTTTGCAACTTCATATTGGATTCTTTTTGGATCGAAAGGTTTTACAAGATACGAATCAGCTCCGCAGCTTAAACCTTTTGCAATCTCTTCGCTTTTGCCAAGCGAAGAAAGAATAATAATAGGAATATCTTTCATTTCCTCGTTACTTCTAATTGTTTTTATCAATTCGTATCCATCAACGTTAGGCATATTTAAGTCGGTAATAATCAAATCAATTTTACCGAACGGCAACTTTTCCAAAGCTTCCATCCCATCGCATACCTGAATAATTTCAAAACCTTCCATAGCCAGGGAAAAAGAAACAAATTTCCTAATAGTTGGCGAATCATCTGCAACTAAAATTACTTTTTTCATAGTACGGATTACTCCTTTTTGTATCCGATAGTTTTTGGATAACTTATTAGTTTAAATGATTTCGAAACCCCATGCAGCGTCTCAGAATATCCAATAAAAAGATATCCCCCCTTGGAAAGCGAATTATACAAGTTCGAAATTACCTTTGTTTTTGAACTAAGATCAAAGTATATCAACACATTTGCGCAATAAATTACGTCAAAATTTATCATTGCTTTCATGCTTAAATCATCAAATAAATTCATCACCCTGAAAGATACCATTTTTTTCAGCTCAGAGTCAATCTCATAACCGTTGGGAGTTTGTTTAAAATATTTTTTAAGATAATAAGCCGGAGAATTTCTGATTGAATAATCTTTATATATTCCTTTTTTTGCCGTATCTACCATTGTTTGGTTTATATCCGTTCCTACAATTTCAAATTCAAAAGAAGGGTACTTTGGCTTTATCAGATCTACAATGGACATTGCTACAGAATAGGCTTCTTCTCCTGAAGAAGACGCCGCGCTCCAAATCCGCACTTTATTCCTTCCAAGTTTTATCTTGTCGGCAATTACTTCTGGCAACACCGAAGAAACTAACGCGTCAAGCTGCGGTTGATTTCTGAAAAAGAAAGTTTCGTTTATTGTTATTACTTCAAATAAATATTTTTTTTCCGCTGCGCCATTTGCATTATATCTTATAAAATCGAGATACTGGTCAAAAGACTCTAAGTTTAAATACATTATTCTTTTTTGTAGTCGGCTTTCTAATAAATATTTCTTTGAGTCCTGAAAATATATTCCGCAAATATCATAAATATATTTTCTCCAGCTGCTAAATGATTTATCCGAAAATTCCAATTTGCCGCCAGGAGAGTTTTGACCGGTAGGCGGAGAAAAATTCTGCGGAAGAATTGTTTGTTGATTCATGGCTTTATTCCGGTTTTGTTTGACTTATCTGAACGTTACGATCTGCAAGAATCGCCTTCGCTCTTTCATTTATCATTTCGTCTGGATCTTTGCTCATTGTAATAAGGGCTTCGTTTGACTGCTTGTTGTTTACGCCTTCTAATAATTCAATTAAGCGCAACCTGTTCCATAAATTATTATCCTCCATCATTGTCCCTACAAACACTAAAGCGGTATCAAGACTGACTGCAAAGAGAAGTTCCATTGCAGACTTTCTTACTTCTTCGTCGGCATTTTCCATACATCTGGTAAATGAGTCGCAAAGATTTCGTCTATCCAAATCTGAAAGCGTCTGAAGCTCTGTATCATCAATTTCAAGAGCTTCTTTTAATAGCCATAAAAGATTAACAATATTGTTTGGATTTTCATTTAATATATAATGGATTTTTGAAAACAACAGTTTTGAGTTTTCAAAAAACTTAGGTTTTAAATTTTCGTCTAATTCCGGATCTTCGCCGTAAATTTTTAAGCATGCTAACAGAATATCTTTATCTTCAAATGCTGTAATAAGATAAGCGGCGTCTCTCCTGTATACTTGTTCCGTTTGGTCAAGCGTAGCCATAATTGCATTTTTCATCCTTTCATCAAACGGAATATCAAAATTAAATTTCTCTTTTAACGATCTGATAGAACTTATCAGCGGCCATACTAAAGCTCCAGTAGTCTGTAGCAATTCGCTCAATAAGAAGAAAAACACTTCTTCATCGCCAACAATACCAAGGCTTTCAATTATCGAAAACTTGGTAAGTTCATCTTCGTTTTTAAACTTTGAGATAATAAAATCAAGAGCCTTACGCGAACCAATTTTGCCGATAGCCTCAATAATTGTAGGTTTGAATAATTCATTTTTATCATACCAGCTTATCAGATCGTCTAACGCTTCTTCAGCTTTAATGTTTCCAAGCCCTTCAATACAAGCCAGGATTACATTTTCATTCTTGTTTATACGTAAAACTTCAAGAATTTCCGAAACCGCATTTTTATCGCCAATAAGTCCCAGCACATCGATAATAAACTTTTTATCGTCATCGTCTCCTTTGTTCAAATAAGCCAATAGGGAGGAAGTAGCTCTTTCCCCCATTTTTATCAAAACTTCTCCAGCCAGGTTCCTAACTGATAAATCAGGAGAAGACACGTACGGAACAATTAGTTCCGGTATGCGGCTTTTTGTGCTGCTTAAAAGAACCAGCGTGACGGAGTTTCTTACTCCTTTATCTGGATCGGTAATCATCTGGCATATTTGCTCTTCAACTTCTTCATTCATCTCGTTTGAGAGGAAATATTCAACCGCTTCTTGCCTGATAATTGGGTCTTCTGATTTTAGTAATTCAAGCTCTTTCATTTTATTTACTTTTTTTTGGTAAAAAAAAATTATTTATTCGTCTATTCATTTAGCAATTATAATGCCGATAACAATTCGGTCTAAATCCGACTTTTTTTATAAAATGAACATACGGGCTGAATAATATTAGCCATCTGGTTGAGGGGAGAATTTTTTGCCTGATTTATTATCAGGCAGCCCTATTAGCGGATACCCTTTTCATTGAAAAAATGCGTATACTTTTTATCGCTTATTGCAATATGGTTTACCAGCCAGTCCTTTAGAAAATCCATCACATCAATGCTTATTGACGTTCGTCCGTCATGATACTCTTTTTGAAATTCAAGTACCTGTTTAGTCAATGCGTCATGTTCTCTACGATGCGCAGGACTTTCTGGATAGCTGTATTGCAAAAACAACTTTTCCTCATTTTCAAAATGAGTCTTTGTATATTCCACCAACTCTGATAAGATATCGGAAAGCGCTTGCCTTCCAACGCCGGCCCTCATGGCGTCATGTAACTTATTTATTAGATCAATCAAAACTTTATGCTGCCCGTCGAACTCGGTCACCCCCACGCTAAACTCTTCTTTCCACTCGAGAAGGCTCATACTGTAATCCTTAATTTTTAGCTTATGGTTATTATATAGTTAAATGCTAACTTGGCGTTGAGTCCAACAGTTTCTTGTCGTCTGTCGAAAGTACTTTATCCAGATCCAATAAAATCAGGAGTCTGTCTTCCAATTTTCCAACAGCAGTTATATAACTAGAATCCACGCCGCTTGCCAAAACAGGAGGCGGCTCTGTAATATTTCTTGGTATTCTTAGAACTTCGCTAACCGCATCCACAACAAAACCTACGGTTCTTCCTTCAAGTTCAACAACAATGATCCTGGTGTCTTTGCCGTGTTCCTTTCTATCTAAGCCTAATCTGGTTCGCAGATCAATAATAGGAATCACCTTCCCTCTTAGATTTATAACGCCGTCTACATAGTAAGGAGAATTTGGTACGTTCGTTACAGAAAGGAGTCTAATAATTTCCTGTACCTTTAGGATATCTATTCCAAATTCTTCCTGCCCGATATTGAAACTTACAAGTTGCAAAAGATCGTTTGCAGCGTCTTGCTTTGCCGTCTCAGCCATATTATCGCTCCTTTTTTTAATTATTGAAGTAATTCTTTTTCAAGAATTACTTCAATTTAATTTTTTAGAACTAAATTAACAAACTAATCTTCTTAATATTTAACCGCTTATTATACTAATTCTTTCCCGGCTCCAATTTTTTTAGTTTTATCTGATTCAACATTTACACGGAATTGAGTAACAAGATTTTCTAGATTCAAAGTCAGTCTGTTAAGATCTTCTGAAGCCCTTGCAATCTGATGAGTGCCCTGTGCGCTTTCTTGAGTAACATTGCTAATGGCTTCAATATTTTTACTTATTTGTTCAGCTGCCGAAGATTGCTGTTCGCTTGCGGCGGCAACCTGAGTAACAATATCTACCACTTTGCCGGCGCCTTCAATTATCTTCTTGAGCGATTCGCCTGCAAGATCCGCTTTCTGTTTGCCAATCTCAACTTCCTTAGTTCCTTGCTGCATCGATTCAACAGCTTCCTTCGTATCCTTTTGTATTTTCTTTATCATTGTAGCAATTTCTTTAGTAGCCTTGGTGGTTCTTTCGGCTAATTTTCTTACTTCATCTGCCACAACTGCAAATCCTCTGCCTTGTTCTCCGGCTCTTGCCGCCTCTATAGCCGCGTTCAAAGCAAGCAGGTTTGTCTGATCGGCAATATCGTTAATTACCTGAACAATCTCGCCAATCTGATCGCTGCTCTTACCCAATGCCTGCACAGTCTCGGCTGATTTTTTAACCACGCCCGATATTCTGTTCATGCCTTCAATTGTTTCAGTCACTACAGCGCCGCCTTCTTTAGCTTTTACGCCGGATTCTTTTGCTGTTTCAGCCGCAAAGGAAGCGTTCTTTGTATTTTCAAGAATCGTTTTTGTCATTTGCTCAACAGCGCTTGCAACTTCATTAGCCTGTTGCGTTTGTTCCTGCGCTCCCGCCGCCATTTCTTCCGCGCTTGAAGATATTTGGTTGCTTGCGCTGGCAGTAGCCGACACAGCCTCGTTAACGTCTTCAATCGCTTTGCCTAACGACTCGCCAACTGCATTGATGCTGTTTTTAATTAGCTGATGATCGCCTTTATAAGAACTTGTTATGCGCACCGTTAAATCGCCGGTCGCCATTTGTTCTAATGTTTTTACGCCTTCAGTAATTGGAGCTATAGCTGCGTCTAATGTATTGTTTACTCCGTCAATAATTTTTCTATATTCGCCGTTATGTTTAGAAGCGTCAGCGCGAACTGAAAGCCTTCCTTCAACTGCGGTTTCAGATAGAATATTGGCGTCTTGTACTACTGCATTAATTGAGTCTATGCAGGTGTTCAGGTTATTTTTAAGCGTATTGAAATCGCCGTTAAACGTTTCTGTTATTTTTTCTGAAAGATCGCCTTTACTAACTTTATCTATATATTTAGCAGCAATATTTAACGGAGCTACAACTGCGTCAAGAGTTTTGTTTACTCCGTCGACAATTACTTTAAAATCTCCGCTATGTTTATTTATATCGGCTCTTTCTGATAATCTTCCGTCTAAAGCAGAATGAGTAAGGTTATTCACATCTTCTGCCATAGCCTTGATATTCGTCATCATTTCTATAAGAACTGGAACCAGTTTATCATTATCGCTTCGTTTGCCTACTTTCTTTAGGCCTTCTAATTCTTTTAAATCTCCGAGCGATATCTCATGCATTATTTTCTGAATATTCTCCAATCTTTCCATTACAGAATTTACAGATTCTGCCGTTGTGGCATAAATGCCCTGATATTTCCCGGTTACTTTAGAAGTAAAGTCGTTGACTGAAACTTTCTTTAATACATTTGACGACTCTTCCAGTCCGGCTAACCCGTCTATACAGGAGTTTATACTTTCTTTAATCTCGTTAAAATCGCCTTTTGCGTCGTCAGTAATCTTTTCAGGAATTTCGCCCTGACCGATTCTGCTGATATATTCTGCCGATAAACGCAAAGGCTGAATAACAGTTTCTAATGTATTATTAAAGCCAATGATTACGTCTTTATAAGCTCCCTGGAATTTATCCTGCTGACCGCGCGCTGAAAGATTACCTTCAACGGCTTTTTGAGTAAGGCTGATTGTTTCATCTACAAGGCTCTGCAAGTTATTCTTTAGCAAGTCAAGTTTTTCATTTGCAATAGCCTGTTTGCCTGGGAATTTTTCAAGCGTAGACGATAAGTCGCCTTCAGCATACAATGAAAGAACGTCTAATATTTTTGTAGTATTTGTAACGTAAAGATTAACCGATTCATTTACTCCTGAAGCCATTTTTTTGTATGCGCCCTGGAATTTTTCCACTGGTATATTTGCCTCAGTATCCCCGGCTTTTTGACCGAGATACATTTTGTTCATTTCGTCAATTACTCCGTTTAAAGAATCGAAGCAGATATTAAGGTTATTCTTTATTGCGTTGTAATCGCCTTTATATTCTTCCGTAATTTTTTCAGGAATATCGCCTTTACTAATACGGTCTACATAAGTAGCGGCCATATTTAATGGGTTAATAACCGCATCAAGAGTGCTGTTAATTCCTTCAATTATATCTTTATAACCGCCTTCAAATCCGGCTGTGTTGCCTCTTAAAGTCAAATTGCCTTCGCTTGTGCTTTGCGTTAAGATTGTTATTTCTGCAACTAGACTTTTAATTGTTTGGCGCATTTTGTTCATACTCTTGGCAAGCACGTCTTTGTCCGATTTAATTTCTACATTAGCAGAAAGCTCGCCTTTAGAGATTTTTTCTGCAAATACGGCATGTTCTTTAATATTATGCACCAGCACGGCAAAAGATTTGACTAAATCGCCTACTTCGTCATTGGAATCATAATTCAGATCAACGTCGTAATTTCCTTCAGCTACGTCGCCGACAATTCTCTTAAGCTCGCTAAGCGGTTTTGAAATAGTTGGAGCCAGATAAAAAGCGCATACGATAAATATAATCAAGCCTAACAACATGCCTATAAAAGATATTGTATAAGATGAAGTGGTGGCGCTTCGTATTGAGTTTTCTAGCTTTACAGATTTATCGGAAAGGAGAGTGATTATCTGATCTGATTTTTTTATTAGTTGAGTTCCTACGTCTTCGCCCGAAGTGGTCACAATATCAATTGCCATATCGTATGATTGAGTAACCGAAGCGCTTAATATAGCGTCTGCAACTAAGCTTTTATAATTCCCCCAAATCTGACCGACAGCAATAAAATCTTTTTGTACTTCCGGATTAGCGCTGTCTTTTGCAAGAGAATCCAGCTGAACGTCAATTGATTTTTTTATTTGTTCATAAGCTTGTACATTATCCTGAAACTGCCCTTTGAAATTCGGCATAGAGAGTTTCATCATAATAAACTGAACTTTTAGGAACTTTGAGTATACTTCGTCTATGTTTTCTTTTGGTTTTACAAATTCTTCAGTAATTGCTTCTTTTGCCTTTGAAATATTCCGTATTGAAATGAAACCGGAAACCGCAATTATTGTTGAGACTATTGCAAGCGCAAGTAAACCGGCCTGGATCTTGCGTACAAATTTCATGTTCTTCAAGAAATCCATTTTCTTTTCTCCGAATTGATTATTTTTCAAAATATTATATAGAAAATGGAACTACCAATATTAGATAGCCCCTACGTTCTCTGATCCTGTATGAACGTAACTCCTTAGTAAAATGCCTCTTTACATTTTAAATACAATTGGAAGCGATAGTTTTACTTTTATTGGGGAGCCTTTACTTTTCCCAGGAGTGAACTTGCATGATTTAACAGCTTTTATTGCCGCTTCATCGCAACCGGCGCCAATGCCTCTGATTACTTTTACTTCGTCAACTCCGCCGTGTTCATTTACCATTACTAGTACATATACCTTTCCTTCAATGCCGTTTTTTCTTGCCATTTCAGGATAAGTTATCTTCTTTACTATCGAAGACATTCCGCCTACTGGTTCTGGCATTACTTCTGCAAATGCAGCATACGGATCTTCTGGGTTCAGCAGCATATTTGATGCTAGGGTGTGTTTTATTTCGGTTAAGCCCGAAAGAGCTATAATTAATGTGAAACAAACTATTTGGGACAGTTTTATAGAATAGCGCAATTTATCCTCCATGATGAATATATAATTACATTTTATTATCGGGGATAATTCTTAAAAGTTTAGCCCTCTTTTAACTTTTTTTGGAGATTTGTAAATGTATTTTTTTCGGTATGACTAATTTTTACTTTATACGCAGATTAAGCATTTTGCGCCGCGCAAAAAAAGTAGTATTTATGCGTACGACAAAATCAATTTTACTAACTTAGCATTTGAACTAAAAAATTTATGTTTGTAAATCAATAAGATTTACGGAAGCGAAACGTATTATCCTCGGTTTTTTAAGGCCTCTTTAAGAATGTTTATTATCTGCTCCCTGTCAAAAGGCTTTGGCAGATAGTAAGTCATCCCCTGTTCTATAAGGCGTTCTTTATCGCCAGTCATTGCATATCCAGTTATCGCAATTATTGGAACCTTCTTATATCCAGGCAGCGTTTTTATCTTACCGGCAGCTTCTACGCCGGTTATTCCGGGTCCCAAATTAATATCCATCAGAATTGCGTCATATGTCTTCAGCGAGGCCATTTTTATTGCGCTTATTCCATCTTCTGTCTGTTCAATATCGTATAAATCTTTTAGGAATATCGTCGCTACATCCTGATTGATTGCATTATCTTCGACAAGCAATATTGATGGGCGTTTCCCGCTTTTATGCGATTTTATTTTCTGTTCAATCTTTTCTTTATAAGCATCGTTTCCAGATTTTTTAACTACCCCCGGAAGTATGACTGTAAATACCGAGCCTTTGCCAAGCTCGCTTTCAACAAATATTTGTCCGTTTAGTAGCCTGACCATTTTTTTTACAAGGGTTAGTCCTAAACCTGAACCTTCATATCTTCGGCCGATTCCCTCGCTCACTTGTCTAAATGCGTCGTAAATAAAATCATAATAATTTTTTGAGATCCCTATTCCGGTATCGCTAACGCAAAAAACTCCCCAGGAGCTATCGTTTTCTTCTTTTATAGAAATAGTAATAGTAACGTTTCCTTTTTCTGTATATTTAATTGCGTTATCAAGAAGATTATTAATAATCTGTTCAAAAAGTCTTTTGTCCGTCCTGATAAAAATATTGTCTTCTTCCATTATCAGGTTAAAGTCTATATTTTTTTCTGATGCAAGATTTTTATAAAGACCGGAAAACGCTCCCAAAATATCCATAAGATCGTATTCTTCAATATTTATTTTTGGAACGCTTGATTCAAGCAGAGACAGATCAAGAATCGAATTTATAGTATTCATCAGCCTTTTGCCTGAAGCCAGAATTTTCATATTCATATCTTTAAGAAATGGATCCGATAATTCTTCATTAAGTATTTGGGAAAAGCCCAGAATACCGTTCATTGGCGTTCTAAGTTCGTGACTCATATTTGCCATCAGCGAAGACTTCATCCTACTCGCTTCTTCAGCGGCGTCTTTAGCCTTAATCAGAGCTTCTTCGGAAAGTTTTTGTTCGGTAATATCTTCCACCATTCCTAGCCCCAGCTTCGGTTTTCCGTCAGCATGGTGAATCAAAGTGCTTGTAAGTTTGCCCCAAACAATTCTGCCAGATTTATGCACATAACGTTTTTGAGTCTGGAACTGATAACTTTCATTATCAGAGTTTTCAGTCAGCCCGCTTTCTTCCTGGTCTTTGTCAATATCGTCCGGATAAGTAAGGTCTGCAAACGTATACATTTTTAGTTCGTTTTCGGAATATCCAAGCATATCCAAAAACGCTTTGTTCGCTTCAATAATTTTGCCGTCAAGCCCGGTAAGAGCCATGCCTGTTCCGGCTTTTTCAAAAATTGTTCTAAAATGTTTTTCGCTCTCTACCAGAGCCTTTTCGGATTGTTTACGCTCTGTGATATCCATAAAGCTAACTAAGTAGCAATCTTTTTCGCCAATAGAAACATTGGAAACTGTACGGAGTATTGGAACAAAAGAGCCGTCCGCCCTTTTTAACAGGCACTCTAAATTTCCTGATTTGTCAAAAAGATTGCCATTTAAAAAGCTTTCCGGCTCCTGCATTATGCCGAAGTCTCTTCGTTTATGTCCAATTAATTTTTCTTTACTTATTCCTGTAATTTGCTGAGCGGCAAGGTTTGCATCCAGCACTTTGTTATTTTCTTTATCAATTATCATAATTCCGGTTTGCACAGAATCGATAACCGCTTTTAATTCTCTTTCGCTTTGCTCTATCTTTTTTGTTCTAAGAACTATTTTTTGTTCAAGCGCGCTTTGAATTCCATTTATTTTTTTTACTAATCGCACGCTGTAAAGTAATGACGCATATTGATTTGAATGAAGCTTGCAAAGACTTATCATTAGCTGCTCCAAAGCAAAATGGTTCTCTTTGCATTGCAAAATAACTACCCCTGTTATTCCAACCGGACTTACTAACGGAATAATAAAAACTGGTTTTTCTTTATATGCCCCGTTTTTCAACTTCCACAATACTATATTCCCAGTTTCAAGAGCCTCTGCCAATCCATTTTCTTCAACTAAAAGATTGAAAATATCTTCTACTTTTTTCGGCTCTTTAGGCGGAATAGTAGAGCTTAAGTGAAACTCCGCAGTATCCTGATCGAAAAGGAACAAAGAAGCGGAATTAGCGCCAGGAAAGCATAAAAATACTTTTAGTCCTTCATTCATAATTTCTGAAACAGACTCGTTCTTTGTTCTTTCGGAATCAAAAGTAAGCATAGCGCTAAGGAAATCCCGCCATGCGGAATCTTTAACTCTATCGCCCTTACTTTTTTCAGTTGAAATCATAATATATTCCCAAAATATTTCATACGGCGCGCTGTACTATTCGGAAAGTAAAAGACTAACCGTTTTTTCATAATCAGCCATAATAATTTTCGATAATTTATAAAATACATCGTCAGGCAAATTTAAGATATCCCAGGCTTTGAGGTTTGGCTCATAAATTACATCATCTCCTGAGTGCCCCAATTCTATCATTTTGGCAAATACGTCTGCAATATGCACAGTAGATACGAGCTTTTCATATTTGCCTGTAATAGGGCCCAACTGATGATATTTAATTGCATGCACTATATTAGGCGAAAGACGCCATTTTTCTGCGACTGCCGAACCAACCATACAATGATCTACGCCAAATACTTGTAATTCTGCTTTGCTTAAAGATAAATTTTGTTCTTCTACTAATCTAAGAACCTCGGCATATTCATTGCTGGCATAAATATAAAAGAAAAGCTTGCCGATATCGTGCAATATTCCCGATATAAAATAACTCTCTAAATTTGTTAACCCTGTCTCTTTACCAATAGCTCGCGTAATAATCCCCACGCCTATAGAGTGCGCCCAAAAGTCTACCGGCCTGAAATTTAACAATTTCTTCTCTTTAGAAAATAAGTTAATGATTGAAAGAGCTAGAACTATGTTTCGGATTTCATTAAATCCAAGGATCATTATAGCCTGCGAAATTGTATCGATTCTGCTTCTAAAACCATAGAAAGCCGAGTTTGCGACTTTTAAAACTTTAAATGCCGACGCCTGATCGCCAGATATTATTTTTGCTATCTCATCATTTGTAACTCTGGGATCGGCCAACGCATCAGAAATTGCTGAAAAAACTGTCGGAAGAGTAGGCAGTCTGCTGATGCCGTTATTTATTCTTTCAATTATCGTCATTTTTCTTTTTGCTGATTTTCTCAATAATTTGTCCTAAAGCTGCGTTATACATGCCCGTTTCGCTGGCATTTCTCGGGGTCCAGCACATTTTCTTTTTTAAATATTCTTCAGCCTGGTTTTTTATTCTTTCATCAAATCCCTCTAAAGGATCAACTTCCGCTGAGTTTACTATATCCCCCCCTAAAAAACCTTCAACAGTAACATATTTCACTCCCCATGTTTTTAATACCCGTTTATGTTTGTCAGTTATTTTTGTTCCTTCCGGCAAAATCATTTGACCAAAACGGTTTACAATCGATTTAGCGACAACCATCCCCGACTGGACATTTTCAATTTCTATTATTTTTGCCATAATGATTATTTCTTAATCTATTTTCAATTTGTTTGAAGCTGGAAGCATAAACTTCACCGTAGTTCCAATACCCAAATCGCTTTCTAATGAAAGCTTTCCGTTATTTTTTTCAATAATCTCTTTACAAATAATAAGCCCTAATCCGCTGCCGCTTTCGTTATCCATTCCAGGAGTTTTCGTATTCACGTCAATTCTAAAAATATCTTCCATATTCTGCTCTCCAATTCCAACGCCGGTATCTTTAATAATTACTTCAGCATATTTCCCATTTGAACTGCCAGAGATAATAATTTCGCCGTTTGGTTTATTAAACCGTATCGCATTATGGATTAGTTTGCTTAAAACAAGCCGCGCCATATCCGGATCGGCATATGAGTAAAAATTTTCAGCCGTCAGATTTGTAATTTTTATATTATACTTTTCTGATTCTTGTTTTAGCAGAACAAGCGAATATACTATTTCTTCGTATAAATCAAAAGTTTTAGGTTTGCAGATAGTCCGCTTTAACGTTAGGTTTGACCATTCTAACAGGCTTTCTATAAGATTATATATCCTTAGCGTAGCCGAATGATAATTTTCGATAAACGGTTTTATTTCTTCTTTGCTTAATTCGTCAAAATCGTCTAAGAGTATATTCGTTATTCCTATCATTCCGTTAAACGGACTTTTCAAATCGTGCGATATTAACGAAAAGAACTTATCTTTAGCCTTATTAGAATTGTTTAATTCTTCCGATCTTTTTTTAACTGTTTCTTCTAAAAGAGCCTTTCCGTTTTTTAATAATTCTTCAGCGCGCGAGTGCCCGGTTACGTCTTTCCATATTTTTACAATTCTTCTTACTTCCCCAAACGCCGAAATTAAAGGGAACATCGTAACTTCCAAAACCACGTTCCCATCGCTAAGCGGAGTATAAATAGGATTTTTTTTCGTGTTAATTACTTTTTTTATTTCTGTAGTAAAAACTTTTTTTTCGTTATATACGCTTTTTATATCTTCTATCATCGAGCTGTAAAATGGGTCGTTAAAAACGTTATATTTGCCAATAACATCGTCCATTTTTTCAAAGTCGAATACTCTTAGAAACGCTTCGTTAACAAGAGTAGTAGTTCCGTCCGAAGCTGATATTTCGATAGGGAAGGGCATTTGCTGAATAATATTGAACGTCCAGTCTTTATTTTCGAGTAATATTCGTTCCGTTATATTTTGCTCAATACTCTTCGAAGAAAGAATTTCATTCTCTTTTTGCAGTTTTTCTATTTCTTGCACAAGCTGAGTTTTTGTTGGATCTTTAGCAACCATTTATAATTCTCGCAGGGATTTATATTTATACAAATTGTTTACCCGCCGGAAGCGAGAAATAAAAAACGCTTCCTTTATTTACTTGCGTCTCAAACCATAGTTGGCCATTATTTTCCTTTACAAGCTCTTCGCTTAGTATTAGCCCCAGGCCTGCGCCCGTCTCATTATCAGTCCCTTTTGTTGAAAAAAACAAATCGTTTTTCTTTATCTTATCTATATCTTGAGCTTTAATTCCAACGCCAGTATCAGCGACGGAAATATTTATAACATCGTTATTTAATTCTGCATCTACGGTTATTACGCCGCCAGAACTAGTATATTTTATTGCATTATAAATTAGATTTTTTAGAACGGCATGTAACATGCTAACATCTGCTTTTGCGCATATTTTTTTGTCTATCTTGTTCAAAAGGGAAATGTTTTTATCAGACGCGTTTTTTCTAAATTTCTTTAAGACGTACCCGGCTTCAGTATTTATACTTATATTTTCAGAAGCAATTTCCAACTTCCCCCTTTTTAGCGCCGACCATAATTGAAGGTTTTCTACTAGAAAAAATAAATTCTCTGACGCCGAAGCAATGTATTGAGTATATTTTTTTATTTCATCAGAAGATAGTTGATCGGCTTCTTCAATTAAAATATTTGAGAAACCAAGTATGCTGTTAAATGGACTTTTTAGATCGTGAGAAAGGATTGAGAAAAATTTTCCTTTTGCGGCGTCTAATTCCTTAAACTTTTTCTCGTAATCTATCAGAGCCAAAGCAGCTTTGTTGTTATCAGCTAGCTTTTCTATATCTATAAAGTTTATTATTCCTATTGATTTGGCGTTAATATTTACATAATAGGCTGCAACTAACAGCAGCTTTTCTTCTTTATCAGTCTTTATTTTTAATTTAAATCCGGAAGGTAGAACTTCGCCTGTTTTAAGAGCTGAAAAAAGGGCTTCAACATGATTTATATAATCAGGATGAATATATGCCAGCAGTTCCTGTTCGCTTATCTGGAGCTCTGGTAAAGCATCTTTTTTTTCTAACGAAGCTTCCGTTAAAAAGAAATGATTATCCATATAGACGAGAGCTCCTGTCGTGATGGCGTTAAATGCCTCCATGGAGTTAATCCCGTTTTGCTTTCTATCATCCGTATTAATTTTTCTTTCAAAAGCTGCATTCATAAATATTTTTATATTAGGGTTTAAAAAATACTCTAATAATACTAAGCCCAAGGTAAATAATTTTTTAACAAAGGAATAGTCCCATTTGCCGCAAAATGCTACATTTAAATTATTGCTATGCGAAACGTCAGCTGATACAAAAGCGCTAAGTTTATTTAAAACTAAACCGTTCTATTTTTGTCCACGCCGCTTAATATAGTTTTGTTAACCTGCATTTAAGGCTATATTATATAGCTTTTGCTACATAATATAGTCGAAAAAAAATCATTAAACTTTACATTATCAATATATTGGCTGTATATAACTATCATATTTTTTGTTAATTAACGGATTCAACTTTAAATTGTTTTATCCGATTATCATTTATATTCTTAAGTAGTTGAAAATCAACAGACTATCATTGCAAAACATTAAGGTTTATTATGGCATTTACTTTTTTTTTCAGGGATTCTCATGTTATTGATCTTACAGTTAAACATGTAATTCCTTATGTGTCCGGATTCAGTAAAATAAGAGTCTGGGACGCAGGATGCGCTATGGGACCCGAACCATACACTTTATCTATTTATTTCTCTGAAAATATGGGGAAGTTTTCCTTCCGTAATTTGCGTATTGACGCTACAGACGTTGACGAAAGCAGCCATTTTGGCGAAATTATTAACGCCGGTTCCTATCCTGAAGACGAACTAAAAAGAATCCCGGAAGATATCTACGCTAAGTATTTTACTCCTTCCGATAGGCCTGGATATTCGCAGCTTGTGCCCGATATCATGAACAGCGTAAAATATCAACAGCACGATCTTCTATCGCTTAATCCAATTGGCGCAGATTATCATCTTATTATTTGCAAAAATGTTCTTTTGCATTTTCAACAATCAGAGCGGATTGAAGTAATCAGAATGTTTCACAAATCATTAGCTCCCGGCGGATTTTTTGCCACCGAGCAAACTCAAAAAATGCCTCCGGAATTAGCTCATTTATTTACTCAGGTTGTTTCAGACGCTCAGATATTTAAGAAAAACGACTTATAAGTATTTGTTTTTTTTCTAAAAACTGGCATAGTTTATTCATACCAGGAAATTACTTTAAAATATTTCGTCTGCGGAAAATAAGGCGGAACAGAATTTAAAAACCGGCTATCAAATTTTTGCACATATCTATATCCATTAGTAGGATTGCCATATGCGTTATAAGACGCTGTTGGATTTAGATTATGCGCAATTACGCCGCCTAAAATGTTCATGTTGTGCACAGTAGGATAACTACTGTAATTCTCTATTATTAATCCGCCTTTTTGAACGAACATTGACGCCTGAATATCAAGGTCTGCCGTTGATGAATTATACTTTACCGTAATGTTCTGTTCGGCGCAAATGCCTAACATATCCGTAGAAGACGCATTTGTTCGCGGATCTGAACTGTATTTAATATCATCGGTAATGTAAACATTTCCAGAACTAGAACCTCCATTGCCCGACGACGCTACAATACTTGTCGCCCCTTTTACTGTGCCCTGCACGTAAATATTTCCTTTTTCTACATATATAACGCCATTTGTCGTTAATGAGCTAAGAGACTTTGTGGATGTAGCAGTCCACCCTGCATTATTTATATTTACTTTATAAGTTACAGTGCCGTCTGAATTAAAAAGTAAATTAACGTCTGTATTATAGCCATGGCCTGTTGTATCTCTAAATATTTTTCCAGAATTATATGCGGCTACTCTTATAGAAGAAGTATCGAAATCGAGCGGTATATCCACTCCGCTTTCAAATCCGCCCAAAAACTGCGGAGTATCGGTCGAGCTATATTTTTTAAGTCCTTTTTTTGTAGAAGCCTTCCCAAGAAACACTGGAGAACCAGAAACATTAATATAGTCGTTAGTATAAAACGGACCCGAAAGCGAATCGCCTGTAGCCCAATATGTGCTTCCGCAGGTAGTATAAAAATTACCATACTGCGCATAGTTCATTGGAGTCATCATTACAATAACTGTATCGCATGATCCATTAAATACAGAACAGGAAGTAATCTTTCTGTTGTATGTGTTCACAGCTTCAATTTTTACGTTTAGCGTACCGCCGGAAACTGAAATATTAGTAAACCCGGACATCCACGTTTTATCAAAAAACAACTGATTGACCGCCATATTTGCTCCGCTCACGGCTATATTATGCGCAATTGTTCTATAGTAATAGCCATAGTAATTCCCTTCCATATCTCCAGTTATGGAAATCATATTGCTTCCCATAATCAAAAAGATCATCCCAAATCCTAAAACCAATAATAACGAAGCTTTACCGGCCATTTTTCTATATTTCCTATCTTTTCTTGAGATTTCGCGAAGACATTCTTAGCAGTCTCCAATAAGCGCTTGAGTAATTATTATTATACGCAGCTTCATCTTCAATGCGCAAAGACACCTGCATCGATTTTACAGCCGCAGGATTCGTTGGGAAACTCATAGTATCGTCTAAGGCGTTAAAATAAATCAGACTAAATTGCGTTACGCCATAACTAACTGGAGCGGCTGAAGAACTGTTTAGCTGGCGGTATAAAACCCTATCGTTAGGGTTTGGCGTTCCAGCTTCTTCTGATTTAGGTCCTACATAATACATAACCGTGTCAAATGTTCCATTCCTGTCTAAATCCGCTAAAAACTTAACCTTATTTGAATCTGCAATTAAAACATATTTTGACGCGTCAGTAGTATCGTTAATATTAGCGCAATAGCCTATTTTTCTTAGCTCATTTTCTAATATCATTGCCGCATCCACAAGATTACGCTGAACAATCCTGTCATTTCCGTAAACAAAATAATTTTCAATAGCATTAGCGTTCAATCTAATTAAAGTAAGCAAAAGCAAACCTCCTATAATTATTGAACCGAGCGTATCAATTAAAGAGCTAAATCCCATAAACGCCTCCTAAAAATAGGACCAGTAACTAAATACCTGGCTCAGTTTAACTGTGTCTCTAATTGATTTGCTTGTAACATAAACAGTAATTTTTTTATTCCATGTAGGCGTTGCAGATGTTATATCAGGAGTTGACGCGCTTACATAGCATACTGTGCATTTTATATTAAATACAGCCGAAGGCATGCTGCTATCTGTTTTTGTATAATTATTATAATCGTCAATATCGTCAAAAGTGTCATAAGTTTCGCCGGATTCTGGGCCAAGATTAGCCACAGTAGTAAGAGAAGCCGTTGACGTAACCGAATTATTTACCGTCGCTTCGTCAAACGCTTTTTTATTGGCGTCTTCTATTACAGAAGAGGCTACAGATATTGCAAGCAAACCATATTTTGAGTTCTGCATGGTATCCTGCGACCTTAGCTGGTTATTGTTCACCCGCAATATTAAAATAGAAAGCATTATCATCGCTCCCATCGTGAGCATCATTTGACCAGTATTCATAATTTTTTACAGTTTATGCGTCCAATTTTAACTTAGTTGTCTTGCAATATAAAATCGTTTTATTTATTATAATGTATTTGCAAAAATCATACCGCCAAATAATCTGTTATCAAAGCACTAAAAATAATTCAGCAGGTAATTTTTACCGTTTTAATTATCAAACATAATATCAACAATGCTTGAATAAGCAGCCAAATATAAAACTTGAAGTTAATTAGTCCCGCCTAAGAGATCACTTTATTTGTTGGCAAATAACTTATTGTAATTACAAAATGTTAACTGTTTATTTCATAACATGTTAGGAGGGGCCCTCAATTAGGAATACCCCTAGGATTAAAGCGGTAATAATTACCTTGTAGGTAATTATTACACGTACTTAATACCTCTCCTGCTATTTTGAATTGATAAGAGCCTGATAAATCACTTTAGAGAGATTAATTATTTGTGGCACAGTTTTTCTTAATAAAAAAGCATGATCGGATTTAATGTTCTTAAATTTTACAAATAAAACGTTAGAAGCAATTGGGACAACAACAACTTTTATTAATTGTATTGGGCATCATCATTGTCGGCGTAGCGCTGGTTTTTGGGATTAACCTTTTCAGATCGCATGCAGTAAATTCCAAAAGAGATCTCGTTGTGAACGAATGCATAAACCTTGCAGCATTAGCCCAGCAACATTACAGAAGGCCGACGGCTCTCGGAGGCGGTTCAAGCGCTTTTGATAATTCAAACGGCAATGCATGGAGCATCCCTTCTCAATTGCAGCACACTGCTTCAGGCGACTACCAGATTACCAGTATTAGCGCTAATCAGGTTGTTATTAAAGCTACCGGCAACGAAGTTGCTAACGGCGTGGATGAAGTACAGGTCACAATAACTGTTACTCCTGATACATATCAGGTAAACTCAAATGAGCCTTAATAATTGAAAATTTTTTACGAATATCTTTATAGTATGCATTTTTAATCTAACTAACTCTAATTTCTAAATTATCTAATAAATAATCAAAACAAAGGAGATCTATCATGGGTCAGCAACAACTTCTTCTCATCGTATTGGGCGTTATTATCGTAGGTATCGCTGTAGTAGTAGGAATAAATGTTTTTTCTGCGAGCGCTGTTTCTTCTAACAGAGACGCAGTTTCCAGCGATTTGTTAAACCTTGGCTCTTTAGCTCAGCAGTATTACAAAAAACCTGCGGCTATGGGCGGCGGCGGAAACTCTTTCGTTGGATGGACTGTGCCTACAGCTTTAGCTTCTACAGGCAATGGTCATTATGCTATCTCCGGCACTCCTACAGCTACAACCCTTACTGTAGTTGGAACAGGAACTGAAAAAAATGGCGCAGACAGCGTCTCGGTTTCTTGCGCAGTGACTCCTACAAATGTAACTAACACAGTAGTCCATTAGTACTTTTGATATTTTGAGCGTGAAGGCTATTAACGACCTATTGGTTATTAATAGCCTTCTTTATTTTAAACAACGCATATCGCTCAAAGTTATTTATTTGGCAAAGCTCAATTCTTTCTTTGAAATTTAAATAATATTTTCTTATTGTTATAAACTATATTGAATAATTCTTGTTTTTACTAATTTTTCATATCGCAATTAAATGACTGAACTCAGGTTTTCCGCAGAAAAAGTTAATGGTCAGGTAATAAGCGGCACTATAACTGCCGAGAAAGCGGCTATTGCTAAAAAGAAAATTTACAAGCTTGCCGCTCAAAACAGCTTAAAAATAAAATCCATTGAACAAAAAGTAACCTATCTTTACAAAGTAAAAAAAGGGAACGAAAAACCTATACTTGGCGAACAAAAAGCTTTTAGCAAAAAAGAAGTGGTTGACGCTCTTACTAAACTCGGATATACGGTAGTTTCGGTAAATAAAAAATTATTCGATTTTAATTCAAAACCCCCTTATACCGACGTCGTTACTTTTGTTAAAATAAGCGCGGAACTGCTTGAACAAAAACTGCCTTACAGCGAAATTTTAACTCTGCTGATTAACGACACGCAAAACAAAACGCTTAAAGAATCGCTAAAAGATATTAATAACGAATTGAAAAAAGGCGCCGATAGCGAGGCTACTTTCCTCCGCTACCAATCTGTTTTTGGAAAGTTCACGGCTTATATGCTTGGTTTGGCTTCTAAAAGCGGCAACATGACGGAGATTTACAGAGCGACGGCTAAATTTCTTGAACGCCGGCAGCAATTTAAAAAAGATTTACGCAGCGCGTTGATTACTCCCGCTATTACTATATTTGTTCTTATTTTAGCGGTCTTGTATTATGTGGCGTATATATTCCCCGCAACGGCAAAGCTTTTTGTTAAATTCAAGATACCTCTTCCGCCAATGACGGCGGCGACGCTTAAAATAAGCGACTTTCTTATTAGCAATTATATATTAGTTCTGGCTGTAATAATACTTCCATTAGTAGTTTTTTGGCGCTTTGTAGCCACAAAAAAAGGAAGGTATATGCTTGATAGATATATGCTTAAAATACCCGTGATTGGAACGCTTATACATAAAACTTTAATTGAAGTTTTCTGCCGCGTATTCTATACTTTGTACAGCGGCTCTGCCGAAAGTATAGAGCCTATACGCATAGCGGCCGAAGCTACAGGCAACGTTTATTTTGAAGATAAAATTAAGTCTATCGCTATTCCGCTTATGCTTAAAAAAGGAACCGGACTTACCGATTCATTTGAAGCGACTGGATTATTTACAGATACCCTGATTTCCAGATTCCATTCAGGAGAAGAAACCGGGACGATAAAAAATACCGCTTTGCAGCTTGCAAACTATTACGAAAGCGATACCGTTTTTAAAATGAAAAATCTTATTGAAATGATTCAGGTTTTTATTGCTATGTTTATTATGATTGTTATGATCGGTTTAACTTTAGTTTCCGCAGAGACTGCAACCGTAAGGCCTAAAACTCCGGGAACAACATACAACCAAACTAATGTAGAGAAGATGATTGCATGATTGAAAATCTTGAAATGACAGATAAAATAGGTTATCTCTTATTTAAGAAAGGGATAATAGACGCGCCAATGCTCGAAAAAGCGTTGCATGCTAAGGCTAACGACCAGAGTAAAATTAGAAGGAACCTTGCGCAAATACTCGTTCAGGATTTCAATTACGACCACGATACAATATTTCGCGAAGTTGCAATTCTTTATGCTTTTAGAGAACTAGACGTCCGCCCTGAAGATTTTAGCGCGGAAAAAATTGAAAATATCAGGCAAATGGTTAATAATGCCGGAACGCTAAGAACGGAAATACTAGCTCATAAAGTTATTCCTTATATGTTTGACGAACGGATAAAAGACAAACTTATAATAGCGGCTATCGACCCAACTGAAAGAAGCATCCCCAAAATAGCCTTTGGATTGAACGCAAAAAAATACGAAGTCGTCTATATCCGCAAAAGAGATTATGAAAAAATAATTCAGACTATCCTTCCGCCGGAAAACGAATATCTTAAAATGCTGGAAGTAAATTCGCCTGAAATAGAAATAAAAGCAGACGAAGCTTCGTTAGACGAGCAGGCTCTTGACGCCGAAATAAACAAAAGCGCGCTTATTAACTTAGTTGAAGGCGCTTTGCTGGAAGGAGTAAGAAAAGGCGCAAGCGATATCCATTTTGTGCCTAAGTCCGCCAGTAAAACGGATATACTTTTTAGAATAGACGGCAATTTGCAAGTATGGCATTCGCAGGAATCCACGCTTCCGGAAGCTATAGTAGCGGTAGTAAAAGACCGCTCAAAAGGGATGGATCGTTTTGAACGGGAAAGAGCTCAGGACGGCTTTATTCAAAGGGAGATTGACGGTATTGTAATCAGGTTCAGAGTATCGGTTTTGCCAATGGTTGGCACCGAGCTTAAAAATAAGTTTGAAAGCGTAGTAATAAGAATTTTAGACGATAGAAAAGTAATAAAAGATTTAGACAAATTAGGATTAGTCGGTTATACAAAATCTGCATTCCAGAAAGCAATTTCGCAACCGCAGGGAATGGTAATATTAACCGGACCGACTGGAAGCGGTAAAAGCACAACTTTGGTCGCGGCGCTTTTCCAGGTAATTGATCCTTCCGTTAACGTGCTTACGGTAGAAGACCCGGTAGAGTATGTTATAGAAGGGGCGCGTCAGCTTAAAATTGGCCATAAAATGAATTTTGAACAGGCTATCCGCTCAATACTTCGTCACGATCCGGATATCGTTCTGGTAGGCGAAATGAGAGATAAAGAAACCGCCGACGTGGCAATTAAATTGGCAAACACAGGCCACTTAACTTTTTCTACGCTTCACACTAACGACGCGCCAAGCGCAGTTGCCCGTCTTTATAAAATGGGCATCGAGCCATTCCTTATAGCTTATGCAATTAATATTATTGTAGCCCAAAGGTTAATCAGAAAACTATGCGAGTTTTGCAAGAAAAAGGTTGTCCACTTTGACGAAACTCTTATGAAAGCCGCTGGTCTCGATATAGAAGAGTGGAGCAAATATACCGTCTACGAAGCCAAAGGCTGCGAAAGATGCGGCAACACCGGATACAAAGGAAGAATTGCTATCCACGAAGCTTTATACTTCACAAAAGAGTTAAGACAAATCATAGTTCGTTCCGGCATTGAAGTTGATGAAGAAAAGATTAGACTTCAGGCAAAATTGGACGGCAGTCTCAATTTGCGAGACTCCGGTTTGGAAAAAGTTAAATTAGGAATTACTTCCATAGAAGAGGTTATAGCCGGCACATCCGAAGATTAATTTAAATATTTTTCTTTCAAACGCTGTTTGCCTATAAAGTTTAAATATTTTTTTACGATAATAGAATTTACAGGATTGTATATATCTGATTCTTGCTAAAATGGGAGTAATATGACTTTTGAAGTAAAGCACATACTGGATCCGTTTATTGATAGAATTCCGAAAGCTGTTTTTGGCCCTGAAAGAGTTCGCTACATAATTGACCATTTTAACGAATTTAGCAACGAAAACAAGCTGTTTTTGCTTGACGTAATTAATAAAATTCTTACCGATATGATTGAACGCGAAGCTTCTGATATAGAGTTTGGCGGGCATGGAACGGAAAATTACGTCTGGATGAGAGTATATGGCAAAAAAGAACGGGTCATGGAAATCCCCAAATTAAGTGGAGACGAAACAGCTTGTCTTATAGTTAATCTGCTCAACGAAAACCAGCGGAAAGCTTTGCTTGAGGCCAGGAATCTTGATTTTAGCTATACCTTTCTTTATGCGCGAACTAATAAGGAAATCCGTTTTAGAGCGGACGCATATTTCGATTTAGACCTTCTCGCTCTGAATATGAGAGCAATTAATTCTACAATCAGACCGATTGAATCGCTCGACTTTCATCAGAATGCAATACGCTCGCTTAGTCACCAGTACATTAAATTTGGGTTGTCTCTTGTAACGGGCATAACAGGCTCCGGTAAATCGGCCACGCTTGATTCTGTTATTGACTACCATAATAAGACCGATAACGCTCACATTGTAATAATTTCCGCGCCTATCGAGTTTGTTCATAAATCTGGGCAGTGTATTATCCGCCATAGGGAAGTAGGACGCGATGTTTTATCTTTTAAAGACGGCGTTATCCAGGCTTTAAGACAAGATCCTGATATTATTGTAATAGGCGAGATGAGAGACCCGGATACTATTTTGGCCGCATTAGAAATTACCGATACAGGTCATAAGGTTTTTTCTACTCTCCATACTTCGTCGGCTGTTGAATCCATAGATAGAATTATTGCCGAAGTGCACCCAAACGAGCAGGAGAGAGTAAGAAACAGACTTGCAGACGTATTGATCTCAATCGTATCGCAAAAGTTAGTCCCAAGCTTAGACGGCAAACGGGCTCTTGCAAAAGAAGTATTGATAGTTAAT
>WSSedL1CaDRAFT_10000313_pt1 | contig 33807 bp, 38 predicted proteins | sample WetSurSL1Cattail_FD_9464 | JGI IMG/M metagenome (IMG submission 9464)
TGAGGCGCCCATCCAGCCTAGCGTCCACGAGACGAAAAACTCTGGATGGCCGGGCCAAGCCCGGCCATGACGAAGAAATCAAAACAGCCTCACTCACACTTGCTTGCCAACAGTCAGCAGCATCTTGCGCGCCGCGTCTTGTTCGGCTTCACGCTTGGAAGTGCCGGTGCCGACCTGAGGGTCTTTGCCAGACACGTCGACCTGGACCGAGAACACCGGCGCATGGTCGGGGCCGTCACGCCCGACGACCTTATAGACCGGCGGCGCGGATTTGGCGCCCCTCGCCTGAGCCCATTCCTGCAGGCGGGTCTTGGGATCGCGCATTTCCTCGTTAAGGGCGGCGAAAGCCTCGGTCCAGTAGCGGCGGATGAACACCCTGGCGGCGTCAATCCCGCCATCGAGGTAAAGCGCGGCGATCACCGCCTCGCAGGCCCCGGACACAATGGCCAGCTTGCGCCGCCCCCCGCTGCCCGCTTCCGACTTGGCCAGGATCAAATGGTCGGCAATGCCAGCCTCTTCCGCCGCCACGGCGCAGGCCTCCGCTCGCACCAAATGGTTGAATTTGAGGGCCAGATCGCCCTCCTCGTCCTTGGGATAGAGCTCGTGCAGCCGCTCGGCGCAGATCAGACCGAGCACCCGGTCACCCAGGAACTCCAGGCGCTCATTGGAGCCCGGCCCGCTGGCACTGGCATGGGTGAGCGACCGGGTCAGCAGCTTTTTGTCGTTGAACAGGTGGCCGAGACGCTCTTCCAGCTCAGTCGATGGTGCGGAAGATACGGCTCCAGCGGATGGCCGACGGCCACTTCCAGAATGTGAAGAGTTGCGTTTTTCGTTCATCGATCGAGAAAAATTTGAATTCGGCGCGGCCGATCAGGTTTTCGGCTGGAAGATAGCCGACCACACCGCGGCTGTCGTCCGAATCGTCGCGGTTGTCACCCATCATAAAGTAATGGCCGGCGGGGACCGTGTACACGGGCGTATTGTCATTGAAGCCGTCGGCCTCGCGATCAAGCACGTAATACGACCTGCCACCCGGCATGGTCTCGCGATAGCGGGCAATGTGGTGGCGGTAGCCGTTTTCGACCTCGACATAATCGGAAACGCGGATTTTCGGGATCGGACTATCGTTGAGGTAGAGCACCCCGTGCACCACCTGTACCCGGTCGCCGGGCAGCCCGACGATGCGTTTGATGAAGTCGCGCTCCGGCTCCGACGGCAGGGCGAACACCGCGACGTCGCCGCGCGCCGGATCATGGGACCAGATGCGGTGGAAACTCGGCAGATAGCGGCCAAACGGGAGCGAATAGCGGCTGTAGCCGTAGGAGAACTTCTCGACGAACAGGAAGTCGCCGACCAGCAGCGTGTCCTCCATCGAGCCCGAAGGAATATTGTAGGGCTGGAAGAACAACGTGCGCTCCACCAGCGCGATCAGCAGGGCATAGACCAAGATACGCAGCAGGTCCCACCAGGAGTCGTTGGTGTATTCCTCAGCCTTCGGCGGCGGCGTGGCCTCGGGCGCAGCGAGCGGCGCGGCTTCCGCAGGCGGCGCACCGGTCATGACAAACGGCATCGGCGCCGGACCGGCGGCGGCAGGCGTGGTCTCGGCATCAATCGCATCCGTCATAGCGGCGTCAGGGAACCGGATGGCGTCCGCCGCGTCAAGCCCGGCACGGGTTGCTTCCCTCAGGGTTGCACCGGATTCGCCGAAATGATCACGAACGCCTGAGCCAGCGGGAAATCGTCGGTGATGGTCAGGTCGATCTGCGCCGTCATGCCCGGCGGCGTGATTTCTTCCAACCGGCGTAAAGCTCCATTGGTCAGACGCATGGTCGGCTTGCCGCCGGGCAGGTTTACGACCCCCATGTCGCGCCAATAGACACCGCGACCCAGCCCGGTGCCGAGCGCCTTGGAACAGGCCTCCTTGGCGGCAAATCGCTTCGCGTAACTGGCAGCCTTGCTCGCGCGCTTTTCGGATTTGGCACGCTCGGCATCGGTGAAGATCCGGCCGAGAAACCGCTCGCCATATTTGGCGATCGATTGCTCGACGCGGCGGATGTCGATCAGATCGGTGCCGATGCCGAGGATCATGCCCTCGCCTCGTCCATCAGTTGGCGCATGCGGCGGATAGAGGCTTCCAGACCGATGAAGATCGCCTCGCCGATGATGTAATGGCCGATGTTGAGTTCCTTGATCTGCGGCAGAGCGGCGATGGGCTGGACGTTTTCATACGTCAAACCGTGACCGGCGTGAATTTCGAGGCCAATCGAAGCGCCATAGGCTGCAGCCTCGACGCATTTCTGCAAAAGCTGGGTTTGCAATGCGCCAGTGGCGTTCGAGTAGGCGCCAGTGTGCAATTCCACCACGGGCGCCCCCAGCGCACGCGAGGCGTCAAGCTGGCGCTTGTCGGGCTCGATGAACATCGAGACGCGGATGCCGGCGTCCACCAGCTCGCGCACGATCGGCTTCAAGCGATCGAACTGCCCCGCCGCATCGATGCCGCCTTCAGTGGTGCGCTCCTGGCGATTTTCCGGAACGATGCAGCAGGCGTGCGGCAAATGCTTGAGCGCGATGTCTTTCATCTCAGGCGTCGCCGCCATTTCGAGATTGAGCGGAATGCGCAGCTCCAGCCGCAAACTTTCGATGTCGTGATCGGAGATATGGCGGCGGTCTTCGCGTAAGTGCGCGGTGATGCCGTCGGCCCCCGCCGCGGCCGCCATCATCGCGGCCCGCAAAGGACTCGGATGCGAACCACCGCGGGCCTGCCGCACGGTCGCCACATGATCGATATTCACACCAAGACGAAGTTTTTGCATTGAAGATTACCTCGAAAAGCCGCCCCCACCCGATCCGACTTCGCTGCGCTACGCCGGGACCGACCTCTCCACAAGGGAGTGGTTGTTTTATGTCGCCGCGCTCGGCTGCGGTATTTCTTCCGGTTCGCGGACGCGGTCAACGGATTCCACCGCTTCGTTGACGCGCAAGGCGCCGACGATGTTTTGCAGGTGCACCACGTCGCGCACCACCACATCGACCTGAAAATCGAAGAACAGCGGATTGCGGTCGATCGTCTTCATGTTGAAAATGTTGCCGCCGGCGTTGCCGATTGCGGTCATCGCCGCCCCTAACGAACCGGCCGCATTCTTCACCCGCACCTTGAGGCGCGCCACCGACGGACCAATCTCAGCGGCGTGCGTGCCCCAGGCAACGTCGAGCCACTCGACATCGCTGTTGGATTGCGCCTTTTCCAGTTCGGCGCAGTCGATAGTGTGGATCACGGCCCCCTCGCCGGGCACCATCAAGCCGACGATGCGGTCGCCCGGCAGCGGATGACAACAGGTGCCGAGGTGATAGCCGACGCCACCAGTAAGGCCCTTGATCGAAATTCTCCGGCCTTCGACCGGCTGTTCCACCAGCGCGCGCTTGCGGCGCTCCGGGTCCGTCTTCAGTTCGGGATAGACCGCTTCCAGCACTTCACGGCCACGCAAGGCCCCGCCGCCAACCTGGGCGAAGACGTCTTCCGTCTTGGACAGGCCGAGTTTCTTGGCGACGCCCTCCACCGCCTTGTCGCTGAGCGGAAAACTCTCGTCGGCGAAGACCTTTTCGAGAATCTTGCGGCCAAGCTTAATGTGCTCGCCGCGCTGCTGCTGGCGCAGGAAGCGGCGGATTTCGGCGCGGGCCCGCCCGGTGACGACGAATTGCTCCCAGAGCGGCGACGGCGTCTCGTCCTTGCCGGAAATGATCTCCACCTGATCGCCGTTGCGCAGCGGCGTGTAGAGCGGCACCGGCGTGCCGTTGACCTTGGCGCCGAGGGTACGATGGCCGAGGTCGGTGTGGACCTGATACGCGAAGTCGATCGGCGTGGCGCCGCGCGGCAGCGGGATCAGATCGCCCTTGGGCGTGAAGCAGAACACTTGGTCCTGGTAGAGGTTGAGACGCGACTGCTCGAAGAATTCCTCGGCAGTGTTGCCCTGTTCCAGGAGATCGACCATCTCGCGCAGCCACTCATAGGCGCGATTCTCGCCGGGCTCGCCGGTATCGGATTTGACGTCGCGATAGCGCCAGTGCGCCGCGATGCCCCGCTCGGCGACGTCGTGCATTTCTTGGGTACGGATCTGGATTTCGACCCGCTGCCGTTCCGGCCCGATCAGGGTGGTGTGCAGCGACTTGTAGCCGTTCGGCTTGGGCGTCGAGATAAAGTCCTTAAAACGCGCCGGTACCGCCTGCCAGGCCGTATGCATAACGCCGAGCGCCTTGTAGCAATCGGCCTCGGTGTGGACGATGACGCGGAAGGCGAATACGTCGGACAACTGCTCGAAGTTGATCTTCTTATCCTGCAGCTTGCGCCAGATCGAGAACGGACGCTTGGCGCGGCCGTAAACCCAGCATTCGAGGTTGTTCTCGGCAAGCTTGCGCTTGATCTGGTCGGAGACGAGGTCAATCAGCTTACCGCGACTGGAATCCATCCGCTCCAGGCGCGTAACAATCGACTTACGCGCCTCGGCATAAAGCTCGGCGAAGGCGAGGTCTTCCAGTTCCTCGCGGACGTGCTGCATGCCGATGCGCCCCGCCAGCGGGGCATAGACGTCGAACGTCTCCTGAGCGATGCGGCGGCGCTTCTCCGGCTCCTTGATGTACTGCAGCGTGCGCATGTTGTGCAGACGGTCGGCGAGTTTCACCAGCAGCACCCGGATGTCGTTGGTGATCGCCAGCATCAGCTTGCGGAAATTCTCGGCCTGTTTGGTACGCTCGGCAAAGACTTCGAGGCCGGTCAGCTTGGTGACGCCGTCAACCAGATCGGCAATCTCCTTGCCAAAATTCTCCTTGATGTCGTCGTAGGTGGCGACCGTGTCCTCGATGGTGTCGTGGAGCAACGCGGTGGCAATGGTCGCTTCGTCCAGTTTCAATTCGGTCAGGATGGCGGCGACTTCGAGCGGATGGGCGAAGTAGGGATCGCCCGAGGCCCGGAATTGCTTGCCGTGGGCCTTCATCGCGTAAACATAGGCCTTATTCAGCAAAGCCTCGTTGGCGGCGGGGTCATAGGCTTTGACGCGGTCTACCAGCTCCGTCTGGCGCATCAGCTTGCGACGGCCGCGCGGGCGTGACGGATTGAGCGGTATGATGTTGTTCTTCTCGTTCGGCTGAGACGCGTTCATTCCCATATTTAGGCACAGTTAATACGAATCGAGAAACCGGAACGTGCGGCGAAGACAAAAAAAGTTCCCCACGGGCCTCAAAGCAAAAGACTCCGACTCCGGCTTCGCCTTCGGCTACGCCGCGACAAGCCATGCCTTAATACAAAAGGCCCGGCAAAAACCGGGCCTCTCGTGAATTCGATTTGAGAGCCGAAGAACCTAGTCTTCGTAATCTTCGACCGGTTCGGGCTGCGGCTCGGCGCGGCGCTGGGCCTCGGACGTGAGCGCACGCAGCAACTCTTCCTCGGTCACCTGACGGAACTGCGGATCCTCGCGGCCATCGTCGGTGTCGGGACGGACCTCCTCGGGCTCGTCGACCTCGGCGTGCTTCTGCAGCGACTTGATGTGATCTTCGAGCAGATTTTCCGGTGTCAGCTCCTCGGCCGCGATCTCGCGCAGCGCCACGACCGGATTCTTGTCGCGATCGCGATCAACCAGGGTCTCGGCACCGCCCGACAACTGACGGGCCCGGTACGCGGCCGACAGCACGAGGTCGAACCGGTTGGGAATCTTGTCTACGCAGTCTTCAACGGTGACGCGGGCCATGCTTTTCCAATCCTGCGGGGGGGATTTCCGGGAGGGGGCGGAACCTATAGGAAACGCCGGACGGGGACAAGTGGTTTATCCGGCCAGTGATTCAGGCTTCTTGGGGACGGTTTCGGCCTCCAGCGCCTTGGCCCGCCGCCAGATCTCCCAGGCCTGGGCCGCCACCAGCCCCAGAGCGAACAAGAGCGCGACGTCGGTGTACAGCAGGGCGCCCGACGACGGGTGAGCAAACGGCTGCGATGGCTGCCCCCCTTCGACGATCAAGCGGACGATGTAGCGCGCCGCAAAGATCGCGAGGAACAGCGCCATACCGATCGGCGACAGCTTGGACGTGATCGCCCCACTTGCCGGATCGAGGGTCAGGTGCTGATGGCGCGCCGACAGATAGCCGAGCCCGACGCCCGCAATCGCTGCGGCCACGAAGATCGCCAGCGACACCGGCGTAATCGGGGCCGGATGGATAAAAGCGAGCAAAGCGAACAGGCTGAGGATGGCCGGCCTGATCCACAAACGGTTCGGTTTCAGCGGACGGCCTGCACTGGCCCGGCGCATCCGCCAAAACACGATGAGCATGACGATGACCGGAAATATATAAGGCGAAAATTGCGTCATCAGAAAAATCCTCAGCCAAAAAAACTTAAAAAGCCCCGCAAATATGGGTTTCTACGAGCAACACCGCGTCTTGGCGGAAGCGCGTGCGATAAGCGGTGCGGATCGCCTCAAGTTTCGCCGCCTCCAAAGGCGAGCCCGAAATCAACACGAACAACCGCTTGGAAGCCTCACGCACAAGGGCCCCGTCGCTTAAGCTCTTCCATTGGCCAGAGGCGTCCTGGACCGTCAAGCCATCGGGAAAGCGGGGCGTCACCTCTTCATCGATGAAGCGTTGCCAATCGGCCTCGCTGACCACCCCGCCACCGGGGATCATGCGGCCGAAATACAGCTCGGCGGAGACCAAGGCTTTGAGACCGGCCGGACAGGTGTGCGCATCCGGCGCTGCGCAGCCGCCGAGGACCAAAGCTAGCACCACGGTCGCCACCAGCCCGGGAGTAACTTTCCGCACAAAATCGATTATTTCCAATATTCAGCAGCCCCCTACGATACTTTCTAAGTCCCAAAAATGTCTTTGCGGTCTTTACCACTCGTTAAGACCCTTAGGCCAATTTGTCACACATTGATGCAACTTATTCGCGTTTTCAAGAGTACGCTGGAAGAGGAGATGGTCAATATCATGAACGAAACTAAGACGTTGCCGAGCCCCATCACCCTCGCCGACCTGCCGCCGCGGGGCACAGTGCGTTGGGTCAGCCGCCGCAAGGCGGCCGTCGTTGTCGCCGTGCAGGCCGGAGTGATCACGCTCTCCGACGCCTGCGCCCGATATGCCCTGTCGGTTGAGGAATTCCTCTCCTGGCAGCGGACAGTCGAGCGCCACGGAGTCCCCGGCCTTCGCATCACCTACGCCCAGAACTACCGCCAGCAGGCGGTCCGGCCGTGACGGCTCAGCTTTCCTCTGCCGCGGCGCGCCCCGGGGGAGGAAAGATCATCTACTCCACCTTCGGCTCTTGCGGTGGGGCAACGGCTTTGACGACCGCCTGCGCTACCGATTGCGGCCCGCCCACCATGGTCCCGATCGCTTTGGCCGCTTCGACGAATTCGCTCGGCATCATCACCACGGTCATGGTGTTCTGCTCGGCGCCGATCTCGGTCAGCATCTGCATGCGGCGCAGCTCGAGCGAAGCGGGCGTGCGCATGATTTCGCGACCGGCTTCCTGCAGCAGCTTGGCCGCTTCGAATTCCGCCGACGCCTTGATGATGCGAGCACGCTTCTCGCGCTGGGCCTCGGCTTCCTGGGCCATGGCGCGCTGCATCGACTGCGGAATCTCGATATTTTTCATCTCGACATTCTGCACTTCAACGCCCCAGGCTTCGGTCACCTGATCGACGCGCGTCTTGATCAGCAGCCCCATCTTCTCGCGCTCTTTCAGAACGTCGTCGAGCGGATGGGCGCCGATCACATTGCGCAGCGTGGTGAGCGCCACCTGGATGACGGCGTCGCGTACGTCTTGTACTTCGATCACCGCCAGATCGGGTTTCACGATGCGGTACCAGATCACGGCGTTGAGCTGAATCGGAACACTGTCGCGGGTCATCGCTTCCTGCTTCTCGATGCCGTCGGTCAGCACACGAATGTCGACCTTGCGGGCGTATTCGACACCGAAGGGGATGATCCAGAACAGGCCCGGGCCCGCCGTGCGTTTGTAAGCACCGAAGCGGAACACCAGCGCGCGCTCGTATTGCTGCGCTATGCGAAAGCCGGAAATGATGATGAAGAACAGAATGCCAAGGCCGATCCAAAAACTCGGCATCGCTAGAATACGCGGCAGATTGATCCCCAGCACCTGAATCGGTGCCAGGAATGACTCATAGAACGCCTGAACCATGCGCAACTCCCCCGGCCCTACCCCGCGCCCATTAAAGCACGGCGCGTGTGACGGTGAAATCACGGCGTCAACGTCTTGGAATGCGGCCTACTCTCAGGCAGTTACCTTGACGGCGGCGGCGAGGTCGGTTTCCGGGAACCCGGCCAAGAGGTTGGCGATCGATTTGTGCGACACCGGATGAACCCAGCGCGGCGCCACATCGGCCAGCGGCTTGAGGACAAAAATGCGGTCCGCCGCTCTGGGATGCGGCAGCACCGGTGGGCCGGCTTCAACCCGCCCGTCATAGTCGATCAAGTCGAGGTCGAGGGTGCGCGGGGCGTTGGGACGGATGCGTTCGCGGCCGAACGCGGCTTCGATGGCGTGTAGAGCCTCTAGCAATCCCGCAGGTCCCAGAGGGGTTTGCACCAGCGCGACCGCATTGACATAGGGCGGATCGGAGGGGTCCGGCCAGGCCGGCGTACGGTAGAATGGTGAAACCTTCAGCACGCGGATTCTTTGTGCAGCCATCGCGCCAAGGGATGACGCGATTGTGATGACGGGCGGACCGGCCGGGGAGTCCAAATTGGCACCTAGTCCTAACAGGATCACGGCCGTCCCCGCTTGCACCGGTGGGGCGTTGCGCTAGAACAGGGTGTGGGCCGCGGGGGGATTTGCCCGACCGGTCTGAAATATTTGTCGGAGGTCATTATGCTCTTCTATCCGCAAGAAAAGCTGGCTTTGTTCATCGACGGTGCCAACCTCTACGGTGCCGCCAAAGGCCTGCAATTCGATATCGACTATAAGCGCCTTTTGGAACTCTTTGCCCGTAAAGGCGTTCTCGTCCGTGCCTTTTATTACACCGCGGTCGATGAAAGCCAGGAGTTCTCGCCGCTGCGCCCCTTGGTCGACTGGCTCGACTACAACGGCTTTGCGGTGGTAACCAAACCGCTGAAGGAATTCACCGACGCCCAGGGCCGCCGCCGCGTCAAAGGCAATATGGACATCGAACTCGCCATTGATGTGATGGAGATGAGCGACCAAGTCGATCACATCGTGATCTTCTCGGGCGACGGCGATTTCCGCCGCCTGGTCGAAGCGGCCCAGCGCAAAGGGCGGCGCGTCAGCGTAGTGTCAACCATCCGTACACAGCCACCGATGGTATCGGACGAGTTGCGCCGCCAGGCCGACAACTTCATCGAGCTCGAAGAACTGAAGCCGATGATCATGCGCGAAGGCGGCCAGCGCGCGGTACCGCACGTCGCACCCGAAGCGGCACAGTAGGTCTCGAGCGTTTTGAATCCGATCGGTGGAGCGCTGCGCCAAATTGAAGAGGCGCCGGCGCCTGCATCTGACGTATAAGACTTCGATGAGCCAGGAACCACCGCGCGATTGCCGCCTTTGTCCGCGCCTTGCCGCGTTTCGCGACGAGAACAACGAACAGTATTCCGACTTTTTCAATGCCCCGGTGCCGAGTTTCGGCGCGCCGGATGCGCGGCTGTTGATCGTCGGGCTCGCACCAGGCCTCAAGGGTGCCAATCGCACCGGACGGCCGTTCACCGGCGACTGGGCGGGCGATCTTTTATATAAAATGCTGCTCAAGCACGGCCTCGCGACGGGCCTTTACGACAAGCGCGCCGATGACGGACTGAAACTGGTGGGCTGTGCCATCACAAATGCAGTGCGCTGTGTGCCGCCCGAGAACAAGCCCCTACCCTTCGAGATCAAGGCGTGCCGCCGCTATCTCACAGCGCAAATCGCAGCGATGGCGAACCTGCGGGCCGTTCTGGCGCTCGGGAAAGTTGCCCATGACAGTGTTTGTGACACGCTGGCGGTGCGGAAATCGCAATTTCCCTTCAAACACGGCGCCGCTTACCTTCTGGACGCCGTGACGCTGGTCTCGAGCTATCATTGCTCGCGCTACAACACCAATACCGGCGTGCTGACCGAAGCGATGTTCGACGCCGTCGTCAAACAGGCAAAAAAAGCGGCGATGGGCTGAGGCTCATGGATTTCGTTCACTCCTTTGCAGCCCGCCGCGTGATGCTGGCGGAAGGTTCGGTCTACGAACGGCTGCGCCGCCACCCGCACATCACCTTCCATCCGTCGATGCGCCATGGCGTGCTGATTTATGACGACGCGGGACGCCGGGCCGAAGCCGAGGTACATGGCGGTTACATCGCGGCGGCGAAAGCGGCCGGTCTGCCTCTCGTCGTGCTCAGCGATACCTGGCGAGCCAATGGCGAAAACATTGCCGCGTCGACCTTTGCAGGACTGCCGGTAAACCAGGACAATATCGCCTTCCTCAAATCCTTGCGCGCCGCTGCCGGGCACGAGATTTTCATCGGCGGCCAATCGGGCTGCCGCGGCGATGCCTACCGCCCCGAGGAAGCGCTCGACAGCGCTGCAGCCTATGCCTTCCACCGGCCGCAGATGCAGGCGCTGGCCGAAGCAACTCCGGACTTCCTGTTCGCCGCTACCTTGCCCGCGTTATCGGAAGCTATCGGCATTGCCCGGGCGCAAGCTGAAACTGGACTGCCGTATCTGGTGAGCTTCGTGGTACGGTCAACCGGAACGCTGCTCGACGGCACGCCATGGGCCGAGGCGATCAAGGTGATCGACGACACGCCGCGCCCGCCGTTGGGCTTTGCTGTCAACTGCGTCCATCCCAAGGTGTTCGGCGCCGCCATGGCGGTGCTGGAACGCGCAGCACCGGTGCTGGTTTCCCGCGTCGTCTTCTTCCAAGCCAATACCTCGCCCCTCAGCCCCGAGGAACTGGCCTCTGCCACCGACCTCCTCACCGAATCCCCGGACACGCTGGCGGTGCAGATCGCGACGTTGCAGCGGCGCTATGCGATTCCCGTCACCGGCGGCTGTTGCGGCACCGACGAACACCACATCGCAGCGCTGGGAGCGGAACTTGGAAGCGCAAATTCAGCGGCCCAGGGCTGAGCTTTTCGTTCCGACGACACGAGTCTGATTTCCGAGTGGATCCCGGATCGCGCCCGAAATGACAAATACATATTACACTGGCTCTTTCACCGCTTCCGCCGCCTTGGCCGCGTACTGGTCATAGGCTTCCACGGCTTGTGCGGCATACATCACACTGGGACCGGCGCCCATGTAGATCGCCATGCCGACGGTCTCCATGATTTCTTCGCGCGTAGCACCATGTTTGCGCGCGGATTCCGTGTGGAAGGTGATGCAGGGATCGCAGCGCACCGCCACGGCGATGCCGAGAGCGACGAGTTCCTTGGTTTTGGTGTCGAGCGCTTTCGGCGCGGTGGCGGCCTGCGCCATGGCGCCGAACGCCTTCATGACGTCGGGCGTTCCGGCGCGTAGTTGCTTGGTGAGGCCGGTCATTTCAGCGGCGATCTGGGGCCAGTCTTTGTACATGGGAATGCCTCCTTGCGGGTTCGAGAAGTTATATTAGGTTTGCCTAATATATTTCAAGCCCGCAAGGACGTCGCAGGGAACCGCCCGCAAATGCAGGCGACCCAGGTCATGCCTGCCGCGATCTTCAACGTTGTGCCAGAGGTCACCTGGATGGCCCGCAGTCACGGGCAAAGACACCGTGGTTCTGTGCGCCCCTCAACGGGCCCTTACGAATACCGTTCTTCTTTCCACGGGTCGCCTTGGTTGTGATAACCGCGGACCTCCCAGAAACCGGGCTGATCCTGGGCGACCAGTTCGATCCGCGTCACCCATTTGGCGCTTTTCCAGAAATACCAGTCGGGGATCACCACCCGCACCGGCCCGCCATGCTCACGCGGGATGGGCTTTCCCTCCCAGGAATGGGCCAGCAGCACATTGGTTTCGGCGAAAACCGAGAGCTTCACATTGGTGGTGTAGCCGTCATAGGAATGGAAAACGACATGCGCCGCTTCCACTTTGGGCCGCACCAGATCAAGCAGCGTTTTCACCGCCACGCCGCGCCAATGATTGTCGAAGCGGCTCCATTGGGTGACGCAGTGGATATCGGAAACGAACTCTTCCTGCGGCAGCGCCAGGAATTCGTCGAAGGTCCAATGCAGCGGGTTGGCAACCAGGCCACCGATCTGCAGACGCCAGTTCTCCGGCTTCACATCCGGCTGGACGCCGAGATCGAGCACCGGCCAGGTCTTCACTTCCTTCTGACCCGGCGGCAGGCGGTTGACGTGCCCAAGATCGGGCCGCCCGGTAATCAGCCGCTTGCCGGCTGCCCATTGCTCTTTGGTGCGGACGAGCTTGTCGTTGGGGCGCGGCGGTTCATCGGACATAGAACTATTATAAAGTGGCAAGTAGCGAGTAGGGAATAGGGAAAACCGCGGTATTATGGCGCAAACGCCACCGCACCGGGAGGTCTTAAGTGATCGCCCGGGCGGCGGTGGCCGCGTTATTTCTGCTTTTTGATCTTTCGGTCGGAATGCGCGCTGAGCAACCACGATTTCATGAAATAATTCGCCTTGAAACGGTATTCATAGTTCCCGCCAAGCATATCGGAATAACAAGCCTGTCCGAAGACCATGAGGTTTGCACCTTTGGGGCCATTGATTATCTGTTGGTTGAAAGACTTCGGAATGCTGTGAGTGATGAGTTCGGTCTCTTCTCCCATGCCCAGAACACGCTTTTTGATAGAGTAGCTGCCTTCGATGTGGGTATCCCAATCTGGAGGGGGTTCCTTACAGAAGCTATGTTTCATAATCCCAGAGTGAATATAGGCCGGAGTGCGGCCAACATTTTTGAATTTGAATTTAATCTCAAGCTTGAACTCCGGAAGAACGACAATTTCCCAGTCCTGCGCGGACAATTGGGACCAATTATCAGATACAATCTCGGCAAATATATACGGCCGTTCAAGGCCAGTGAGCGCTTTTTCGGCAATTTCAGCAGCTCGCCTCGTATAAAAAGCGGCAGCGATGGCGGCCAGAAGCGTGATAAGGCCAATAGTGAGACCCCAAGCGGAAACCCGTGTCTGCTGATAGGACGAGACGGCAGATGCGTCGGCGGCGTCCGCAGCACGTCGCGCCTCTATGATGCTATTGGTGGCTTCTCGATGCTGCTCTTTGGCCTGCTCGCAGGCATCTTTTTTTGCAAGGCGCTCCCTCTTTTCAGTGATGAGGTTAAGGTTCGCTGGGTCGCAGCCGGAACCGCCAGCGCGATAATTAGCGGGGTCTCCGCGATAGCCGTGATCACCGGAAAGGTATGGCTTTTCGGGCTGTAGAAACAACCCTGTGCCCACAGCAACCGTCAGTCCGACAGCCGCAATGATTGGCAACCAATAGCTTCTAGACATTGGATGAAAAAGACCGCCGTGAATCCCCCGCGGGCGATCTTATTGCGGATATTGACCTCAGTCTCTTCTATTCCGAGTTGAGAAAGCTTCTCGACTAGCTGGGAATAAGTAACGCCCTTCCGCTTTAGCTCGGCCTTGAGCATCCCCTTAACCTGCTCTGTCCAATCGATTTTTCCGGCCATGGCGCGGCGCCTTTCAATTTAATGCAAACGCCATCATATTCGTTACGTTTGCCCTTGTAAACGTCACCTAATGCCACTACATTCGTTACATAAGTAACGGATTTGGTGGCAACCATGGCGCAACATTTCCTCCTTTCCAGTAAAGCCAAGACCCTCACACTGGCCCATGTGTTCCGTATGACGGACCCGGAAGCCGAGACGATGTTCCGGCAAGTCCGCTGGCCGTCAACGGACGGCGCTCCGGTGTGCCCGGAATGCGGCGGCTTTGACGCTTACGAATGCCGCCGGCCGAGTGGCGCGCTCCGCTTTCGCTGCAAGGCGTGCAAGGCCGATTTCACCATCACGTCGGGCACGCTGTTTGCCTCGCATAAGCTGCCCCTGCGGGCCTATCTGGCGGCCATCGCGATCTTCTGCAATGAGGTGAAGGGCAAGAGCATGTTGGCCCTCTCGCGTGATCTGGGGCTGTCCTACAAGTCCGCTTTCGTCCTTTGCCATAAGATGCGTGAAGCGATGGCGGAAGAGATGCGCGGTCGCGTCGTCGGTGGCGAAGGCAGGGTTGCCGAGACGGATGGTGCCTATTTCGGCGGTTATGTGAAACCCGCCAATCTGCACGAAGCCCGCAAGGATCGCCGCTTCGCCCGTAATCAGAACGGCAAGCGGGAATGCGTCGTGATCGTTCGCGAACGCGGCGGCAACACGGTTCCGGCCGTGTTCAAGTCGGAAGGCTCCGCCCTTGCTTGGATCAAGTCGCACGTCACCAAAGAGACCATCTTGAACGCCGACGAAGCCCCATCATGGAACGGCCTGCATAGCCGGTACGAAATGAAGCGCATCAATCACCAAGAAGCCTACAGCCGCGATGGCGCCTGCACGAATTGGGCGGAAAGCTATTTCAGCCGTCTACGCCGTGCGGAAATTGGCCATCATCATCATTTGGCTGGTCCGTATCTCCTCCGCTATGCGCAGGAAGCCTCTTGGCGTGAAGATAATCGCCGCGTTGATAACGGAAATCAGATCCGCCGCGTCGCAACGCTGGCCTTGGGGCATAAGCCGTCAGTAGACTTCAGTGGGTACTGGCAGCGGCACGTTACGGCAGCATGAGAGACCGACTCACGCTATCTTTGTTACCTCAAAATGGAGGGGCAAATGAGCGGTGATATGCAAGCTGCGTTGATAACCAAAATATTAGGCATAGGTACAAGCAAAGATGACGAAATGGGGTACGTCGATTGTGAGCTGAATCATAAAGACCGACATGCAATCGCCTTTTTGCCATACGACGCTTCGCAGGTGGTAGTTGCGTTTATTGCGGCAGCAGGGCACCTAGAGAAAAAGCAGGCAATGAAACTTGGAAAGCCGCGTGATGGGTTTCAGGCAAGCTGTACGCCAACAGTAGGTGTTGAGATCGCGGCCGATAATCTCACAGACGGAAAACACGAGATCATTTTCCGGATGGTGTTATCGAGTGGAGCGGCCCTGAATTTTGCAGTACCAAAGAATCGGATACCGGCAGTGATTGCCGCGCTGACAACTGCCATGGGAACGGCAACAGACTTACCGCAGTCAAAACCAAATTGACAGGTAACGGCGCTATAAGGACGGTCTTATTTTCCATGACAACGCACCTTTCTTCGGCTAGATTGGTCTAGCCGTGGTGCGTCGCTGCATTGGCACATCGAACGCGCGGAAGCTTGGCGGCGTCGCGCGGATCACCAAATCACAGAATACCCTGAAGCGGGCCTAGTTCCTAGGCTCGCTGGCGCTTGGCTATGTGAGCGCCCAAACCCGGCTACCGCGTAACCGTCCTGCGTCTGCCAGCTTGCCCCGAAGGTTTTGCTGCCGGAGGGCATGAACCAGCTTGAGGTGTACGGACCGGGCAAGCACCCGGTCAGTCGGGTCTAGCCCGGTTGCTTCCATGGCCCGTTCCGCAAGTTGCAGGGCTGTTAGTGGTCCCTCTGCCGCCAGAAACCCACGGCAGAGCCGAAGCAACTCCCCGTGGCCCCAGAGGCGCTTTATGTCGGCGTAGGGCTGGGTGGCTTCTGGCGATTCCAGCAAGGCAATCGTCGCTGCGACATGGGCAAGGTCCAGCCTCGCCCGCTTCAAGGCGGCTTCGTAGTTCCGAATGGCCGCCTCTATCTTGGCCTGCTTGCGCCGGAGCGTCGTGACGGTTCGGATTTCGCCCATACCTGGGGATTAGGCAGCCGCCGGTAAATTTTCCAGTGGCGTTTGCGCCATAATACCGGAAAACCGCAAATCCCCATTCGCTATTCGCCTTTTCTCATCCCTTGTCCCGCATCAGCCTAGCTTTGTCGCGGACCCAGTCGCGGTTCTTTTCGGTTTCGCGCTTGTCGTGCAGCTTCTTACCCTTGGCGATGCCGATTTCCACCTTGGCGATGCCGCGGCGGGTGAAAAAAAGCTTGAGCGGGATCAGCGTCAGACCCTCACGCTGCACGGCGATGGAGAGCTTCTTCACTTCAGCCTTGTGCAGCAGCAGCTTGCGGATGCGCTTGGGCTCGTGGCCGAAACGGTTGGCGGCGGCGTATTCCGGAATGTTGGCGTTGATCAGGAAGATTTCGCCGTCCTTGGCCTGGGCGTATGACTCCGCGATCGTGGCGCGGCCGAGGCGCAACGATTTCACTTCCGAGCCCGTCAGCATAATCCCCGCCTCCATCGCGGAGCTGATGGCATAGGAAAAATGGGCCTTGCGGTTTTCGGCGACGATCTTGCGGTCGTCGTCCTTGTTCTTCTTGGCCAAAGGGCGGCTCACCAAAAAAGGAATGTCATGGCCCGCCACTGCGGGCCATCCAGGTTACGTCTGGAACAACGACTTAGGAAGAGCACCGCCCGCATTCAAGAGCGGACCTACTCCACCTGGATAGCCCGCATCTGCGGGCTATGACACCGAAGAGCCCTACTCCGCCTTGATGCCGACCTGATCCAGCGCGGCGCGGATGCGGGTGCGGGCGGCGTCCGTGACGGACATCATCGGCAGGCGGACCTCGTCGGTGCAGAGGCCAAGCTGGGAAACGGCAAACTTCACCGGGCCGGGGCTGGGCTCGCAGAACATGGCGTCGTGCAGCGGCATCAGCTTCAGTTGCAGCTTGAGGGCATCGGACCAGCGGCCCTCGCGGCAGGCTTTCTGAAAATCGGAGCAAAGCTTCGGTGCGACATTGGCCGTCACCGAGATAACGCCCTGAGCGCCTTGCGCCATGTAGGCGAGCGCGGTGCCGTCTTCGCCCGAGAGTTGGACCCAATCGGGGCCGCAAGCGGCGCGCTCGCGTAGCACGCGGGCGAGATTAGCGGTGGCATCCTTGACGCCGATGATGTTTGGAATCTTCGAGAGCCGCGCCATAGTGTCGACCGAAATCTCGACAATCGCGCGCGCGGGAATGTTGTAGAGGATGATCGGAATGTCGACTGCTTCGGCGATGGCAGCGTAGTGGCGATAAATGCCTTCCTGCGACGGCTTGTTGTAGTAGCCGGTCACCGACAACACCGCATCGGCACCCATCTCCTTGGCGTGGCGGGTGAGCGAAATGGCTTCGGCGGTCGAGTTCGAACCGGCCCCGGCGATCACCGGCACGCGGCCGTCGGATTCCTCCAGCGTAATGTCGATCACTCGCATGTGTTCGGCATGGCTGAGCGTCGGCGACTCGCCGGTCGTGCCGCAGGGCACCAGACCGTTGGAGCCCTGGGCGATCTGCCAGCGGACCAATTGCCGGAATGCAATTTCATCGACCGCACCGTCTTTCATCGGCGTGATCAGCGCAGGAATGGAGCCAAATAAGCTCTTGGGCGTGAACGGCATTGGGCGACCTCGTGAATTGGTGCGCAAAATAGCGCGCATTCCCGCAAGGGCAAGGCATTTGGCGAGGCGAATGTGCAATGCTCCACACATTACGATTGTAGTGTGCTCGCTTGCGACACTAAGGTCGTCGCGAATCTTGGGACATAAACACAATGCCTGCCCGTGCCCTGCCCGTTTTGGTCCTCCTTTTGCTGGGGGCCGCCGTGGCAGACCCGCTGCCGACCGGAGTTGAGCGCCAGGGCAATGTCATCACCATGCAGCCGGTCGGTGACGACGCATCGGCGGCCTCCGACAATGAAGCTGAGCTGCGCGCCGGTGCCGTTCACGTTCTTTCTGCCGCCGACCACGACCTGTTCACCCGCGCGTTTGAGGCGGCCAGTCGCGGTGACTGGCCTGCAGCGCTGGCGCTGGCCCAGACCGGCCGGAATCCGGTCGCACGCGCCCTGGTGCAGTGGCGCTATGTGCAGGACAGGAATGCCAAGGCGCCATTCGATCAGATCGACGCCGTGCTCAAAAACGCCCCCGACTGGCCGCGGCGAACCAGCCTCTTCGCCCGCGGTGAAGAAGCGTTGGATCCGGCAACGGCGCCCGCGACAGTGATTGCCTGGTTCGCCGGCCGCAATCCGATCAGCGCCATCGGCATGATCCGGCTGGGCGATGCGCTTGTGGCCACCGGCAAAACCGAATGGGGCAAGAAGCTGATCCGCGATGGTTGGGCTGCGGGCGTGTTCGATCTGCCGCAGGAACTCGCCATCGTCCAGAAGGATGGCCCCTTCCTGACACCCGACGCCGACCGGCGCCGGCTCGACAATCTGATCTGGTCTGACCAGATCACCGCCGCCCGTCGCGAAATGGCCCGCGTGGACGATGCTTCCCAGCGCCTCGCCAACGCTCGCATCGCGGTCAAAACCGATCCCCGCCATGCCGCGAAGGTCCTCGGCGAGCTTTCCGCCGATCTTGGCGGCGATGGGCGGCTGCTGTTCGACCGGGCCCGCGCGGCGCGCAAGAACGCCGACTTCGATGCTGCGGCGGAACTTCTCACCCGGCCGGCCGTGCGCGAATTGTTCAAGACGCATCAGACGCCGCTGTGGACGGAAGCGCACATCGTTGCCCGCGAAATGCTGAAGGCGAACAAGCCGACGCTGGCCTACAAACTGGTGGCCAATACCGGCGTCACCACCGGCAGCGAATTTTCCGAGTCCGAGTTTCTGGCCGGGTGGATCGCGCTCAGGTTCCTCAAGGATGCGTCAAGCGCCATGCCGCATTTCGCGCGCCTCGATGCCGGTGTGACGCGCCCGATCAGCCGCGCCCGCGCCCGCTATTGGATCGGCCGGACTTACGAGGCCCTCGGTGATGAGGCGGGCGCCTACAAGGCTTATGAACTGGCGTCCAAAGTGCCCGAGACGTTTTACGGACAGCTCGCGCTGACCCGTATCGATGCCACGCCGGTGCTGCATCTCACCACAGCAAAGATCGAGGCGATGCCGTCCTCCGCTGCGTTCAACAACGACGAGTTGGTCAAGGCGATGCGCGTCTTGGCCGATCTCGGCTCGCAGGATTTGCTCCGGGCGTTTGCACTGCGCTATGTCGAACTGCATCCCGGCGCGGGGCACGCCAAGCAGCTCGCGGCGGCGCTGACCGAGATGGGGTACCGCGACGTGGCGCTGCGCGTTGCCAAAGTGTTGGGCTACGAAGGGCCGACCTTCCCGCAATACGCCTACCCGGTGATTGGCGTGCCCGACTACCAAGGCCCGCCGCCGGCGCCGGAAAGCGCCCTCGTCCACGCCATCATCCGCCAGGAAACCGAATTCGATCCGCAGAGCGTCAGCCGCGCCAATGCTCGCGGGATCATGCAGCTCACGCTGGCGTCGGCGCGCGTCAACGCCAAACGGGCGGGCATTGCCTATCGCCCCAACGCGCTGACCACCGATGTGACCTACAATATGCAGCTCGGCATGACCGAGTTCTCGTCGTATCTGGCCAATTGGGGAAATTCGGTGATCGTCTCCGCCGCGGCCTATAATGCCGGTGAAGGCAATGCGAAGCGCTGGATCCAGGCTTTCGGCGATCCCAGAAGCCCGTTGACCGACCCGGTTGATTGGATCGAGTCCATCACTTTCGGTGAAACCAGGAATTACGTGCAGCGGATCGTCGAGAATCTTGAGGTCTACCGTGCCCGCTTGGCGGGACGTAACGTGCCGCTCCGCATTCTCAGCGATATCTATGCCAGCCCGCCGCCGGTGAAGGTGTTGAACCCGCCGGCACCGCCCCCGCCAGTCCCGACGAAGAAGCCGAAGGAGCGGCGGTCGACTTCGAATTAGGGGTTGTTAGCGGAACATCGACAGCCATTCGCGGGCAAGACGCTGGGCTTCGGCGATCTGGGTCGGAAGCATCTCACGCGACAGCTGGGCACGCCAACTTTTGGCCTCGTCCACACCCCGCATCGCCGCGAGGTTGAACCATTTGTGCGCCGCAATGAAATCCACCCCCACGCCCTGCCCGGTCGAATAGGCCAGACCGAGATTGTAAAGCGCATCGGCCCGCCCCTTCTGGGCGTCCGTTTCGTATTGTGTTAGCGAAGCGACATCCACACATGCCATCGCCGTAATACCCCTGAATCAGTTTCTGCGGTTGCGGCGAAAGAACCCCACCCGCGAGACGAGATCGTGTGGCAGAGACCCTAAGACACGGTTAACGTGAATTCGCCTTAATCGTTAGTTTTCGTTAGGGATTTCACCTATGCGCGGCGCCGTCAGTGCAACCGATCAACCAGCGCCTGCGCCTGTTTCTGGACCGCAGTGTAATTCGGCTGCTCGCGCAGGCGGACGCCGAAACAATCGCGATATTCGCGATCGGCCTTCACTTCCAGCGCATCGGATTTGTCGGTGTTCTTCTCCGCCTTGGCATGCGCCAGCGTCAGGTCCAACGTTCTCTTGCAGAAGAGAACTGGCGCCAGCGGCGTCTTCAGCTTCTCTTCGGCGATGAAGATACGGTCGCCGCGCATCACGACGACAAGCAACCGGTCGGGACCACGGTCCAGCACCAGGTCCTGGGCGAAGGCGGCAAGTTCGACGACGGCAAGCTCGGCACCCGGCGGTGCCTTCACCAGAACCAGGCCGTGGAGATAGGCGGCGGCATCGGTGGAAAGGGCCTGGGTATAAAAGGCCTCAGAGCGGAATGCCGCCGTCATCGAGGCCGGGATGTTCTTCTCGTCCTTCCACCAGTTGCGGTGACCGGCGAGCCAGCGCGTGAGCAGCGGCTTGGTGGTTACCGTGACGACGGTATCGCCGCGGGCATACTGAAGACCGTCGACGGCGCCGAAGCCGACATCTCCCTCGTCGAGCGCGACCACGGTGTAGGTGCCTTCCGGTGTAAAGCCGGAGGCGTGCCAACCGGGCACCGCCAGCTTGATAAGCCGCTCAAGTTCGGGAAGCGCGCGATCTTCCGCCGCCGGATCCGCCTTGACGGCCGAGAGAGCACGGTCACGGGCATATATATAAGTGTCGGTTGGGGAGGACGGCGCTGGATCGGCGGCCGGTGCGGCGGAAAAAATCAGGGAAAAACAAAGAAATGCTGGTGCCAGCCGCATTATCTGCCCCCTAAAACGGGCTGGCCGCGACACCCGTTTGACACCTTAGTGTCAGATGGCTGCCGCGGCCTTTGCCTTAGTCATCGGTTTCTCCCGAGGGATCCACCGTGAACTATCCGCGTTTATCGCGCGGTGAAACGACGTCGAAGACTATTTCTTCGCCTTCTTCTTCGTCGCCTTCTTCACCTTCTTCTTCGCGACCTTCTTAGCGGCCTTCTTTTTCGCAACTTTTGGCATGAGAAGTGACTCCTCTTACGTGTCGTCCGGGTCGGGCGACTCTGCCGCCCCCCAAAACGCAAGCAATATGAGTGGGTTGAGGTTAAGAATGCAATACCACCCCCCGCCGGCCCCAAAGCCCGTCAAGCCCTAAATGCAAAAAAACCGCAATCTATCGAGATTAAATGCACTTCATCCGCGCACGGATGAAAATTGGAATTTTTGCCGCGAGACGCCCTCCGGCGCTTGTTCTTGTACGAATCACCCCTCATCGGGCAATTCGAGTCGCGCTTTGAGAAGCGCGTTGACGGTCCCCGGATTGGCTTTTCCCCCCGTCGCTTTCATCACCTGACCGACAAACCAACCGACCATCGCGGGTTTGAGTTTCGCAGCGGCGGCCTTGTCGGGGTTCGCAGCGATCACATCATCGACCGCTTTCTCGATCGCGCCGGCATCCGTCACCTGCTTGAGGCCGCGCGTCTCCACAATGGAGCGAGGGTTCCCCCCTTCGGCCCATACGATGTCGAGAACATCCTTGGCGATCTTTCCCGAGATGACGTTTTCACCCACCATCTTGATGATGTCGGCATTGGCGGAGGCCGAGACGGGACCTTCGAGAACCGACAGCCCGGCTTTGTTCAACCGGCCAAAATACTCATTGTTCAACCAGTTAGCGGCCGCCTTGGCATCGGCTCCTGCGGCCAGCATGGCCTCGAAGTAATCCGCGGTCTCCTTCTCGGCGACCAGCACCAGAGCATCGTATGCGTTGAGGCCCATCGCCATGAAGCGGTCCTTCTTGGCATCCGGCAGTTCCGGCAGCGCGGCGGCGATCGCATCCACCCAGGCCTGTCCGATGACGAGCGGCAGCAGATCGGGATCGGGGAAATAACGGTAGTCGTGTGCCTCTTCCTTGGAGCGCATCGGCCGCGTCTCGCCGGTCTTGGTGTCGAACAGAAGCGTCTGCTGCTTGATCGTGCCGCCGGATTCGAGCACGTCGACCTGCCGGCGCGCTTCATACTCGATCGCCTGTACGATGAAGCGCATCGAGTTCATGTTCTTGATTTCACAACGAGTATTGAGCGCCGTGCCGGGCTTTCGCACCGACACATTGACGTCGGCACGCATGGAACCCTCTTCCATGTTGCCGTCGCAGGTGCCGAGATAGCGCACGATGGCGCGTAGCTTCTTGAGGAATGCCGAAGCCTCTTCCGACGAGCGCATGTCGGGGCGGGTGACGATCTCCATCAGGGCAATACCGGCCCGGTTGAGGTCGACGAAGGAATGATCGGGGCTCTGATCGTGGATCGACTTGCCCGCATCCTGCTCCAGATGGAGCCGTTCGATGCCGACGCGCGCCACTTCGCCGCCCGGCAGATCGATCAGGACCTCGCCCTCGCCGACGACCGGGTTCTTGTACTGCGATATCTGATAACCGGCCGGAAGATCGGCGTAGAAATAATTTTTACGGTCGAAAACGCTGGCGAGATTGATCTGCGCCTTGAGACCGAGCCCGGTGCGTACCGCCTGTTCGACGCAGAACCTGTTGATAACTGGCAGCATGCCCGGCATCGCCGCGTCGACGAAGCTGACCTGGCTATTCGGATCGGCACCGAACTGGGTCGCCGCACCAGAGAACAGCTTGGCCTTACTGAGGACTTGGCAATGGACTTCCAGGCCGATGACGATTTCCCAGCCGCCAGTGGAGCCCTGGATCAGCTTGGACTTTCGCTCAACAGCATCGAGACGCTCATAGGTCTGCATGGCCATCATAATCTCCCGGGCGTCTTTGTCGTAGGACACGCCACACTCCCCGTCACAATCCCATTCCGTCATGGCCGCCCTTGCCTTGAGGCGGCCATCCAGAATCTTTTGGCTCGCGGACGCTCGCCTGCTGGATGGCCGGGTCAAGCCCGGCCATGACGATCAGCTTTCCGTACTCATGGGTGTATCGCTCACGACATAGGCATCCACTTCGATCTCAACCAGCCAATCGGGGTCGATGAACCGGCTCACCTGGACAAAGCAGGTGGCGGGCCGGATGTCGCCGAACACCTCGCCATGTACCTTGCCGACATCCTTCCAGTCCTCGATGTGACGCAGCATGATGCGGGTGCGCACAACATCCTTCAGCGAGGACCCGGCTTCCTCAAGGGTTTCCCCGACGATCTCAAAAATCCGGCGCGCTTGCACAGCGGCATTGGCGACCCCGACAGTCTTGCCGTCGGTCCCGATCGCGGCCGTTCCCGACACGGTGATGTGGGAGCCGACCCGCACCGCCCGCGAAAAACCAAGTACCGGCTCGAACTTGCTACCGCTGGAAATGAGTTTGCGCATCAGACACTCCACCATTTTTCAGGTTTGGCCTTGAACTGAGCTGCGACCTCGAGCGCGCGGCCAGCGCGGAACAGGGTCTCTTCGTCGAACGCTTTGCCGATCAATTGCAGGCCGAGCGGCAGACCGGTTTTATTGACACCCGCCGGCAGCACCAGGCTCGGCAGGCCGGCGAGGTTCACCGTCACGGTGAATACGTCGTAGAGATACATGGTGACCGGGTCGGCCACTTTTTCGCCGATGCCGAAGGCCGGGGCCGGGGTCGCGGGCGTCAGGATGACGTCACACTTCTTATAGGCCTCGGTAAAGTCGCGGGCGATCAGGGCGCGAACCTTCTGGGCGCGCAGGTAATAGGCATCGTAATAGCCGGCCGACAGCACATAGGTACCGATCAGGATGCGGCGGCGCACTTCCGCCCCGAAACCCTCCGCACGGGAACGCTCATAAAGGTCGATCAGATCCTTGGGGTCCTGGCAGCGGTGGCCGTAGCGCACGCCGTCATAGCGGGCCAGGTTCGAGGAACACTCCGCCGGAGCGATAATATAATAAGTGGGCAGCGCGTACTTGGTGTGAGGCAGCGAAATCTCGACGATCTCGGCGCCCTGGGCTTTCAGCCACGCAACGCCCTGATCCCAGAGCGCATCGATTTCGGGATCGGTACCCGCCACCCGGTATTCCTTCGGAATGCCGATGCGAAGACCCTTCACCCCATTCTCGAGGCTGGCTTCATAATCCGGCACCGGCAAGTCGACGCTGGTGGTGTCTTTGGCATCTACCGAAGCCATCGCCTTCAACATGATGGCGCAGTCGCGCACGGTCGAGGAAATCGGGCCGGCCTGATCGAGCGACGAGGCAAACGCCACGATACCGTAACGCGAGCAGCGCCCATAGGTCGGCTTGATGCCGGTGGTGCCAGTGACCGCCGCCGGACAGCGGATCGAACCGCCGGTATCGGTGGCGGTGGCGCCGAGCGCAAGCCGCGCCGCGACGGCGCAGGACGATCCGCCCGACGAACCGCCCGGAACGAGTTGGGCGGTGGAGCCCTTAGCGCGCCAGGGGCTGATGCAATTGCCGAAAGCGCTGGTCTCGTTCGACGAGCCCATGGCGAACTCATCGCAGTTCAGCTTGCCCAGCATCACCGCGCCATTGTCCCACAAATTCTGCGACACGGTGGATTCATACTGCGGTATGTAATTCGCCAAGATCTTCGAACATGCCGTCGTTTTCACGCCCTTGGTGCAATAAAGGTCTTTGATACCGACCGGCAGGCCTTCCATCGGACGGATATCTCCGGCCGCGATGCGCTTGTCGGAGGCGTCCGCCATGGCGAGCGCGATCTCGGGCGTCTCGGTGATGTAGGCGTTGAGCGTCCGCGCCTGTTCCGCCGCCTTCAAGAACGCCGCCGTCAGCTCGCGCGAGGAAACCTTCTTGGCGGCCACCGCATCGCGGGCCTCGGCCAATGTGAGTTCGGTGAGATCGCTCATGCCGACGCCCTCTCAAGTTCTTTTTGATAAAATACCGACCAGTGTACGTCGGGATAATCGAGCACCGGGCCGCAACGCGTGAAACCAGCCCGTTCGTAGACCCGCCAGGCGGCAGGATGACGGTCGCCCGTCTCCAGCACCAGCTTGGTGAAGCCTTCCTGCTTGGCCAGCGCGGTGATCGCGTCGAGAATGCGACCGCCGATGCCCATGCCTTGATAGGCCGGATTGGTCCACATCCGTTTGACCTCGCCGATGGCGCCCTCATGGCGCCGCAGCGCGCCGCAGGCGATCGCCTTGCCGCTGTCGCGGGCGACGAACACAGTGGTCTCGGGCGCGGCCATTTCCTCGACGGTCATGTGCCAGCAACCTTCCGGCGGGGTCAGCGACAGCAAATATTTATTGAGTGCGTCGATCAGGGCGCGAACATCGGCCTGCAGCGGACTTTCGACGGCAATTGCGATGGCCACAGGCTACTCCACCACCTTCGGCACAACGAAGAAGTGATCCGCGGCGCCGGGTGCATTGACCATCAGCGCATCGGCGTTATTGGGCTCAGTCACGACGTCTTCACGCATCTTGAGGCGATGGGCGACCACGCTCGTCATCGGCTCGATGCCTTCGACATTTACTTCCTTGAGCTGCTCGACCCATTCGAGGATGCCGTTCAGCTCGGCCATCATCGGTTCGACGCGTTCTTCTTCCAGTTTCAGCCGGGCAAGCCGGGCAATCCGCCGGACGGTGTCTTTATCTACGGACATGGGATTAGAGCCCCTTAGCCTTCAATGACTTGCTATCGCTAGGGGGCACCCGAGGCAAGCCGCTTCGCGGTTATCGCCGGGCTGGGAACAGCGCTCCCCGCGACAAATTGTGCGTCCCTTCGCCCAGCCCGCCTAGCAAACGGGCATTGGCTAGGATAAAGCCCGGTTATGTCCATCCTGGACCTCGAAAATCTCAAATCCGCGCTGACGCCGGGAAGCCGCCTTCTGGGCCTCGATCTCGGCGAAAAAACTATTGGAATCGCCTTGTCGGATACGCTACTCACCGTGGCGACGCCGATGGAAACGCTGAAACGCGGCAAGTTCAGCGCCGATGCGGCCAAACTCGATATTATTATTGCGGCGCAAGGCGTCGGCGGACTGGTGGTCGGCCTGCCCCTCAACATGGACGGCAGCGCCGGCGCCTCGGCCCAATCGGCCCGCGCCTTCGCCCGCAATTTCGCCGCGCGCTCGCCGCTTCCTCTCGTGATGGTCGACGAACGCCTTTCCACCGCCGCGGTGACCCTCACCCTTCTGGACGCGGACCTCTCGCGCAAGCGCCGCGCCGCCGTCGTGGACAAAATGGCGGCGGCCTATATTCTCCAGGGCGCACTCGACCGGCTGCGCCAGCTTTAGTCGGCATATAATGTCGGCATATAATAAGGTGCTTGAGGGAAACATGGGCGGCTCCGCGGCAGACGATCGCCTCATCAACGTCTGCTGGCTGCCGCCGATCCTGCGGCCGCCGGGCGGGATGACGGTCCGCCAGGAGCGCGTGTTCCTTCTGGTCGGCGTGGCGATGCTGTTCGCCGGCTACGACATGAATGTGTTCGGGCTGGCAGCGCCGCAAATCCAGGCAAGCCTCGGTATTCCCGAAGACAAGCTGTCGCTGACGCTAGCCTTTATCCGCCTAGCCACCATTGCGGCGTTGATCCTGGCCTGGTCCGCCGACATGGTGGGCCGGCGCCGGCTACTGCTCATCACCATTTTCGGCCAAGCGTTGGCGACGCTCGCCACTGGTTTTGTCACGACGGCACCGCAGTTCATCATCTGCCAGATCCTGACACGAATGTTCGGCTACGCCGAAGAGATGCTGTGCTACGTCGTCATCGCCGAAGAGATGATGGCGGAGGCACGCGGCTGGTCGACCGGGACGCTGGCCTCGCTCAACTACATGGGCGGCGGCGTTGCTACGGCCGTGTTCGCGGCGGTAACACTATTACCTTACGGCTGGCGCAGCCTATATGTGATCGGCTCGATCCCGCTGTTCCTAGTCGCTTACATGCGCCGGCAATTGCCGGAAACCAAGCGCTTCGAAGTCGAACACGACGTCGAGAAACTGTCGTCGCGCGTCGGCAACGCGTTCGATCAGACGCGACGGTTGGCCCACGAGCACCCTAAGCGGCTGGCGAACATTCTGATCGCCGCGGGTGCGTTCGGCTTCGCCATCTGGCCGGCCGAATTTCTGTGGCCGAAATATCTGCAGGAATACTACCATCTGGCCCCCTATCAGGTCACTTTGCTGATCATTCCAGGTGGGCTGCTGGCCGTGTTTTTTACCATCTTCGCCGGACGCCTGAGCGATAAGATTGGCCGTCGCATCACCGCGATCGGCGGATGCGTGCTGTCGGTGATCGGATTTATCGGCTTTTACGGCGGCTGGCATGTTCCCAACATGTGGCTGTGCTGGATTCCAGCCTTCCTCGGCTTTCTCATCGCCGACGCGCTGATCGCCGGTCTGGCGGTTGAGCTAGTCCCAACCGCCTATCGCGCCACCGTCTCGGGACTTCGCTATCTGGTCGCCATGCTGGTGGGCGCCGTTGGTCTGATCCTGGAAGGGCCGCTTTACGACATGTTCTTCGCCCACGGCTTCGACAAGTACCAAGCCCACGGCCCGGCGGTGCTAGTGCTGATCTCGGTCATGCCGGTGGCTGTCATCGCGCTAGCGACCTTGCCCGAACCAGCGGGACGAGAACTTGAGGATATTTCCGCAGAACCCGAAACCGCGAGGGTGTGAGGCATGTTTTACAGCCTGTCGAAACTGTTCTGGTTCGTGGGCGCGCCCAGCCATCTTGCCGTCTGGCTGATCGTAGCTGCCGTTGTGCTCCTCTGGCGCAAACATGAGCGGGCGGCACGCCGGTGTGCCATTGCCTCTGCCGCGATCCTGATCGTGTTCGGTTTCACGCCGACCAGCGTTTGGCTGATGCACCCGATTGAGAAACTTTATCCGCGCGGGCCCCTGCCCCAGCATATTGACGGCATTCTTATCCTCGGCGGCGGCACCGATGGGGAAATCTACGCCAGCCGCGGCGTGACCAATGCCGACTACGGTTTGGCGCGCCTGGTCGCGGCCTTTGAGGTCGCGCGCCAGCATCCGGAGGCCCGCGTCGTGTTTTCCGGCGGACCGTTCCCGCCTTCAGACCCGGTATCGGAAGCCACCGCAGCCCGGAACATCCTGATCGCGCTAGGTCTTGAACCGGGCCGCATCGTTCTGGAACCCACCTCGCGCAACACCTGGGAAAACTTCACCAATACGCGCGCCATCATGAAGCCGAAGGATGGCGAGACCTGGCTGCTGATCACCTCGGCCTTCCACATGCCGCGTGCCATGGCGATCGCCGCCAAGGTGAAATGGAAAATGATCCCCTGGCCGTCCGATTACATGACCGCCACCGGCTCCCACTACGATTCCATGGAATTCGCCGCCAATCTCAAACGCGCCGATCTGGCGGTGCATGAGGGCATCGGGATGATCGCCTACCGCCTGAGCGGTAAGGCGCACTGAGGCAACCCGAAACCTGTGAGCCGCGGCCGGGCGTCTCTTGCTCCTCCCGGCCCGCCTGTTATAAGCCGAGACACGATGAGCCAGGCCCACCAGCCAATCCTGCAATCCAGCCATCTGATTGGCATCGAAGGCCTTTCTGTCGGCGAAATCACCGCCCTTTTGGACCTTGCCGAAGAATATGTGGCGCTCGGCCGCGCCAAAGAGAAGAAGGTGCCGCTGCTTAAGGGCCGCACCGTCATCAATCTCTTCTTCGAGGCCTCCACCCGCACCCAGAGTTCCTTCGAACTGGCCGGAAAAAGACTCGGCGCCGACGTGATGAATATGTCGGTCAAAACCTCGTCGGTCACCAAGGGCGAGACCCTGATCGACACCGCCACCACTCTCAACGCGATGCGGCCCGACATTCTCGTTGTCCGCCACCAGAATTCGGGCGCCGTCTCGATGCTGGCGCGCAAAGTCAACTGCTGCGTGGTCAATGCCGGCGATGGCAGTCACGAGCACCCCACCCAGGCCTTGCTCGATGCCCTCACCATCCGCCGCCGCGGCAAGACGTTCCAAGGCCTGACGGTGGCGATCTGTGGCGACATCCTGCACAGCCGGGTGGCACGCTCCAATATCTATCTGCTCGGCAAGCTGGGCGCGCGGGTACGCCTCGTCGGACCCAAAACACTGATGCCGGGGACCGTCGCTCGCTTCGGCGTGGAAACCTTCACCGACATGCGCGAGGGCCTCAAGGGTGCCGATATCGTGATGATGTTGCGCCTGCAACTCGAACGGATGAGCGGCGCGTTCGTGCCGTCGACGCGCGAGTATTTCCACTATTGGGGCCTCGACCGCGAGAAGCTTGCTTATGCCAATCCCGGCGCCCTGGTGATGCATCCAGGCCCGATGAACCGCGGCGTCGAAATCGACTCTTCCGTCGCCGACGATATCGAAGTCAGCCTGATCCACGAGCAGGTGGAAATGGGCGTCGCCATCCGTATGGCGGTTTTGGATGCCTTGTCGCGCGGGCTTTGCGCCGGGGAGCATCACCTATGAGCGGCGGCCGCACCGTCTTCTGCAATGCGCGGCTGGTCGATGCCGCAACCGGGCTCGACGCCAAGGGCGGCCTGTTGGTCGAGAACGGCAAGATCGCCGATGTCGGCGCCGGGCTGTTCAACGACATCGACCGCAACGATCCCGAAGTGATCGACTGCCACGGCCTCGTTTTGTCGCCCGGCCTGATCGACATGCGCGTTTTCACCGGCGAACCGGGCAGCGAACATCGCGAAACGCTGGAAAGTGCCTCGCGGGCGGCACTCGCCGGCGGCGTGACGACCATCATCGTCATGCCCAACACCGATCCGGTGATCGACGAGCCCTCGCTGGTCGACTTCATCCGCCGCCGAGCCGAAGCCACTGCACGCGTCCACGTCCTGCCGATGGCGGCGCTAACCCGCCACCTCGCCGGCGAAGTGATGACCGAGATCGGGCTTCTGAAAGAAGCCGGCGCCGTAGCCTTCACTGACGGCGACCGCACGATTTCCAATACCCGGGTACTGCGCCGGGCACTCGCCTATGCCTCAAGCTTCGATGTGCTCGTGGTCGGTCACGCCGAAGACCCGGACCTCATCGAAGGCACGGCCGTCAACGAAGGCGAATATGCCATGCGGCTGGGCCTGCCCGCGGCGCCCGCACTCGCCGAAACCATGATCGTGGAACGCGACATCCGCCTCGTCGAACTGACCGGCGCACGCTACCACTTCGGCCAGATTTCCTGCCGCGCCTCGCTTGAGGTGATCGCCAAAGCCAAGGCGCGCGGCCTGCCCATTACCTGCGGCGTCTCGGCCCATCATCTGGTGCTCAACGAACTCGACGTCGGCCCCTACTACACCTTCATGAAGGTAAAGCCCCCCTTGCGCACCGAAGCCGACCGCGCCGCGATGGTCGAAGGCGTGGCCTCGGGGGTGATCGACGTGATCGTGTCAAGCCACGACCCGCAAGCGGCCGACACCAAACGCCAGCCCTTCGCCCAAGCCGCCTTCGGCGCGGCGGGATTGGAGACGCTGCTGCCGGTGGCACTCGGCCTCTATCACAACGGCGCAGCCGACCTTCTGCATGTCTTGAAGGCCGTGACCTCGGCCCCGGCGCAGATCCTCGGGCTTGAAAGCGGTGTGATGAAGCAAGGTGCGGCAGCCGATCTCGCCTTGATTGATCCCGATGCGCCCTTCGTGGTCGAACCCGACCTGTTGCGTTCGCGCTCCAAGAATACGCCGTTCAAAGGCCGCCTGTTCCAGGGTCAGGCCGTGAAGACCTTCATCGGCGGCGAATGCGTCTTCAACCGCGGAGCGCCGCGATGAACGGCATGGCCGCCCTCACCTGGACCGGTGCCGGGCTGGCGACACTGATCGGCTATGGACTGGGCTCGATCCCGTTCGGGCTTCTCATCACTTGGGCCGCGGGTCTCGGCGACGTGCGCAAGATCGGCTCCGGCAATATCGGCGCCACCAACGTGTTGCGCACCGGCAAAAGATGGGCGGCGGCGCTGACGCTGCTGCTTGACGGCGGCAAAGGCGCGGCGGCAGCGCTCCTGGCCGGATGGCTTTTTCCATCGGGCGACACCGCAAATCCAGCCGCAATGATCGCAGGCCTCGCCGCTGTGTTCGGACATATCTTCCCGCTCTGGCTCAAATTCCGCGGCGGCAAAGGCGTTGCCACCTTCATCGGCGTGCTGCTCGGACTCTATTGGCCGGTGGGGTTGTTCGTGATCGCGACCTGGCTCGCCATGGCGTTCCTGCTCAAATACTCGTCGTTATCGGCGTTGACGGCCGCGGCGCTGGCACCCGCTTATATGATAGTTTCCGGCCGACTGACGGAAGCAATCTTCGCGCTGCTACTCACCATCGTGATCTTCGTCACCCATCACGACAATATCTACCGGCTGTGGCACGGCACCGAGCCGCGCATCGGCAACAAAAAAACCGACACCGCAAATTCGGGCGACTGATATGTCCCGCACGCTCTCGCCGTCCGAACGCGTTCAGTGGCTGCAGCTGGCGCGGACGCCCAACGTCGGCCCGGTGACATTTGCTCATTTGATCGCACGCTTCGGATCGGCCGCAGCGGCGCTGCAAGAAGTCCCGCGATTGGCACGGCGCGGCGGTGGCGTTCCGCCCAAGGTGCCGGACCGGGCGCTGATCGAACGCGAGATTGAGGCGCTGGAGAACGTCGGTGGCCGCGTTCTGGCGTCGTGCGAAGGCGATTTTCCACACGGGCTGGCGGCGCTCGACACCCCACCTCCGGCGATTTCGGTGCTGGGTCATGTCTCGCTGTTGCAGCGTGAGATGATCGCGATGGTCGGCGCGCGCAACGCCTCCGCGCTCGGGCGCAAGCTGGCCCAGACGTTGTCCGCTGCCCTCAGCGACGCCGGACTCGCCGTCGTCTCGGGCATGGCGCGCGGCATCGATACGGCCGCGCATGAAGGCGCGCTTGCGCACGGCACCGTTGCGGTGGTGGCCGGCGGCGTCGACATTATTTATCCACCCGAGAACAAAGGACTCTACGACCGGCTGAAAGCGGAAGGCGCCGTGGTTTCCGAAATGCCGCTCGGCGAACAGCCGCAGGCGCGTCACTTCCCCCGCCGCAACCGCATCATCTCGGGCCTGACGCGTGGCGTGGTGGTGGTTGAAGCGGCAGAAGGCTCGGGCTCACTGATCACGGCGCGCTATGCCCTGGAGCAGAACCGCGAAGTGTTCGCCATCCCCGGCTCGCCGCTCGACCCGCGCGCGAAAGGCACCAACCGGCTTATCCGCGAGGGCGCGACCCTCACCGAAACTGCCGACGACGTGCTCGCGGTACTGCGCCCAATACTGGGGGCGGGATTCGACGAGCCGGTGCGCGACGGCCTCACCACACCGGGCGCCATCGCGGAAAGCGAAATCGATCGGGTGCGCACCACGGTCCTGGAAGCGCTGGGACCGGCACCGGTCCGGGTCGACGAACTGATTCGGGTGTGCGAAGCACCCGCTCCGGCGATAATTGCGGTCCTGTTAGAGCTGGAACTGGCAGGAAAGCTGACCCGTCATCCAGGAAATGCGGTCTCATGGTCCGCCTGATTGCTCTGAATCTTGGCCTCCACCGCGGCGAGAGCCAACAAATGGGCCAACAGCGACTGCCCTTGCCGGATGGCGATCCGGCTCAGACTCTCAAGCATTTCCTCGGTGTAGCGGGCAGTTTCGACCGGGGAAAACCCGGTAAGTGACGGTGACGGCATGTTGGCGATTCACAATGTTTACCGCTCCGTCAGGATAGGAAATTCATCAACGGTATGCAACTACAAGTTCTATTATTCCTGCGCCATGACACATTTACAACTAAAAGTATTGTCTAAAGCCCCAAATCGCGCGTTGACACCGTTCCGCCCCTTCCCCCAGTGTCCCCCCTCCCGACATAACCCCCTTGTTACGACCCATTCTGAGTTCTGTATCTGATGAACGTTCTCGTTGTTGAATCCCCCGCCAAAGCCAAGACGATCAATAAGTACCTTGGCCCCGGCTATACCGTACTTGCCAGCTTCGGCCACATCCGCGACTTGCCCGCCAAGGACGGATCGGTGCGGCCGGACGAAGGCTTTGCCATGGACTGGCATATCGACGAGCGCGCCCAAAAGCGGATCAAAGACATCGCCGATGCCCTCAAAGGCGCCGACAAACTGATCCTGGCCACTGACCCGGATCGCGAAGGCGAGGCCATCTCCTGGCACGTCCTGGAGGTGCTGAAGGCCAAGAAGGCGCTCGGCCACGCCCTTATCGAGCGGGTTGTGTTCAACGCCATCACCAAGAACGCGGTGCTGGAGGCGATCGCCCATCCCCGTGCCATCGACGGCGAGCTGGTGGATGCCTATCTCGCCCGCCGCGCGCTCGATTATCTGGTCGGGTTCAACTTGTCGCCAGTGTTGTGGCGCAAACTTCCAGGCGCCAGGTCGGCTGGTCGCGTGCAATCCGTCGCCCTTCGCCTGGTGGTGGATCGCGAACTCGAAATCGACAAGTTCCGGGCCCAGGAATACTGGACGGTCGACGCCAATGTTATGGCCTACGGCGAAGACGCCGCGCCGACGCCCTTTACCGCGCACCTGACCACTCTTGGCGGCAAGAAGCTCGACAAGCTCGGCATCGGCAGCGAAGCCGAAGCCAAGGCGGCGGTGGAAGCGATCAAATCGCGCCAGTTCGCGATCGGCTCGGTCGAGTCCAAG
>WSSedL1CaDRAFT_10000314_pt1 | contig 33803 bp, 31 predicted proteins | sample WetSurSL1Cattail_FD_9464 | JGI IMG/M metagenome (IMG submission 9464)
TGGCTGAGGTTTTTGTTGGCCAAAATCCTCACCGACCTAACCGGCCAGATGCAGGTCCATCCTGCCTGAAATCTGCATTCTTCACGGGGGACTAATTCGTCTTGTCCTTAAAGCGGCAGAGATCGCGCAAAACGCAGGTGCCGCACTTGGGATTGCGAGCGGTGCAGACGTAGCGCCCATGCAGGATCAGCCAGTGATGCGCATGGCGTAGGTAATTGTCCGGTACGATGTTCATCAGCCGGTCTTCGACTTCGCGTACGTCCTTACCCGGCGCAAGCCCCATGCGGTTGGCCAGCCGGAAAATATGCGTATCGACGGCGATAGTGTTCTGGCCGAAGGCAATGTTCAGCACCACGTTTGCGGTTTTGCGGCCGACGCCGGGCAGGGTTTCCAATTCCTCGCGGGTGTGCGGCACGTCTCCGCCATATCGTTCGATCAAAAGCTGCGACATCGCAACGACGTTTTTTGCCTTGCCGCGGTAAAGCCCGATGGTTTTTATCCGATCAGCAAGGGCTGCTTGGCCGAGCTTTACCATTTTTGCGGGCGTATCGGCGATTTCGAATAAGCTTTCGCTCGCCCGATTGACCGATTTATCGGTCGCCTGCGCCGACAATGCCACCGCCACCAAAAGCGTGAAAGGATTAGTGTAGCTCAGCTCGGTTTTCGGTTCGGGGTTTGCTTCGGCCAGACGGGCAAACAGGTGTTCGACCTCGGCGGCGGAAAGCGGCATCAATCCGCAAACCCCAGTACGTCGGCAATACCGTAAAGACCGGGTTTTCGATCCTTGAGCCAAAGCGCCGCCTTGACCGCGCCGTTGGCGAGGATGCTGCGATCTTCTGCACTGTGCGATAGCATGACGCGCTCGCCGGGGCCGGCGAAAAGCACCTGATGTTCGCCCACCACCGTGCCGCCGCGGAGCGAGGCAAAACCGATGTCGCCAGCCTTGCGCGGTCCGGTAATCCCGTCGCGCCCGCGCACCATGTGATCTTTTAGAGAAATGGTCCGCCCGGCAGCAGCGGCTTGGCCCAACATCAACGCGGTACCCGATGGGGCATCGGCTTTTTTATTGTGATGCATTTCCAGGATTTCGATGTCGAAGTCGGGCAGTGCCTGCGCTGCCTTCTTCACCAGGACGTTCAGCAGGGCGACGCCCAGACTCATATTGCCGGATTTGAGAATGGCGATTTTTCCTGCCGCCGCGGCAATCGCAGTTTCGTCGTCCGGTCCGCATCCGGTGGTGCCGATCACCTGGGCGATGCCTTTTTCGGCACAAAGCGCGGCCAATTCGACCGATACTTTCGGCTTAGTAAAATCTATTAGCACATCGCTGACCGCTAAAACCGCTGCGGCATCGTCGCTTAAGCGAACGTTTAGCGGTGAAAGCCCTGCCAGCAACCCGGCATCCTTACCGATGTCCGGGTTTCCCTGGGCATCCAAGGCGCCGGTCAGAATCGCCCCCTTCGTATCGACGATGGAGCGAATCAAAGCCTTGCCCATCCGCCCCGCGGCACCCGCCACCGCCAGCCGCACGATGCTCATGAATTCTCCTTATGCCTTAATGTCGAAACTGGAACCGGCTTCCGTCTTCTGCGCCGGCGCGGCGCCGTCGGCAACCGTAACCATTGCCGGCCTCAATAGCCGTTCACCGATGACAAAACCTTCCTGTACCACGTCGACGATAGCTCCTGCGGACTTGCCGGAATTGGGCACCTTGGCAATCGCCTGATGGAGGTTGGGATTGAACTTGCCATCCGAAGTGTCGATCGGTTTGACGCCGTAACGCTCAAGTGTAGCGAGCAGTTGCCGCTCGGTGGCCTCGATGCCGTCTACCACCGCCTTGACCTGCGACGCGGCGGATTCACGAAGATCTGCGGGGCAGGCGGTCAGCGCCCGGCCGAAATTGTCGTAAATCGACAGCATGTCGCGAGCGAAAGCGGCGATGGCATATTGCGAGGCATCCTGCCGATCACGGTCGGCACGGCGGCGGGTGTTCTCCACCTCGGCCAAGGCGCGCAACAACCTGTCGCGCAATTCCGCCGCTTCCGCTTTCAGGGCTGCGGTCTCTTCCAGGGTTTGATCCTGTTCCGGCTCCAATTCGCCTTGAGGGGAGGGGGCTTGCTCTGTTTCGTCAGTCATAGTCCGGGTTAAACTCCAAATCACTCAACCAATCAAACGGCCGATCGCCTTGGCGGTGTGATCGACCATCGGTATGATGCGGGCATAGTTCAGCCGGGTGGGGCCGAGCACGCCGATCACCCCCACCACCTTGCCTTGGGCGTTGGCATAGGGTGCAGCGATAATCGACGAACCGGACAAGCTAAACAGGCGGTTCTCCGAACCGATGAAGATACGCACCCCTTCGCCTTCCCGAGCCAGTTCGAGAAGCCGGATCAGATCGTTTTTTCGTTCGATGTCGTCGAACAGGGTACGGACGCGTTCCAGATCGGTCTGAGCCTCGAAACTGTCTAAAAGATGCGAGGCGCCGCGCACGATCAGCACCTTGTCCTCGCCTTGCGCCGGATCGGCGAGCGTTGCCAAGCCGTCGGCGACAATCTTGGCGGTCAGGCGATCGAGTTCGGCCCGCGTGCCCTCCAACTCGCCGAGCACGGCTTGGCGTGCTTCGTCGAGATTCCGGCCGGAAAACCTTGCATTGGCAAAGTTGGTAGCTTCGATCAGGGCCGAAACCGGCAAACCGAGGGGTATGTCGATCAGACGGTTTTCCACCTGGCCGTCCTCGGTGACCAAAATAACCAGAGCCTTTCCGGGGGAAACGCCAACGAATTCAATATGTTTTAATGGGCTATCCTGTTTGGCGGCCAAGACCAGCCCAGCGCAGCGCGACAGGCCGGACAAAAGCGTAGTCGCCTGGGTCAGCACGTCTTCGATACGCCCCGATCCTGCCATGCGCGCTTCGATTTCCGTGCGCTCGTCCGTCGTCAGCTCGCCGATTTGCAGCATGCCGTCGACGAACAGTCTGAGACCCTTTTCGGTCGGCACCCGTCCGGCGCTGGTATGGGGGGCGTACAAAAGCCCGATAGCTTCCAGATCCGCCATCACGTTGCGGATCGAGGCTGGCGACAGGGAGACCGGCAAAATTTGCGAAAGCGTGCGCGAACCGACCGGTTCGCCGGAGCTTATGAAAGCCTCGACTAAGTGACGGAAGACCTCACGCTGGCGGTCGACCAGTCCATCGGGGCGTGCACGGGATTTGCTTCTACCCAAGACTTTGAACCGGTTATAAAATTTCTTACCCAAGCGAGTTTGTTTTGGACAAGCCTCACCCAACAAGCTAGGTAAAGACGCTTTAGCCAAACTTCAAGGGAAACGCCATGCGTCCATCCTCCCGCACCGTCGATCAGCTTCGAGACGTTAACCTTACGCCGGGCTTTGCCAAGCACGCCGAAGGCTCCTGTCTGGTGGCGTGTGGCGATACCCACGTCCTCTGCACCGCCAGCCTGGAAAACACCGTGCCGAGTTTTTTGCGCAATTCCGGCAAAGGTTGGGTGACCGCCGAATACGGCATGCTGCCGCGCTCGACTTCCGAACGCATGCGCCGGGAGGCGGCACAGGGAAAACAATCCGGCCGCACTTTGGAAATTCAACGGCTGATCGGGCGGTCCTTGCGCGCCGTGGTGGATATGGCGGCGCTGGGGGAACGGCAGATTGTGATCGATTGCGACGTGCTGCAGGCCGACGGCGGTACTCGCACCGCTTCGATCACCGGCGGCTATGTGGCGCTGGCCCAATGCATCGGCTTTATGCAGAAGACCGGCATGGTAACGAGACCGGTGCTTAAAGATCATGTTGCGGCGGTTTCCTGCGGCATCGTCGACGGCGAGGCGGTGCTCGACCTCGATTATGCCGAAGATTCGTCGGCGGAAACCGATGCCAATTTTGTGCTGACGGGTATCGGCGGCATCGTCGAGATTCAGGGGACCGCCGAAAAGAAGCCATTCGGCGACGAAGAACTTGCAACGCTGTTGCGATTGGCGCGCAAGGGCATCGGCGAACTGGTAGCCATGCAGAAGAAGGCGCTTTCGGCATGAAGCTTAAGAAGGGCGACAGGCTGGTACTGGCCAGCCACAATGCGGGCAAGGTCAAAGAGATCGCCGAGCTTCTGTTGCCTTACGGCATTGTGGTAATCGGCGCAGGCGAACTCGGGTTACCGGAGCCGGAAGAGAACGGAACGACGTTCGCCGAAAACGCGATTATCAAGGCCAAGGCGGTGGCGCTGGAAGCAAAATTGCCGGCACTGGCCGACGATTCCGGGCTTTGCGTTGCCGCGCTGGACGGTGCGCCGGGGATCTATTCGGCGCGCTGGGCCGGCCCGAGCAAGGATTTTCCGGCGGCGATGGCGCGCATCGAAAAGGAACTTGCCGCGGCAAAAGCGGCAGAGTTTTCAGCCAAATTCGTCTGCGCCTTGGCCTTGGCGCTGCCCGACGGCGTCTTCGAGACCTATATCGGCGAGGTACATGGCCGTCTCGAATTTCCCCCGCGCGGGAGGAATGGCTTCGGCTACGATCCGATTTTCGTTGCCGACGGGATGGATCGAACCTTCGGCGAAATCGCCCCGGAGAAAAAACACGCGAACAGCCACCGTTCTAACGCATTCGCCAAGTTCGCCGCCGCGGTGCTGTAATGTTTGGGCTTTACGTCCATTGGCCCTACTGCGAGCGCAAATGCCCGTATTGCGATTTCAATTCGCATGTCAGGGTGAGGTGCGACGAGAACGCCTGGTGCGAGGCGGTTTTGAAGGAAATGGCGCTGGTCGCCGCTCTACAGGGCACCGGCCGTCCCGTTCTGGAGACGATTTTCTTCGGCGGCGGCACGCCGTCGCTGATGGCCGGCAGGACCGTCGGTCGGATTATCGATAGGGCGGCCAAACTGTGGACGATAGCGGAAAATATCGAGATTAGTCTGGAATCCAATCCGGCCAGCGCCGATGCGGTGCGTTTCGTCGACTACAAAGCCGCCGGCGTGAACAGATTGTCGCTGGGGATTCAGTCCTTCGATTCGGCAGCGTTGACGTTTCTCGGCCGGCTGCACGATGCGGACGAAGCCAAGTCCGCTCTGAAACTGGCGATGTCCACCTTCGAACGGGTTTCGTTCGATCTGATCTACGCCCGCCCCGACCAGGCGGCGGAAAGCTGGAAAAAGGAACTGGAAGAAGCGCTTGGCTACGGTACCGAGCATCTGTCGCTTTACCAATTGACCGTCGAGCCGGCCACGCCATTCGCTACTATGGAAATGCGCGGGGTGTTTGCCGTGCCGCCCGAAGAGACGGCTGCAGCTTTGTTCGAAATCACCCAGGAGATAACCGAAAAGGCCGGGCTTCCGGCTTACGAGGTTTCCAATCATGCGAAACCGGGCGGCGAATGCCGGCACAATCTGATCTATTGGCGCTACGGGTCGTATGCCGGCGTCGGTCCCGGCGCGCACGGAAGGCTCGATTTGTTCGGCAAGCGGTACGCCACGGCGGCCGAACGTATCCCCGAGCGCTGGCTTCGGAAGATCGGCGAAAAAGGCAACGGCTTTAGCGTCATCGAGGAGATCGAACCGTCCGTCGGCGCCCGCGAACGGCTGCTGATGGGGCTAAGGCTGACGGAAGGGATAGATATGTCGGATTTCCCCCGCCGCTGGAATATCGAACTGCCGGCGGAAAAAATTGCCATGCTTTCGGAATTCGGGCTGATCGAGGTTGCGGGCAGCCGGCTGGCCGCCACAACCGCCGGCAAACTGGTGCTTAACCGGATCATTGAAGAGCTGTCCGTTTAAAAAACTACGGCTTCTGGAACGTAGCCGGCGCAGGGCTGATTACCTTGAAGCCATCCGGCGTTACCTCCAGCACCGCCAAACCGCGGTCGATACTGCCGTTGGCGCGAAAGCGAAAAATGCCGCCCGCGCCGGCAAAGCCGTTGGGATCGGTTAAGGCCGCTTTGGTGAAGCGGTGGTAGGGCATACCCTTCGCCAGCAAGGTCGTCAGCGACACCGCATCGTAGGCTAGTCCCGCCAGGGACGGCGGCTCGTTGCCGAATACGCTGCGATAACGGGCCGCAAAGGCGGCGTCGGTGCTGGGTTGCGGGGCGGCAAACCAACCGCCGGTCAATTGCGGTTCTTTGGTATTGGCCGGATCGTCCCACAGGCCGGTGCCGATATATTTGACCTTGGTTGCGTCCACCCCGTTGTAGGTCAGGGTGGGAACCAAAGCGCGCAATAGCGATCCGCCTTGGGGCAGGAAAATCGTATCGGCGCCGCTTTTGGCGACCAGGGCTGCCGGATCGCTCACCGTGCCGGTCGACGGGCTATAATGCTCCAGCGCAGTCAATTGAACGCCCTTGGCGGCGGAAGAAAGCGCGGCCCGGAAGGACTGTTCTACCGCTTCGCCATAGGAGGTTTGCGGAATCAGCGCGGCGAATTTGCGGTGGCCTTTGGCAACGGCAAAGGACACTATGCGCTCCACTTCGTTCTGAAGCTGGAAGCTAAGGAGATAGACTCCGTTTCCCGCCACCGAACGGTCGGTCGAAAAAGCGATAACCGGCACGCCGCGATCGCGCGCCAATGGCGCCGCCGCCAATGCCGACGGGGCGAAAATGGGTCCGATGACGATTTCCGCGCCCTTGTCGAGCAGCCCTTGCACGGCCGTTTCGGCACTGTTGCCGGGGCCGGGGCCGGCGTCGTCGGCCATCATCAACACCGCGTCGCGGTTGCCGGATTGGTACAGCGCGAGCGTCATAGCATTCATCATCGCCGCCGCCAATTGGCGGTTGTAGGCGGAAGGATCGCTGAACGGCAGGACAACACCGATACGCACAGGCGTGCGTTCCGCCGGGATATTGGGCAGGGTATAGAAAGTGGCTTGATTGGCCGTTACCTGATGCGGCGCCGACGGCTCGGGCAGCGGCGGCGGTGGCGGCGGCGGTGTGGTGCAAGCGCTCAAGCCCGCAACCGCGACAAGGCCGCAAACGGCGCAAAAAGAGCGCAAGGAACGGAACGAAAATGACTCGACGGACATCCGATTCTCCATGGCAAGGACAATCTAAACGCTTGCCGATCGAGGGTAAATCGCGTGATGACAACAAAACCGTTATGCCGCCGGGTTTGTACATTGTCGCCACACCGATCGGCCACGCCGGCGATATTTCCTTACGGGCGCTCGACACCCTGGCCGGGGTCGATCTGATTGCGGCCGAGGATACCCGTGTCACCGCCAAGTTGCTGGCGATTTATACCATCGCCAAGCCGTTGACCGCCTACAATGATCACAACGCTCCCCACGAACGGCCTAAGCTTTTGAGAAAATTGCGTGAAGGAGCAAGGATTGCGTTGGTCAGCGATGCCGGGATGCCGCTGGTTTCCGACCCCGGCTTCAAGCTGGTGCGCGAGGCGGTCGAGGCCGGAATATACGTGACGGTGGTGCCCGGCGCTTCGGCGGTGCTGACGGCGCTTGGCCTGTCGGGTTTGCCGAGCGACCGGTTTCTGTTCGTCGGATTTGCGCCGGCCAAATCGGGCGAGCGGCGGAAGATGTTGGAAGAATTAAAAACGGTACGCGCCAGTCTGATATTCTACGAATCACCGCATCGGCTGGCCGAGACATTGGCCGATATGGCGGGTATCTTCGGTCCCCGGTCGGCAGCGGTGGGGCGCGAGCTGACCAAACTGCACGAGGAGGTGCGGCGCGCGTCTCTCGACGAACTGGCGCAAGCCTACGCCGCCGAAAGCCTGCCCAAAGGCGAAATCGCCCTGGTGGTGGCACCGCCGGAGGCGGCGGCGGCGGATTTCGCCAAGGTCGATGCGGCGCTTGAAAAGACGCTGCCGTTCATGCCGGTGCGCGCCGCCGCCGAACTGATTGCCGAGATGCTGAACGCACCGCGCCGTGCGGTTTACGAACGGGCGCTGGAATTGAAGAAAGATGTCGATCCGGTCTGAACGCGGCAGAAGTTCCGAGCATCGCGGCCGCTTTGCCGAAAAGCTGGCCGAGGCGGTGCTGCGCATCAAGGGTTATCGCATCCTTGCCCGACGAATGCGCAATGCGGCCGGCGAAATCGATCTGATCGCCCAAAATCTTTCCGGGGTCGTCTGTTTCGTCGAGGTCAAGACCAGGCCCGATACCGGAAAAGCCGTAGCGGCGGTGAGCGCGCCTCAGCGCGCGCGCATATCGCGCGCAGCGGAAATTTATCTGGCCGGCCGCCAAGACGTCCGCGGCGCCCGCTTCGATGTGATATGCCTGGTTCCGAACCGCCTGCCGCGCCATATCCGCGATGCTTGGCGGCCGGATGAACCGTAACCAACGGATGAAACGATGAGCCTGACCGTCGCTCTGCAGATGGACCCGATCGAAACGATCAACATCGCGACCGATTCCTCTTTTGCGCTGGGATTGGAAGCGCAGAAGCGCGGCGCATCGCTGATCTATTACCATCCGCGGCAGTTGTACTTTCGCGATGGAACGGTGGGGGCGACGGTGCGTCCGCTGCAATTGCGCGCCGTCAAAGGGGATCATTTCACCCTCGGCGCGCCGGAAATCGTCGATCTTGCCGAGGCCGACGTGGTGCTGCTGCGCCAGGATCCGCCCTTCGACATGGCCTACATCACCACCACGCATCTGCTGGAAAAGCTGAAGGGCAAGGCGCTGGTGGTCAACGATCCGGCATCGGTGCGCAACGCGCCGGAAAAGCTTTTGGTGACCGATTTCTCCGATCTGATGCCGCCGACGCTGATTACCTCGGATCGCACGATCATTCGCGCCTTCCGCGACGAGCATAAAGATATTGTGGTCAAGCCGCTTTACGGCAACGGCGGCGCCGGGGTGTTCCACTTGAAGCCGGATGACGGCAATTTCTCTTCGCTGCTGGAAACCTACGCCACCTTCTATCGCGAGCCGCTGATGGTGCAACGCTACGTGCCCGACGTTCAAGTCGGCGACAAGCGCATCATCCTTGCCGACGGCGAAATCGCCGGTTATTTTTTAAGGGTACCGGCGGCGGGCGAGGCGCGCTCCAACCTGCATATCGGCGGCAGCGCCGCGCCGTACGAATTGACAAAACGCGATCGCGATATTTGCGAGCGGATCGGGCCGGAACTGAAAAAGCGCGACCTGATTTTCGTCGGTATTGACGTGATCGGCGATTATTTGACCGAGATCAACGTCACCTCGCCCACCGGCCTGTGGGAAGCACAAAAACTGTGCGGCATCGACGGCACGGCGATGATCTGGAACGCGATCGAGCGGCGGCTATAAAGGCCTCCGTGTACTTTTTCACGATATTATAGGGCCATCCCTCGTTTGAAGCGGTTCTGCACTCGGGGTTGACGTTTTTCCCCGCCCTCTGGGCGAGCGTGGGCCGCCCCAAGCGAGTTTTTTCCTTACGTTTCAATTGTGAAAAAGTGCCAAAGCGCAGCGAGGGACTTTTTCACAGGCAACTATAAAGCCGCGTACAGCACTTCAGAGCGGCGAACGTCAAACCGCGGTCGGTCCGCCATTCTATCTCTTTGATTGGTCGCAACTCTGCGCGCAAAACCGGATTCCACTTTTGCGCTCGTTGCACTAATTCCGCAATTGGAAGCGGTTGCGATAACGTGCGTCGATCTTCGACACCGGAAAATAGATAAACACGTCGACCGAACCGAATTGCGTATCGATCACCGTACCGTCGCCTATCATAGCGCCGGCGCGGACATACCCTTTCAGCAGGGGCGGAAGTGCACGGATCGCCTCTTTGGGATCGATCGCTTCCTTGGGCATCATGTTCATGTCGACGAAATATTGCGGATAAGGCCGCACCCGGATTTCCGGCGGCGCCAGATGGTAATGATAGAGATAAGACAGCGGCAATGCGAAGACCTTGGGATCCGTACCGGAAAACGAGGCGCAGCCGAACATCAGATCGATCGAAAAGCGGGCGATGTAGGTCATGACCCCGCGCCACAAGAGCTGCATGGTTTGCGGCCGGGAACGGTATTCCTTCAATACGCAGGAGCGGCCGAGTTCCAAGAGCTTGGTCCCGGTGGGAAGGCCGGACAGCATAGCCGCCAGATCGTATTCGCTGGCGGTATAGAAGCCGCCTGCCCGCGCGGCATCGACATCGCGGATCAGCCGGTAGCAGCCCACGACGGCCGGCTGGCCGTCATCTTCGATCCGCTCCCGATCGACCACCAGAAGATGATCGCAGACCGCGTCGAACCGGTCGAAATCCCGTTTCAAAACGCGCATTTCGTCGCTCGGGGTGGCGGCCATCTCTTCGTAGAAGACGCGGTAACGCAAATGCTGGGCGGCCTCGACCTCGAGGTCGGTTTCGGCCAACCGCACTTCCAGCGCCCCCGATGCGGCCAGCACCGGCCACTGCGATAAACGTCCTTCAAGGGGACCGGGCTCGTGAATGTTGACCACGCCGACACCTGCTGTTGCTAGATGCGTATTTTACCTTAGGGAAGCCGGCAAGCAAACCCCCAAACGCGTCGACCGCGCATCATAGCTAATCCGACACCGGTGCTAGCGGGGGTTTTTGCATGCGGGCGAGCAGCAGAAACAGGAATATCGCCGGAATGCCGATCAAACCGGCAATAAGGAAAAATAGACCGTAGGCCTCCATCAGGCCGAGACTTACCCTTAACGAGTCGATGACGAAACCGGAGGTGGTTTTGAGGATTTTCCCGATAATGGCATAGGCGGAGGTCAGCATCGCGTATTGGGTGGCGGTATAGCCCAAACTGGTCAAACTCGACATGTACGCCGTCAGCACCACGCCAGCGAAGCTCGTCGCAAAACTGTCACCGGCCATCACGGCGATATACAGCGGCAGGTCGGCGCCCCAATAGGCCAACAGCGAAAATGCGGCGATCGACAGCGCTTGGATTACCCCGCCGACGACCAGCGTACGCATATTGCCGAATTTCAGCACGGCAAAGCCGCCGGCGGCAATCCCGAGAAACGAAGCGATCAGGCCAATACTGCCGCGCACTTCTCCCACTACCGTCTTGGCGATGCCGAGGTCGTGATAGAACGGATTGCACATCGGCCCCATGAAGAAATCGGGCAGACGATAAAGCGCAATCGCCGACAGCATCAGCAGCGCCAGCCAGCCGTACGTCTTGAAAAAGGCAATGAATGGCTCGGCGATCGCCTGGGCCAGTCCTTTGGGAACCCAAAGCGGAATGGTGATCAAAATGGCATATAGGACGATGGTGACCGGCCAGCCGATGGCGGCCGCGATGCCCGGCAGGTTGGGAAACAGCCACCAGCCGAAACCGACGGCGACCAGCCAAAGGATGCGCAGCTGCCAGACATTGCCGCCGGACATCAGATTGAACCGGTCGAGAAACCGGCCGGTCAGGTTTTCCATGGTCCACAGCGACGGCTTTTCGTCCACCGCGGCGTCAGCCTCGCGCGACTCGCTGGCGAGGACGGTGGCGGCGAGACCCAGCGCCATCAACGTTCCGTACAGGACGTAGGAAGCCTGCCAGCCGATCAGATCGGCGACAATCAGAATAACGGCGTCGGTGGCGAGCATGGCAATGCGGTAGCCGAAGGTCGCCGCCGAGGTCATCAGCCCGAGCCGCGCTTGCGTGCCGGAGTTCTCGATGCGCCAAGCGTCGATCACGATATCTTGAGTGGCCGAGGCGAACGCCACAAGCAGCGCACATAGCCCGAGCAGGATGGAATTGCCGCCGGCGCCGGTCGAGGCCATCGTGAACAAGCCAAGCGCAACGACGATTTGGCTCAAGGCCATCCAACCGCGGCGGCGGCCGAGAAAGCCGAAAATCGGCGCCCGTAATTGGTTAACGAAGGGTGCCCAGAGAAACTTCAGCGAATAGGCAAGGCCGACGCCGGACAACAGGCCGATGGCGGAAAGCGACAGGCCTTCCTCGCGCAGCCAATATCCCAGCGTGTTGCCGACCATCAGGAACGGCAAACCGGACGAAAAACCGAGCGCCAGCATAACCAGCATCTGCGGTTCTAAATAGGCGCGCAGGCTACGCCCCTGAACGGGCTTGTTCATGCGGCGGTGTCGGCGGTGTCGAAATATTCAGGGAAAAACGCGGCGAACATGGCATCCAACTGTTTGGGATCGATGGGTTTGGATAGAAAACCATCCATCCCTGCCGCCCGGCAAGCCTTTTGTCCGGTTTCCAGCACATCGGCGGTGAGCGCGATGATCGGAACCCGCGACAAATTCGCTTTTGCTTCGTGCGCGCGGATCGCCTTGGTGGCATCGATACCGTCCATTCCCGGCATGTGGATGTCGGTGAGGATCAGATCGAATTGTTCCTTGGCCGCCATATCGACCGCCGCCTCGCCGTTGACGACTTCGGTCACCTTATGGCCGCGTCGGCGCAGCAATTCGCGACTTAAAAGGGCATTGATCGGGTTGTCTTCGGCGAGCAGGATTTTAAGGCTGACCGCGTGAACCGGTGCCGCCGGGGCGGAGACGGCGGGTTTTTCCGGCGCCGGAGGGGAATGGGGTTCCTGTCCTATACCGGCGCGCAGCCGCTCGACCAGCGAGGAGGGACGCACCGGCTTGACCAGATAGCCGGCAAAGCCGCGCGCCTGCAGGTCCGGTAAAGCGGAACGGGCGGCCGGCGTCAGCAACACCAGAGTGGGAATGCTCGGAATCGGATCGGCCGGCGGCGCCGGCATGTTCTCGGTGCCGGCGTCGATCAAAACCAAGTCGGATTTGCGAATACCCGCTTCGGTCAGCCCGGCGATTTCGCCGCCTTCGCTGCGGATTTGCTCCGTCAGCGCCTCGCGCAAGACATGATTGGAACTGACCACGGCAATACGCATGTCGGCTAACGGTGCCGCGGACGGTATCGCCGGTTTAACGATGCGCGCGGGCAGAGTGAACCAAAACAGACTGCCGCCGCCGGGCGCAGAGGTAACGCCGATTTCTCCTCCCATCGCCCTAATCAGACGCTTGGAAATGGCCAAGCCCAACCCGGTGCCCTCGTAACGGCGGGCATGACTGGAATCCGCCTGGACGAATTCCTTAAATATCTCCTGCTGCTTGGCTGCCGGGATGCCGATGCCGGTATCGCTAACCTTGATGCGCAGAACCGTTTTGTCGGCGGCAGTCTCCAGATTGGCGTCGATCCTGACCCCGCCCTTGTCGGTGAATTTCACCGCATTGCCGACCAGATTGGTCAAAATCTGACGCAATCTCACGGCGTCGGTCAAAATGACTCGGGGAAGATCGGGCGCCTTGACCGCCACCAACTCGATCCCCTTGGCATGGGCGCGCGGGCCCTGCAATTCCACCACACCCTCAATCAAGGCCAGAAGGTTGGTTTCCTCCTCTTCCAGCGTCAACGTGCCGGATTCGATCTTGGAAAAATCGAGGATGTCGCCGATCAGTGTCAGCAGGGTTTCGCCCGATTGCACCACTGCTTCGGCGTAGGAACGCTGTTCGGCGGAAAGATGGGTCTCCATAAGCAGCCGAGCCATACCCAGCACCCCGTTCATCGGGGTGCGGATTTCATGGCTCATGGTGGCTAGAAAGCCGGATTTGGCCCGGTTGGCCGCTTCAGCCTTGTCACGCTCGACCAAAAGCGCCGCTTCCATCGCTTTGCGCTCGGTGATGTCGCGACCGATGCTCTGCACCTCGGCCAGCCGTCCGAGGGAATCGCGGATGGCGTAATCTTCCCATGCCAGCCAGCGCCAGCCGTAGGCGGTGCGCACTTGCTGGTCGTAGTTGACGCGATCTGGCCCTCGTTCCAGGCCCGAAAAACTGCCGAAATTGGAACCGCGGCTGTCGGGATGCAAATCCGGTGCGAAGGGTTGCCCCAGCGCAGTTTGCGGATTGAGTCCGAATAGCTTGAAAAAAGCGTCGTTTCCGTAAGTTAAGCGGCTGTCGACGGCGCGACGCAAGATGGCATCGCCCTGTGCATCGACCAGTCCGCGGTAACGTGCCTCGCTCTGATTGAGACGAGTGTTGATCGCGGCGGCGGTTTCCAGCGAACGTTCCATCCGGATCGTCGCCGTTTTGAGTTCATTGGCCTGGCGGCTTGCCAGTTCGCGGCTTTGGCGGATTTCGATGAAGGCGCTGAGGAAGTAAAGCAGGACTACGGCCGCCAGCGCCAAGAAGGTCAATCGCGGCATCAAAGTGAGCGTGCCGTTGAGGGCAATATCCCCCACCGCCGCCATGAACAGCGCCAAAGCCGCGGTTCCGGGAACGATGCGAAGAAGACGTGCAATCATGATACTGGATGGGGTGCCGACACGGCGGCGAGTTTAGCTGCAACCTCGCTTGCAAAAGGTAAATAACCGCTTGTTTTATTTTGCCGATATGGTTCGTCTTTTGGTTTAGCAGCGCTAGCGCAATACGTTCGAACGAAAATAGCCAGTGTTATGAATTAATATATAGAATCAAACGGTTACAGCATACCTAGGATTTTTCGCACTGCATTGTCACAAAAGCTTTGCATAACTGTGATGGACGTTGCACCGAAGACTATCGAGATGCGACTTGAAAATAGGGGTCGGTGCTTAAGAGCAACTGGCGTCTGAAAGCGCCAGGCCGAATGCGTATATTCGAGGGAGACGCGTATGGGTATTTGTCGCCCCGGCATGCGGTGCCGCGACGGCGGCGGGACATGGCGGCCGTTTCTGCGGCTGCATTGCGATAGAAAGCGGCCCGATGAAAAACGGGTTGTCTCGCCGTGAACGCTCCTTCTGCAAATTTTCTCAAAGCCAAGGCCGTCAAGCGCGGCAGCTTCGGTAACCTGCGGTTTTACGCCGTAGCCATGGCTGCCTCGGTGTTGGTCTTGGCGTTTTTCGTCGGCGTGCTGGCGGAATTGGGCGACGGCGCTTGGCCGGCAATCAAGGCGTTCGGTCTGTCCTTTCTTGTTTCGGGCGACTGGAATCCCGTTACCGATAAATTCGGTGCGTTGGCGCCGGTTTGCGGCACTTTGATAACCTCGTTTGTCGCCATGCTGTTCGCCGTGCCGCTTGGCATCGGCATTGCGATTTTTCTTACCGAGATCTGTCCGCGTCACGCGCGTCGGCCGATCGGTATCGCCATCGAGCTTCTCGCCGGCATTCCCAGCATTATTTACGGCATCTGGGGATTGTTCGTGTTCGCCCCGTTCTTTCAAGAACACTTGCAGCCCGGAATCATAGCGTTGTGCGAAGACATCCCGGTTCTGCAAATTCTGTTCGCAGGACCGCCCTACGGCATAGGCATGTTCACTGCGTCATTGATTCTTTCCATCATGATCCTGCCGTCGATGGCATCGGTGACGCGCGATGTGTTCGGCACCGTGCCGCCCACTTTAAAGGAAGCCGCATATGCCACGGGCTGCACTACCTGGGAGACCGTTTGGCATGTGGTGCTGCCGTTCTCGCGCACCGGCGTGGTCGGTGCTGCCATGCTGGCGCTCGGGCGAGCCTTGGGCGAAACCATGGCGGTGACCTTCGTGATCGGCAACGCCCACAAGATCATGCCCTCGCTGTTCGCGCCCGGCACCACCATCTCCGCCGCCATTGCCAACGAATTCTCCGAAGCGGTGGGCGAGCTTTATTCCTCCTCGCTGATCTACATGGGTCTGATTCTGTTCTTCATCACCTTCCTGGTGCTGGCTGCGGCACAATTGATGCTGAAGGCGCTGGAGAAGCGGGCGGGGGGCGTTTCGCTATGATCATGGACAAGCGCCTCTATCGCCGCCGCAAACGCAGCAACGCCGTGTTCCTGACATTGTCGGTCCTTGCCGCACTGTTTGGGATTATGTGGCTGGCGCTGATCCTAGAATCGCTGTTTTACAACGGTTTTTCCAGCCTTTCGTTGGCGGTGTTTACCGAAATGACGCCGCCGCCCGGTTCCGCCGGCGGCCTTGCCAACGCCATCGTCGGCAGTTTGATCATGACCGTATTGGCGGTGCTCGTCGGCACGCCTATCGGCATCATGGCCGGTACCTATCTTGCCGAGTACGGCCGTCATGCCCGCATTTCCCATATCGTGCGTTTCGTCAACGACATTCTGTTAAGCGCACCGTCGATCGTTACCGGTCTGTTCGTCTACGAGCTGATTGTGGTCAGCATGCACGGTTTTTCGGCCTGGGCCGGCGCCGTCTCGCTGATGGTGATCGTCATTCCGGTGGTGGTTCGCACTACCGAAAACATGCTGTTGCTGGTTCCGAATTCTTTGCGCGAAGCCGCATCCGCATTGGGGGCACCGCGGAGCTTGGTGGTCTCCAAGGTCACCTGGAAGGCAGCACGCGCCGGCATGCTGACCGGCATCCTTTTGGCGGTGGCGCGCGTTTCAGGCGAAACCGCACCATTGCTGTTCACCGCGCTCAACAATCAATTCTGGAGCACCGACCTGGGAAAGCCGATCGCCAACCTGCCGGTGGTGATCTTCCAGTTCGCCATGAGCCCCTACCCGGATTGGCACAAGTTGGCCTGGGCAGGAGCACTGATCATCACGATTGCGGTGCTCGCCCTATCGATCGGCGCGCGCATTCTCGAAGCCAAGGCGAATTCGAGATAACGCGAATGCGTTTCGTCTTAGCCGATTTCGGACGCGCTTAAAATATGGAGTTGAGTAATATGGACGCCGTCGAATCTTTTGAAAAGAAGGTCGAAATCAAAAATCTCGACTTCTATTACGGCGACTACAAGGCGCTGCGTTCGATTTCGATGCCAATCTATAAAAACAAGGTGACGTCCTTCATCGGCCCGTCGGGTTGCGGAAAGTCGACGCTGTTGCGCGTGCTCAACCGCATTTACGAGATGTATCCCAAACAACGCGCCGAAGGCGAAGTGCTGCTCGACGGCGAAAACATTCTCGACCCTAAGCAAGATATCAACCTCTTACGCGCCCGCATCGGCATGGTATTTCAGAAGCCGACGCCGTTTCCGATGACGATTTACGACAACATCGCATTTGGGGTGAAGCTTTACGAAACCCTACCGCGTTCGGAACTCGATGGGCGGGTGGAGGACGCGCTCAAGCGCTCGGCGCTATGGGGGGAAGTCAAGGATAAACTCAACGAGTCCGGACTGTCGCTGTCCGGCGGTCAGCAGCAACGGCTGTGCATCGCCCGCACGGTGGCAATCCGTCCCGAAGTCATTCTGCTCGATGAACCCTGTTCGGCGCTCGATCCGATCTCGACCGCCAAGATCGAGGAGCTGATCGACGAATTGGTGAGCGACTACACCATCGCCATCGTCACCCACAACATGCAGCAGGCCAGCCGCACCTCCGACTACACCGCTTTCATGTATCTGGGCGATTTGATCGAGTTCGACACCACCGACAAGGTGTTCACCGCGCCGTCGAACAAAAGGACGGAGCAATATATTACCGGCCGATTCGGCTAGCAATTTGCTGAAAAACCACTCGCAGAAGACAGATTAACGTGCTTATACGGACGCGCATAGGCAATGACCATCACGTCCGAGCGGCCACCACTTTTGCATACATTGGCCAAGGCGAAACGGCGGCTCCGTGTTACCCCGGTGTTACCCCAGCCAAAGAGACTGCATTCGCAAAATAATGCGTGTCGTAATATTATATATATTTCAGTAAGTTAGTGGTGCACCCGGCGAGATTCGAACTCACGACCTCTGCCTTCGGAGGGCAGCGCTCTATCCAGCTGAGCTACGGGTGCAATTTCTGGCCAATGCTATAGCGCAAGCGCCGATACGAGCGCAATGAAGCAAACGGCTAGTGCGCTTCACATAAATGCGGAGCCGATAGCGCCAGCTTAGTTCGGCGGTTTTCTGGAAAGAAGCGCGACAAAACAATGAGTTAGAGAATTTTAGTGTTTTTCGATAAACAGTGAAATGCTCTAGTGTCGTGGTTTCGAAGTTCGTTTTATTCTCTATATCGGCATGGGTAACGAACTTCGAAACCGGAACGACACTAGTCGGTTTTCGCGCCGACAGCGACGCAGCGACCTTTGATCCGCACCGGATTGCAGCGGGCAATAGCCCCCTTCGGCAGTCGAACGTAATACGGTCCGAAATCGGTTCGCGGCGATGGGTAATCGGTGGAGATGTACTGTGCCCCCGAAGCCAAGGCGGCTGCGCGGCGACCGACATCGTTCGTGCGCGCTTCGCGGGTGCCCGCATCGGCCCTCGTGCGCACCACGAAGCCGGCTTTTACATCGGCGACGATCCTCGCAAAATCCTTCACCGGCTCGTTGAGTGTAAAGTAGGCAGCGTGCGGTGCATTCTCGTCGATCGAATTGACGAATATCGGCAACCCTTCCAAAGACGAATGTCCGCGCATGTAGGTGCGGACCTTGTCGGATCCGGCGTCGAGAGCGAACAAAAATTTTCCGCGTGCATCGGACAGCCGCGGCCAGCCGCCGGCCAGTACGCCTTCGCGTAATGTCTTGTGCCGGCCGCGCACCTGGTCGGGGGTAACCAGCCGTTCAGCCGGGAAGACGGATAGAATTTCTTTATCCAATGCAGCGAAAGCATCGGCATCGAACGGTAACGGCACGACGCCACCTGGTACTGCGGCATTGCCATCTTTAACGTTGAGTATGATGAGAATGGGAACATGGGCGGGATGACGGTCCGACCAAGCTCGGATCTGTTGCAGGCAAACCACGAAGGCGGCGCAGGTGCTGCGAACGTCGACATCCGGAATATGCATGACTTTCAAACCGGGGGCATTCATTGTCGATACATCGTAGGGCGTGTCGCCGGGAAGGTCCTTCGCCGCGTCCGGCAACAGCGGCCGGGCGTAACGACCGCCCGCAGGGTCGTACACCACGTCCAGTTCGATTTGCCGCAGCCCCATGTCAAGCTGTTCGGTCAGCGGGGGATGGGCGTAATCCAACTCTATCGCGTTTTTCGGGTCGCGTTGACGGATAATGTCGAGCTCGGGCGCTGGAATCGCCATCTTATAGCTGTTGTGGGTTCCGACGACTTGGATATCGTCGAGTTTCATTGCCTCTCTGCCGGCCATCGCCGGTGTACCGGCACCGAGCATGAGAGCGTTGGCCATCAGGACCGCACCACCGGAAAACCGTAGGAAACGCATAACCGCCCTCCATATCCTACCGTGCAGCATAACTGCTGCGGCATACAGTATCGTGACGCTGTCGCGGTTCACGCTCCCACCGTCAAAAAAACCGGATTGGAATAGAACCACAGATCGTGCCACGGATTATCATCCGGCGGATCGGGCTCGGGTTCCATTTCGTCGGTGTTGGTGCCGCGCAGGCGGATATAGCCGCCGGTTTCGGGCATGGGAAGATCGCAGCGTATCGTCAACCATTCGCCGTCGCGGCACCAGTTTGGTTCGAAAAAACGGCGCAGCACCTTTGTCGAAGAATTGAAATCCTTGCCTTTGTCGGCCGCCGGTCCGCTCATCTGTCCGACAATCAGATCGACGCGTTTGAGCCTCGGAATCTTGCCCGAAGCGTTGGGTGTGTTACGAACGCAAATTCGAATGGACACCGTGACAGCGGCACCCGGCCGTACCGGCAGCGTGCCTCCAATAGCAGCATGGCGCCCGTCGTAAGCCACCGTCAGATCCATCGCAGAAATCAAATCGCCGGTCACGACGAAGATGCGGCCGGTCCTAAGGCCGTCGAAAATATCGGCGGAATTTTTGCGTGCATGGACATAGGTTTTTGCGTATTCGCCCGGCCAAAAATCCTTGCCGCCATCGCGATAATTGCGGTGAGAATCGGAATTGGCAGTGATCCACCAGTGCCGTCCCTCGCCCAGCATCGCATCCCAGAAGCCGCCCAACTTTGCCGTCATCGCGTCGAACCCGCCGTAAGTCGGCATCTTACCGTAAAGCCCGCGTCCGCGCCGGTTTACCGGGTCCGGTATAAATACGGCCGCCTGATGTCCCGGCGCCCCCTCCATACCCACGGCCACATCGGGTGCCGCATCGTTCCAGCTTCGCAATTCGGTTGGCGAATGACCGCGGTAAAGGCCCGTGTCGGTAACCGAACGCAACGGATGGTTGGCAAAAATCAGCGGCATTTCCGACAGTCCGCGCATGACACGCAGAGCATCAATCATGCGGCCGGAATCGTCGCGCGCCGGATCGTGGGGATAAACCTCATTTTTATCGTAGGTCGCCTCGATCTCGAGCAACGCGTCGCGCTCACCGGAAAATATAGGCATGATGAGGCTGGAATGATCGCCGCCGGGGGTATTAAGTTCCATACCGTAAAATTGAACGAGGTCCGCCACTTCGTGTCGCGACTTAATAAGCGCCGGATAGGCCGCCTCGGCACGCCGGTGCGATTGCCCCGGGCCGCCGTGATCCGTTGCAGCAAGCCATGACAAGCCGTATTTTCGCGCCATCCTAGCATTGACGGAAATAGCATAAATCCCGTCGGTTCCAAGGTCGTAATGCGCCGGGGTTCCGTCATCTTCGGCCGGAACGAACGTACCGCTGAAACGACTATGAACGTGATGGTCTCCGGCCAACCAGCTTCGCGAATTCGAACCGGCGAATACCGGAACGCAAGAAGAAAACCAACCAGAAAGCCCAGCAGCGAGAACCGCGCGACGACATATAAACGGATATGCGTCGCCGTCGTCCGCCGTCATGCCGGAAGCGATGCGACAATAATCTCAACGCCTCCCATCGCTGCGGCGAGTTCCGCGCCGGGCAGCGCGTCGGTCACCAGGATATCGACATCATTGAAGTCCAATGTGCGGATCAGTCCGGGGCGCTCGAATTTGCTCGAATCCGCCAGGATGACGACCTTGCGCGCCAGCGGCGCAATGGTTCGCTTCAGTTCGGCTTCGGGAAGAATGTAATCGAGCAGGCCGCGCGTCGCCTCGATGGCACCGATAGAAAAAAACGCAATCTCCGGCGTGAATCGCTGCATAAAGCTTTGCGTGTCGGGGCCGAAGCAGGAACAATAGTCGTCGTTTATCTCGCCTCCGGCGAAATAAATTCGCGCATGGTTGCGACCGTTCAATTCCCTTGCCACCTCGATGGCATTGGTAACGATGGTCAGATCCCGCACTTTGGTCAGTGCCCGGGCCAACCAGAAAGAGGTCGTTCCCGAGTCGATCAACAAGGTCATGCCGTCCTTGACCATCTCGGCGGCCCTTAGACCAATGCTGCGTTTGCCAGCGGCATTGTCGTTGATGCGTTGATGATAAGCGGCTTCGAACACATTATCCGGCAGACGGACGCCGCCATGGACCTTGCGAACCCGTCCCGTCGTCTCCAACTGACGCACGTCGCGCCGGATGGTTTCCTCTGAAACGTCAAAGCGTAGCGCGAGATCCGCTATGGTGCAGGAGGCGTTCTGATCCAATAATGCAAGTATTTCGTGCAGACGATTTATTTGGTTCATGGGATATGAGTACTCTGACGCATCGTCACCGAATGGTTTCTTGAGCAGCATTCGTCAACGATACAAACATAATGTAACGCAATTACAACAAAAAACCACAATAGCTTCAACCAGTCCCCTAAGTCATCCAGCGAAATAAAGTAACGTGCACAAAAGCATATTCGTTTTTGCGCATGTTGCTATAAGTCGTATCGTGTTTGGGACGGAAAGCGATCGCGTGGGCATTTTATGAAAACGGCATATGGCGTAGTGGCGGCGATGGTCTTGGCGGCGGCGGCGAACGCCTTGCCGGCGCCTAAGCTTTCCATTGCCTCACTCGCCGATCTGCCGGTAGCCGAACGGACCCCATATGACGGAAACGCCGATGCCAAGACGGTAGATGCCGCTTTCGCCCGCGCTCGCAAAAACGGCAAGCGGGTACTGATCGAACTTGGCGGCAATTGGTGCCCCGACTGTTTGGTGCTCGCCAACCTGATGCGGCTTGCAGAAATGAAGAATTTTCTTGCGGCGCACTTCGAGGTCGTTGCCGTCGATGTCGGCCGACTCGACCGCAACCTCGATATTCCGGCACGCTTCGGCCTCTCTGACCGGCTCTCGGGGGTGCCGACGGTCATCGTCGTCGAGGCGAACGGCAGCGTAGTCAACACCGGAAAAACCACCGCCCTGACCGACGCCCGCCACATGACGCCGCAGGCGATCGCCGACCTGCTGGCAGGATGGGCGAAGTAGCGGATCAATCCGAGGAAAGCCAGGCGAGCGCCAAACGCTTGTCTTCGAAGACCACATGCTCGGCTTCGGGGAATATCGCGCCGGCAATCTTGGCGAGCGGGGCGTACTGCATATCGCGCACCCAATAGGCGATTTTAAGCCGGCTGACGTCTCGCCAATCGACCGCATCGTGCAGCGCCTTCACCGCACTCCAATCGACGGTGCCGGTAAACCCATTGAGGTCGATCAATATCGCAACCCTGTCGACAAACGGCTTCGTTCGCCTTGCTTCGGCAAAAACGGCGGTAAAGTCTGCAGCCTCGGGTTCGCCGTCTATCACCAAAATCGTCATCGCCCGGGCAATACTCATCAGATAGCGCGCACCGGGGCGGCCCTTGACGATGACGCAGCTGTCAGAGTGCGCTGCGGTGAAACTATCGAGGAATTCGTCTGAAAGCGCCATTGATTCCTGCTGTGATACGCATGAATACGCCCGCGCAAGACACACCCTTCGTCTGCGAAGCAACGTATAAAGATAATCACGTTAAGACAGATGGTTGGCCGGCACAAACGTCTTTGTCTGTTTTTTCCGCCGTCAGACGCCCCCAAGGACAAAGTGTCCGAAACTTTAGCTTGTGCTGCTATATCTGCGGTTTCAAAAACGCCTCGTTTGGGATAAGGTTACCTAATGAACCAAACTGTCGCCAAAGTTGTCGACATGTATGCCCGTCACGAAGCGGTGGCAGATGCCGTTGTCCACATTATCGGTATTATCTTCGCCCTCAATGCCAGTTTGTGGCTGTTGTGGCAGGTTACCGGGATTTCCGCCAAGGTCAGCGTTTCGATCTATTGTCTCGGCCTGGTCACGATGATCGGCTGTTCGGCGGCCTACAACATGATGCCGTCCACCCGCCCGTCGAAGAAAATTCTCCGACGGCTCGATCACGCCGCGATCTTCATTATGATTGCTGCGACTTACACGCCGTTTGCGGTCAATCGGCTGGAATCGCCGTTTGGGCCGATCATCCTGACGGTGATCTGGGTGGCGGCGACGGCCGGTGTCGTCTTAAAGGTGCTGTTTCCGCGCAAAATGGAAAAAATCAGCATCGTGTTATATCTCGTCATGGGTTGGTTGATTGTAACGGTGCTTAAACCCTTGGCGCAGTCGCTGGCGACGGTCGATTTCTGGCTGCTGATCGGCGGCGGCATAGTCTATTCCGCCGGGGTGGTCTTTTATCTGCTTGATCGGCTGCCGTTCAATCGCGCGATCTGGCACGGTTTTGTATTGACCGCGGCGATATTGCAGTTCTCCAGCATCTGGGGCGAATTCGCGCGCTAGAGCGTCGCATCTTCAGAACTAAATCGGCGCGCCGTTCTGTTCTTTTGTTTGGCCGCAACTCTCCGCGCAAAAGTGAACACACTTTTGCGCACGTTGCTCTCCTGCATTTACTCGGCCGGCCGGTAGACGCCATCCCAATCTTCGGGCGGCGGATTTTTCTCGTAAACGGCGATACGGGCAAGGTGCAGTTCATACAGTTTCTGGCTAGCGCCCGACAGTTTGCGACATTGCAGAATCAACTCGCGCGCCTTGTACCACTGGCGCATGCGTATGGATTGAAAAATGTGTTCGTGGAATGTTGCCAAAGCGCGAAATTTCGGGCTCGCCCGCATTACCGGATTGCCCAGCATGGCATAGAGTTTGACCGGTTCGTTGCTGGGATCGAGGACGATCGTGTCGACTTCAAGCAGAGCGAATCCGTGCTCGGCCGCCTTGCGGGCATCTTCGGAAACGATTACCGCCGGACCATATTGGCCGGAGATGCGCCGGATGTGTTCGGCCTCAGCCACGCAATCGCCGTTTACCGCATAGACCATGCGTCCGTGCGCGGCAATGCCGCCGGCAACTACTGGTCCGGTCGAAACGCCAATGCCGATCTCCACCGGCGCCAGCGCCACGCCGTCGCTACGCCGTTCGCGAGTGATGACTTCGTTGACCTTGGCGACGACGACGGTCATGCTGCTGGCCGCTTCGCAGGCGTGGGCGGCGTGTTCGGAATCGTCGAGCGGTGCATTCCAATAGGCGGTGAAGCCATCGCCGGACATCGTACCGATCGTGCCGCCGCGACGCATGGCTTCGCTCATCAAAGGTTCGAGCACGCGCTGCATGAGATTGGTGAATGCCGCCGGATCGCCTCGAAATGAGGCCGCCAGTTCGGAGAACCCACGCACGCCGCAGGACAGATAGCTGATCGTCCGGGTAACGCCTTTCGATTCGAGCAGGTGCGGCTGTCGGGCCAATAGATTGATGCGTCGCTTCGGCAGACTGTTCTCGAAAGCCGACAACAACCAATTGCGGGTGCGGCGGATCTCGTATAGCCGGGTGCCGAAGCTCGCCAAAGCCGTCAGCATCAGCCCGACGGAAAAGCCCAGCGAATCGAACAATACGCCGTCTCGGGCGAACAGTTGCCGCGAAACGATAAACGACAGGACCACGGCGCAGACGGCGAACGCTACGGCCCACTGCGTACCGAAACGGGCGAACAGTACGATAAGCACCAACCCGAACAACGCCAAACAGAGCAGTTCGACGGCGACAGCCGCCGCCGGGCGGCGCAAAACCTTGCCGGTAAGCAGTGCCTCAGCCGCTTCGGCATGCACCTCCGCCGTACTCATCAACCCGCAAGGAGTCTCCACCAGATCGTCCGGAGCGCCGATATAGACGATGGCCCCGCTCAGCCGACCGGAAGCGATCGATCGATCCGTCACTTCGCCGGCCCGAATCAGACGTTCGCGCCTGGGTCCGCTAAACGCGATCCAAATGCTGCCGTCCGCCAAGGTCGGAATTTCACCCTTTGCCGTTTCCACCGCACGCAAGGCAGACCGACCGAATAGCGAGTTATCGCCGTCGGTTTTCAGCGTCAATACTGTCTGGTTTTGGTATAGCCGCAAAACCTCTGCTTCCAGCGAGGGAACCAGCTTGTCCTTGAGCCGCAGGACCATCGGCATGCGACGCGCGGTTGCGTCCGCACCGGGATCGTCGGCAAGATTGAAGGCACCGAACCCGGCGCTTGCTTCGGCGATACTGTCGAGTGTCGGCGAAGCCTGGTCGTAGGCACGGATGCGCTTGACGCCGCCCCCCGTTCCTACCAACTCGATGGTGGGCTTCAGCATCAAATGCCGAGCCGGCCGCGCGTCGCCCAGCATGAATCCCGTCACGGTGGGTAAGCCGCGCATCGACCGGGCCAAGGCATCGTCCGGCGCGGGCATACGAATCAGCGCGGCTCGGGCGGCATCGAAAGCAGGGCCGGGAGGCACCAGCGCTATCAGATTCTTCGGCGAAGCGGAATCGCTCCTGTCGATTGGGAAGGCGAACACCACCATGGCGGCACCCTGCGCCTTGAGATCGTCGACGAGCCGCGCCAGCGTACCGTGCGGCCAGGGCCACGGACCGAAACGGGCGACGCTAGCCTCGTCAATGTCGAGGACTTTAATCGGGGTGGTCTGATAGGGGCGGGGCTGGGACGCCTGATAGGAGTCGAACAGCCGGTTGCGCAACAAAGACGTCATGCCGCCCGCGTCCGTGCCGAATGCCAGAAGCGCGAGCAGCAACGTGACCAACGGTACGATCCAAACGGCCGGCGGCCGATCGCGATAGTTCATAACAGCCCCTATCCCAGGCGAATACTACGCCGGTGTCCCAACTTTAGCACGCCATGAACGGAAATGTAGAGAAGGAGTCGCAAACCAATCTACTGTTTAGCCGAGCGCGGCCTCCCCTTCGCCAGGTGGCCCGCAACCGAGACAAGAACGAAAATTGCGCCGGCCGACAGCACGATGCACGGGCCGGCAGGCGCATCGAAAACATAAGCCGCACCGAGCCCGAGCGGCGAAGAAACGGCACCGACAAGCGCAGCCAGGAGCGCCATTTTCCCCGGAGAGTCGGCCAGCGGACGTGCCGCCGCCGGCGGAATAATCAGAAGTGCAACGATCATCAGCGCCCCAACCACTTTAAGCCCGAAGGCCACAAGAAGCGCCACTAGCACCAGAAAAGCCGTCTGAGGAAGCTTCCCCATTTGTCCTTCGGCCAAGGCGATGTCACCGGAGACGGCTAACCGCAGGAGCGGCCGCCATAAAAACGCCGTCGCCGTCAAAATAGCTAGACTAGCCGCCGCAACCCAGCCCAAATCGGCCACCGAAAGTGCCAGCACGTCGCCGAACAGATAGCCCAAGAGATCGCCGCGGACGTTTTCCATTCCCGCCAGTACCACATAGCCAAGCGCCAAGCCGATGTGGCCGACGATACCGACATGGGTATCCATCGGGATAAAGCGGCTTTCGCCGCGCGCCATTACAAAGGCCGCTAATAACGCCAGTACGGCGGTGCCCCACAACGCGTCGATGCCGATCAACAATCCCACGGCGGCGCCGAGCAGTCCGATATGGGAAACCGACTCGCCGAGGTACGCCATGCGCCGCCACAGCACGAAGCAGCCCAGCGGCCCGGCCGCCGCACCGAGCAAACTGGCGCCGAGCGCGGCGCGCACGAGGAAACCGTCAATCATGCTTGGAAACCAGATCGCCCGAAAGCGTATGAATAAACCGATGATGGTGGCTATAGAGCGCCAACTCGCCGGCCTCGGTGCCGAACAATTCGCGGAACGCCGGATGCTGCGCCACGGCGCTGGCCTCGCCCTCGCAGCAGATGTGACGGTTTAGGCAGACCACGCGGGTCGAACGCGCCATGACCACGTGCAGATCGTGGCTGATCAGCAGGATGCCGCAGCCCATCTCGCCGCGAATCTCGCCAATCAAACGGTAGAATTCGGCCTCGCCGGCGACGTCGACGCTGGCGGTCGGTTCGTCGAGCACAAGAAGGTCCGGCTTGCCGGCGATAGCGCGCGCCAATAGCACCCGCGCCAGTTCGCCGCCCGATAGGGCGCTAACCTGCTTGCCTGCCGCCTCGGCGATACCGGTTCTCGCCAGTGCCGCGGCTCCCGCCGCAGCCGGCGCAAACAGGGCCAAAAAGCCTGCCACCGTGATCGGCAGACTGGGATCGCGCGAAAAACTTTGCGGCACATAACCGATCTTCAGACCGGGCCGCCGCACAATCCGTCCGGTGGCCGGTACCAACCCCATCATCGTCTTAACCAGGGTAGTTTTACCCGATCCGTTGGGGCCGATCAGGGTGACGATCTCGTCTGGGTAAAGGGCAAGGTCGATACGGTCGAGAATCTGCGTATCCCCGGCGAAGACGCTTACATTTTCTGCGACGATCAGGGCTTCGCTCATTTGCGAACGGTTATAGCAGCACGACGGCGGAAGAAAGCCCACTGGTAACTAATTGCCGGAAAAGGCAAATTTTGCCGCCCGGGTGACGGTTTCCTCGGGGTGTTATCACATTGTTAATTCTAATATTCCCCGAACATCGGGAAGCAGCGCTAGGCACGGTTAATGCTGGTGAACCTACGCGGTGGAGCGCAACCAACGAGGGAGTACCTCATGTCCATCAGTGAAATAGGTTCGTCAAGCAGTCTCTTGGCTTCCCTGTTGAGCCAGCTTAACAGCGCCTCATCTACCAGTGCGACGTCATCCAGCGACGATGTAGTGTCCTTACTGACGTCGACGTCAGACTCGTCTACCTCGGCATCTCAGTCTACCGACTCGTCCCTGACCGGCAGCGGCAGGGGCGATCTCAGCAGCCAGATCATGCAGCTTTTGGCCATGCTGCAGAACTACGAAACCGCTTCCGACAGTACCTCTACCTCGACCGACAGCAACACGACGAGTTCGTCCGTGTCGGCGACATCGTCCACATCGTCAACCGACGCGTTGTCCGATTTGTTCTCGTCGATCGATACGGACGGCGACGGAGCCATCTCCGAAGACGAGTTGTCGACGTTCGTCAGCGATCTTGAAAGCTCTGATCAGACCGAGGCGTCCCAAGAAATGCCGCCTCCGCCCCCGCCTCAACCCCCATCGTCGGCGGATGGCTCTACGTCGGCTTCAACGGCAACGGCCTCTGCCGACAGTTCGACATCGTCGACCGACACCACGTCTTCTTCCGACGCCACCGCAACGGCCGACACGTCCGGCAGCACCGTCTCGGAGGCCGACACCAATCAGGACGGCACCGTCAGTCAGGCGGAATATGCGGCCTATTTCGGAAACGGCTCCTCGCAAGAGGCCGGGTTCGGCGGCGGAAACGATCTACTGTCGATGCTTATGACGCAAATGACCAACGCCTTCAGTGCGTCCAAATACGCTTCTACCCTCGGCGCAACGACGAGCGTTACGGTATAGTCGAGACTACATATATGTATGGAAGATTCGGAGAAGCCGGATCTTCTACCCTTCGCCGGCCGATACCGTTTTAAAACGCCGGACGTTCAACCGCGGTCTGCCTGTCGCTCTGCTTTTTTGTATAATCGCAACTTTACGCGCAAACCCTTCGCGCGCTTTTGTCAAATAGCGCGCCATACGCGCGAGCCACTCTTACGCTCGTTGCTCTAGTGATTCAGCCGGATCGCCACCTGCGCCAGGAGCACTTTCGCGCCCTTACGTTTCAACATCGCATCGGTGATCCGCTGTAACTTGTCGGCGATAACGACCGCATCCGGCTGACGCCAGGAACGAACATTGGCGGAAGTATAAAACATCATACTGCGGACATAAAGATCGCGCAGCTTTGGTCGCAGATTATCGACCTCAGCACGTAAAGTCGCATCGGGAACATCGATGCCGAAGCCGATCATCAAAAGACCGTTGGCACTGTCGGCTTCGATAATACTGGTATAAATGGGTTCGAAACCGAGATAGGTAGGCGAATCCGAGGTAACATGGGCGTTCTCGTTCGCCTTATCCTTCTGTTTCTGTGCATCGGTCTTTTTGCCGTGGTCGCCGCCCTCGGCGGCTAAGCTTGGGGCGGTCGTTGCCAGAACGGCCATAAGAGCCAGGACTATCGCGCGCATGGGACCGGTCTCTCGTTGGTATTCCCGATCTATTCCGATATGGTAAACTACAGGTTAATGGCTTCCGCCATGGAGAGGCCGAAAATTTTGGCTATAAAATCCTGCTCATGTCTGCTGGCGGCGGCCTTGCTGGTTCTGTCTGCCGCTGCGGCCGACCGCCCCGGCCAGAAATTCTTGTTTCTGCCCAAGGATATGCCGCCGCCGTTCGCCACCCCGGGGGTAGACAACACGCCGCGCATCGTCAAACAGCCGCCGGATGCGCATCCGCAGGTTCCTAAGGGATTTGTCATCGAACCGTTCGTAACCGGCCTTACCAACCCGCGCTGGATGGAATTGGCCCCCAACGGCGACGTTTTCGTCGCCGAACATTACGCCGGTAAGATATCCATTTTGCGTGGGCGCAAAGTCACCACCTTCGCCACCGGGTTTACGCGACCGCACGGCCTCGCCTATCATGACGGAGCGCTCTACGTCGGCGACACCCAGGCGATCTGGCGGCTCGAATACCGCGAGGGCGCGCTGAAAGCGGGCAAGCGCACTCGCGTTACCGCCGACGGCTTCGGTCCTTGGGGCAATCACTGGACGCGAAACATCGTCTTCGGCCCCGACGGCACTCTGTATCTGACCATCGGCAGCGCCAGCAATGTCGGCGAAGACCCTCCTTTGCGTGCCACCGTACAGACCGTCGATTCCCTCGGCCATCTGCACCGTTTCGCCTACGGCTTGCGCAATACGGTAGGCATCGCCTTTTATCCCGGCTCCGACGATCTCTATGTCACCGTGAACGAACGCGACGGACTGGGCGACGGACTCGTGCCGGATTATTTCACCCGCATCCGCAAGGACGATTTCTTCGGCTATCCCTACGCCTATGTCGGGCGGCATCCCGATCCCGATTACGGCGACAAACGGCCGGACATGGTGGCCAAAACCAAAATGCCGGACATATTGTTCGAATCCCATTCCGCACCGCTTGGCGTGGTGTTCTATAATGCCCATCAGTTTCCCGCCGCTTACTGGGGCGACGCGCTGATCGCGTTGCACGGATCGTGGGATTCGGCACATCCAACCGGCTATAAAATTGTGCGGGTAAAATTCACGAATGGCCGCCCGGAGAGAGGGTACGAAAATTTCGTCACCGGCTTTTGGGTTTCCGGCAGCACGCCGGCGTTGGTCTATGGCCGCCCGGCCGGTCTCCTGATCGCCAAAGACGGCAGCCTTCTGATCGCCGACGATGCCGCGCGCACCATCTGGCGTGTCCGCTATGTCGGAAAATAGAAACACATCGCCGCTGTAGCAAACTGAACCACCCGGGCTCACCGTTGGCGTCAGGACGTTCATCCGATGTCAACCAAGAACGCGGCATCAATCGAAAATAAACACCGGGTTTCGCCGGTTTTTTTGTATTCGAATATCCGCCAACCTGCAAACCGTTCATATTGCGCAAACTATCTATTTTAAACATTTTTGAATGTGAGCTTTCTATAATCGTTGCCAACGTCGGGCGAAAAGTGCCGTTCGACGAAACCGTTTTGGGGTTCATTTTGGCCAAGCTGGCGACATTGCCGGATAAGATCCGATACCGTGTCGGATGGGCAAAGCGCATCATCCTGGCGTCGACGGTAGGGCTGATGCTGGTATGCCCGGGCGGATTGTCGATACCGGCGGCTGCGGTAGAAGCGGCAGCATGGGCGGATCTACAGGCGGCAGTACGCGCGCTGGGATTTCTCGACTCTATTCAGAATCGCCAAACGGTATCAATCGGCGTGGTGTACGCAAATGAAGCGGACAGCAACGCCGCCAATCAGACCGCCGGTATGCTTTCGTCTTTGCGCGGCATAGGACCGGCATCGGTACATGCAACGGCGATACCGCTCGACGAACTGATCCGCGCCGACCGCCGTTTCGACGTGGTGTATTTGATGCCGGGCTTAGTGACTAACGGCAATCGTATTATTGAGTATGTCAGGCAGCAGCGTGTGGTAAGCGTCTCGAACGACCCAACTTGCCTAAACGGAGGATACTGCGTCCTGATGGTTCGCGCCGGAGCCGGTGTCAGTATCGTTCTCGATACGGCATTGGCGAATGCGGCGGGCGCGCGTTTTGCATCGGTATTTACATTGATGGTAAAACGCAAATGACGACAAAAAATATACACTCGCTCAAATGTGCATGGCTGTCGTTGCTGGCGAGTGGTGCGCTGCTTCTGTTATCCGCCGCGTCCGCGTTTGCGCAATCGATGAACTATAATTCGCTCGAATCCTTGTTCGGCGAAACTGTAACCGCCAGTGCCACCGGCCTGCCGCAGCGCACTACCGAGGTGCCTGCCGACATGATTGTGGTGACGGCCGACGACATCCGCCGTTCCGGTGCGCGCGACGTACCCGGCGTACTCAGCCACGTTGCCGGCGTCGATGTAATGCAATGGGCCGGCGAGGCAGTCGACGTTTCTATCCGCGGTTACGATCAGGCCTACGCTTCGCGCACTTTAGTGCTGATCGACGGTCGTCAAGTCTATGCCGACTATTACGGCTTCATCCCGTGGAGTGCGCTGCCGGTCGAGATGAAAGCCATCCGTCAAATCGAAATTGTCAAAGGCCCCAATGCCGCGTTGTTCGGATTCAATGCGGTCGGCGGCGTCATTAACATCATCACCTACAATCCGCGTTACGATAACGTCAACGCAGCTTCGGCGTTCAGCGGAACTCAAAATCAGAACGGCCTATCCGCCGTGGCAACGATAGGCTTGAACCGTTACGGCGGCCTGCGCCTGTCGGGCGGCTATCGTACCGGGCAGGATTATACGACGATAATGTCTCAAGGCGCGAACATGGTATCGCGCGCCGGTAACAATCGTGCCGCGGTCGATCTCGACGGCGTGATTATTCTCAACGAGAGTATGGAACTCGGAATCGAGGCCAGCCATACCAAGGCGAAGCAAAACGAAGAATCGCCGGGATATGCGATTCAATACTCTCGATACGAGACCAATTCGCTAAAAACACAACTGTTCGCCGACACCGATGCCGGCTTGATCAAACTCGCCGCTTACGGCAACTGGATAAACTGGCGCGGAACGACCGAACCGATTTTCGGTGACTTTACGCTCGACAACAAAGTTTACGTCGTCAAAGTCGAAGACGCCTTCGATATCGGCAGCGATCACAATTTTCGCATAGCCGCGGAATATCGCCATAACAGCGTCAACACGACGCCGACGGCCGGCAGTAGTGTATTCTACGATGAATTTTCAGGATCGGCGATGTGGCATTGGCAAATCGTTCCCGGCCTATCGTTGACCAACGCGTTGCGCATCGATCACCTCAATTTGGGTCGGGACGGCAATATACCGAACGGATATCCATTCGCCAATACCAGTTGGAACCATGCAATCGACGAATTCAGCTTTAACAGCGGCTTGGTTTGGAAGCCGACCGAAACCGATACTTTCCGATTGATCGCCGGGAGGGGCGTGCAACTCCCAAGTTTGGTCCAAAGCGGTGCGATGCTGATCAATTCGCCATATGCGCAGGTCAGCGGCTCTCCCGACCTTAGGATGACGGCGGCAACGAATTTCGAATTTTCCTGGAATCGCAAGCTGCCAGAAATGGACGCCGAATTTCAGATTGCGCTTTTCCGTCAGCATACGGTTAATATGATTTCGATAAGCGGAAAATTTATATATACCAACACCGGCGTTTACGTCACGCCGACCAACGTAGGTTCGTCCGAAGCATCGGGCGGAGAAATCAGCCTTAAGGGAGCGATCGACGAGGTATGGCGCTGGTCGTTCGATTATCGGGCGGAATATATCGACGACGACTTTGCTGATTCTGCCAGAGGTCCGGCCAATTTGATCAATTATCAGGACACCACGCCGCAACATTTGGTCAAGGCAGGCATTGGTTGGCACTCGGACGTTTGGGAAGCCGACGCTTACCTGCGTTTTCAATCGGCCACGATGGGTATCCGTCAAACCAGCATGTTCAATTACGGTCTGGTTTCGGTGGATGCCTTTGCCAATATCGACGCACGGCTTGCCTATCGCTTTAACAATTGGGCGACGGTAGAAATCGCAGGTCAGAATCTTCTTCAGGATAAGCAACGTCAAACCTCCGGTCCGATTGTCGAACGGCGGATTTTTGCCACGTTGAGCGTGCGGGGCTAAGAATTTCGTGGATCTATTCTGGCAAATCACACTGGTCGAATTCCTGCTGAATTTTGCGGTATTCGCTGCGGCAGTGATCGCATACGGTCCGGTGCAGCAGTTCGCCGTGCGAATGTTTCCGCAGTACGTTCCGATGCAGAAAGCGCTGATCGGTACTTTGTTCGGCGTTACTACGCTGATTGCGCTGTTTTTGCCGGTACATTTGAGCGACAGCAGTTTTACCGGAAGCCAAACCGTACTGCTTTCGTTGGCGGGTTTTCTCGCCGGGCCTGCGGCGGCCGTTACTGCCGCCGCCATCGTCGTGCTCACGGCGATTTTGCCGTTTTTTCACAACACCGCGTCTGACATATTTATCATAATATCGCTATCGTCCAGCACCGTCGCGGGTATGGGCTTGCGTTTTGCTCTCGATTTGCACAAGCACGAGCGAGCCGCCTTTGTCGAATATTATCACCTGCCGGTTCTCGGCGCGGCATCGGCGCTGCTGATGATAGGCGCAACATGGCTGTTGGTCGGCAGCCGCATTATGATCGAATCTGCCCTTCCGATCACGTTATCGAATTTGGCAGCGGCTACGATTCTCGGTACGCTGCTGCTGCACGAAACCCGCCGCTTCGAGGCGGTACGCGACTTGCGGGAAAGCGAAGCGCGACTTGCCCTACAGGCGGAGGAACTTGCCA
>WSSedL1CaDRAFT_10000315_pt1 | contig 33686 bp, 27 predicted proteins | sample WetSurSL1Cattail_FD_9464 | JGI IMG/M metagenome (IMG submission 9464)
TTTCAATTTTATTAGTCCGGATATTGATTTTATATAAGCCTTCAAATTTAGTTCCCACCCAGTATATATCGTCATTAGCTCTTTCAAAAGACATGGTGTATTTATTGGATATTTCATCCATCAATGCAAATTTTCCGGGAGTAGAAAATATTATATTATTACCCAAATATTTGAAAACTCCCCCAAATTTAGTTCCCACCCAAACGATACCCGTATTATCTTTCATTATATATTGGATATGGTCGCTGTGTAAAGGGTTGTTCATGTGTGCATCTTTATGAATCGTAAAATAGGTATTATGGATGGGGTTAATAATAATAATACCTTTTGAATAAGTGCCGGCCCAAATTGAAGTGTCGTTAAACTGAAATATAGAATGTATCCCTTCCTGGTTGTATTCAGCTAAGTCTTTATTTTCAAATTTCCAATGGATAAATTTTTCTGTTTTAAGATTAAATCTGTCCAATCCTTTATGTGTAGCAATCCACATTGTTCCAAGCTTATCGAAATTTATATCAATAATTCTGTCGTGAATTGGTTCATTTTCGCTTAGACCAGCCTTTTTCCATTGTTTAAACTGGTTCTTTTTATAGTTATATTTTATAAGCCCCTGAGCCGTTCCAATCCAATATGTATCCAGGTTTGATTTATTAATAACGTTAATTGTAAATTGAGAGTTACCTGTGTTAAAATGATTTTCAAAATTTTTATTATTAGGTTTTAAAATTGATAAACCTTTATTAGTGCCAATCCATAGAAATCCGTTATTGTCAAGAAAAAGTGTATTGGTGACATCATCTGATAAACTTTGAGGATTATATTTATCATTAAAAAAATGTTTAAATCTACGATGTTTTTTATCTAGCATGTTTAATCCGAAGTCTGTAGCAACCCAAAGATTTCCATTTTTGTCTTCGGCAATATCATTTATAAAGTTACAGGATATACTATTGGTGTCAGAGGGCTCATTCCTAAATACATCAAATGAATGTCCGTCATATTTGCATAAACCCATACCCTCCACGGCAATCCACATAATTCCGTTATGATCCTGAAATTGAGAAGTAACGTTAGTTCCCGGAAGACCCTGTTCAAGAAAGATTTGTTGAAAAGAGTAATTTTCAGTTTGAGAGTGGACATTAATAAACGGAAATATAAATAAAAACAGAAATAGATTTAAATATTGATTTTCTCTACTATGTAGAACAGCTAGCATAAAAAATATAATTAGTATATAGTTTTGTATTTACTTTATCTGAATTATACAGGTTTTATTAAGTATTTGTTCCATAATAAATTTGTTTTTTATCAATATATTTAATTTAATTCAAATATCTATAAAACTTAACCTTAAAAAAATAAATTTCGTCATTATTAATGAACCAATCGTCAAATGTTTGTATCCATTTTGTATACAATTCGTTCAAAATATAAACAATTGACTAAAAAAACTCATTATGGAACCTCTAGTTATTCAAGAAACAAAAGCTACTCCTGAAGTAAAATTTTTACTTAATGGCGAATTAAGTATTAAAGGCAGATCATTACCTGAAGATCCCCATGGATTCTATAATCCGCTATTAGAATGGATTATTAAATCTACTCTTGAAAGTATAAGGCTTGAAATAAAAATGGAGTATATGAATACCAGTAGTTATAAGCAAATTTTCAACTTTTTAACCTATCTTAAAGATAATACTTATGCAAAAAAGGTTAACATCGATTGGTTTTATGAAGAAGGTGATGATGATGGTTTTGAAATAGGTAAAGAATTTGAAGTTTTAACCGCATTTCCTTTTACTTTTCATGAATATGCTGAAGTTCTTTCATGAAAAGTAAATTTTAGAGGCCAACTAAAATAATTATATCGAAAAAATGTTATCCAATACTCCCCTGATAATTTCAGGGGTTATTTTTTCTTTAACAAGGTAATTGCGGGCTCCGGCTTCGAGCATTTTTTGAATATTTTCAAGTTCATTATTATACGAAACTGCCAAAACAATACAATCTCTAAGTTGAGCTGTAATAAACGCTGTTGCTTCAATACCATTCATTACCGGCATATCTACATCCATAAATATTACATTGTACCAATTTTCATGGACTTTATCTATACATTCCTGTCCATTTAATGCATAATCTATTGCTTCAATTTTAAAATCCTCTAATGCTATTTCTAAAACCCTGGTAAAAAGTTTTATAAATGCAATATTATCATCTACAATTAATAACCTTAAATTAGATTTGTAACCCATAATAAAAAAATATGATGTAAAATTATAAAATGATAAGCCGGTTTAAAAATTCTCCCGTATTTTTTTTAACAAATATTCAAGACCATTTGCTTTAATTTCCAACATTTCGTTTAGAAATTCTCCTAATTCGCCTTTTGGAAAACCTTTGTCCCTTAACCATAAAATATAGGCTTCCGGAAGATCCGAAAGATAGCGTCCGGAATATTTTCCGAATGGCATTTTATAAAAAGCCAGCTTTTTAAGTCTTTCCGCTTGATTTATTTCTTCCATAAATTTTTAATATAAAAAAAAAGCCCGGAATAACCGGGCTTTAAATATATAGAATATTAATTATTCAACAACAACTTTTTGGCTTATACCACCTACTTTAATGATATAAATACCAGCTGGCTTACCGGATAAATCGATAGTAACCATATTGGAATTTACACTTTGTTGAGAAACTAATGCACCTGTTAAGCTATAAACTGATGCTACCGTTTTTTGTGAAGCTCCTAAATAAACTGTATATACATTATTTCCTTCGTTGGCTATTTTTAATTGTGTTGCTTCGCTTGATTTTACATCTGTGGAAGTTGAAGCAAGAATAGTCATAGAATTTTTTAATATTTGTAAACCAGCATCGGTAAAGTTACCAGTTAACCACATGGATCCATAATTAAATCCTACGCCAATCATTGGTACAGTATAGGCCTGTCCGGTAGTTGAGCCATAATACATTTGAGTATTGGCAGCTAATTTAAATAATGACACACCGTGATATAAACTAGAAGTATCTTGACCATATACAGTCATACCTGTAGTTGGACTTAAAGTATAAGTTCCATCTTGAACAACCTGAATTCCGACAGTGGAAGCTGTTGCAGTTGTTGATGCATAATCATCGGTATAAGCATTAAAAATAGTTATACGACCGTCTGATGGAATAGTAATACCACTAAAAATATCAACAGAACGTTGGTCTGTAGGTACATAAATATATAAAGGACCACTTGTCATATTTTGTGGGGTACCCATATTTAAACGTCCAGAGCTCATCGCAAACAATTTATTAAATAGACAAGGTTTTGTAATTACAGAAGCGGTAAGGGTCGAACATTTTTTACCATCTAAGCAGTCGCTCATTACTACAATATCATAATCACTACACCCGTTGGTAGATTTTCTAGCAACAGCAGTTGCGTAAGTCATAGTACAGGCTGTTACGCTAATACAAGTATCTACAGTATAAGTGGATGTTTGTGTTTGTAACCATGCTAAAAAGGGATCCGCTCCGGTTCCTGTCATAGTTGTTTTTCCATATCCCAAATAAAGCACTTTCGTCTGGGCACTAACTCCAAGTATTATTGAACAAAGGAGAATAAGAGTAAAAATTTTTTTCATAATTTTTTAGTTTTAGTTAAAATTAGTAAGCTCAATAAAAATAGAAATATTTTCAGAGGTAATCAAATAAAAATTGGTAAAAGAATGGTAAAAATTATCAATAATTAAAAAAATCATTTGGGATGCAATTTGCAATCTATTACATCCCAATGAATTATAAAACTATAAACTGTCGCCAAAATCTTTTTTAAATTTAGCTATTAATTTTTCCGGCCAATCGTTTACAGCATCAAGTCTGCCTAAAAAGAAACGCAACACAGCCGGTTCTTCAACAAATTTTAAGCCACCTACCAATTCGCGGTTTTTATACAACCAGGTTAAACGGTCAAGTACAAATTTTGTTTGAGACAGCGTAAACACTCTGCGTGGGAATGCCAATCGCAGCAATTCCACATCTGCCAGAACATCATTTCCCTGAGCATCTCTTACACTCGAAATGGTTCCGCGTTCCATACCCCTGCAACCCGAAATAATATAAAAAGCTGCAGCCAGTGCACCGGCAGGATATTCCTTTTGTGGCACGTGCGGTAAGAAGCCCATGGCATCCAAATGACAACCTAAAGCTCCGGCAGGAGTTACAACCGGGATTCCCAAAGCATCAAGCTGATTTACCAAATAAGCAATAAATGAGGGCGATTGACATATTACTGTTTCGTCGGTAGTTTCATAAAGTCCAACCGCCATGGCTTCGATTTCGCGAACCGACATTCCTCCATAGGTTAAAAATCCTTCATAAAGAATCACCAAATCGCGCATTTTCATAAACAAATCTTCACGGTTGGTACAAATACCCCCGCCTCGTGTAGAACTTACCTTACGACTCGAAAAATACACTACATCAGCCAAATTACACATAGTAAGTAAAATATCCTTGATTTCAGCGTTTTTAAATTCTTCTTCGCGTTGTTTTACAAAGTAGGCATTCTCCCCTATTAAGCTGGCATCCAATACCATTAATATTCCGTGTTTATCGGCAATTTTACGAACTTCTCTCATGTTGGCAATTGAAAATGGCTGACCTCCAATGAGATTTGTTGAAGCTTCCATTCTAATAAATGGTATTTTTGCAGCTCCGTATTTTGCAATTAACTCTTCCAGTTTTTTAATATCAATATTTCCTTTAAAAGGGAAATTACTTTTAATTTTAATAGCTTCATCTGTGTAAATTTCAAAAATGGTGCCGCCGTTTAATTCCATGTGAGCTTTGGTAGTGGTAAAGTGGTAATTCATCGGAATTACATCCCCGCTCTTAATAAATGCCTGAGACACAATATTCTCTGCGGCTCTTCCCTGGTGTGCCGGAAGTACATATTTTTTACCAAAGACTTTATTTATTGCTTCCTCCATTCGATAAAAGCTTTGTGAACCGGCATAAGCATCATCGGCATGTAACATAGAAGAAACCTGATTGTCGCTCATGGCATTAGTTCCGGAATCGGTAAGCATATCCAAAAACACCTCTTTGGTATTTAATTGAAATGTATTAAAGCCAGCATTTCGCATAGATTGAAGGCGCTCATCAATGGGATTTAAAAATAGCTTTTGTACGATACGAACTTTGTGGAGTTCAACAGGAATATCTTCCCCATTGAAGAATTTAATTTTGGAGTTTTTCATAAGAATTTGTTAGTATTTGTAATATTTAGTAAATGTAGAACTTAACAAGCCTAAAATATAAAAAAAAACATAAAAGGCATATTTTCAGAAAATAAATTTTAAGTTTTTCTGAAATATGCCTTAAAAAAAAGAAGCAAACCTATAAGCCGGGTTCTGTACCCGCAAGCGGGTTCCTATCATTTATCTGATCCCGATGTTGCCACCGGGCTTTAGCGGCCTACCCCTTCCGATTTGTTGGCGGTTTCCCGCAAACGCTCAACGCGGGCAGCATTGGATTTCGGAATGTACATGGCCTTACAACCCATCAGACGTACGGCTTCTGGTGTTCCTACCAGAACCGGTGAGCTTTTACCTCACCTTTTCACCCTTACCATCAATTCTTACTAAGTAAGAAAAAATGGCGGTTATTTTCTGTTACGCTACTATAACCTTTCAGCTATCTTCCCGTTAGGAAGCATGGTGCCCTGTGTTGCCCGGACTTTCCTCCGCCTTTGCAGGCAGCGATAGGACGGTTTGCAATATTTTAAAATTCTGAAGTAAAGTAAAAATTAATATTTTGAAATTTTTCCTGTGCCATTTGTAGACCATAGGCCGAATCCGCTAAAAATACATCCCTGCCGTGTTTATCTTCGGCAATAAATTGATATTTACGTTTTTTGAAATCATCCAGTTCCTTTTTATCATCACTTGTAATCCAACAAGCTTTATAAAGTTGAACGGGTTCATATCGGCAAATAGCACTATATTCGTGCTCCAAACGGTATTGAATAACATCAAACTGAAGAGCACCGACAGTACCAATAATTTTTCGATTTGTAAATTTATTGACAAATAACTGAGCTACACCTTCGTCCATTAATTGATCGATACCTTTAGCCAATTGCTTGTATTTCATCGGATCACCGTTCTCTATGTAACGGAATAGTTCAGGTGAGAAACTCGGAATTCCTTTAAAATGTAATTGTTCGCCTTCAGTTATTGTATCTCCAATTTTGAAATTACCGGTATCATGAATACCTACGATATCCCCGGGAAAAGCTTCATCTATAATTTCCTTTTTATCGGCCATAAACGAAGTAGGGTTCGAATATTTGAATTGTTTAGCATGGCGAACATGCAAGTAATTGGTATTCCTCTCAAATTTTCCGGAAACAATTCGTAAAAAGGCAATTCTGTCCCTGTGATTGGGATCCATATTGGCATGAATTTTAAAAACAAAACCGCTGAATTTAGTTTCATCAGGTTTTACGGTTCTTTCCTCCGTGGTAAAACTTTTGGGACTTGGTGCAATATCAATAAAACAGTTTAATAATTCTCTGATACCAAAATTATTAAGAGCACTTCCAAAAAATACAGGAGCGAGATTTCCTTCCAGGTATTTCTCCGTATCAAATTCAGGATATACACCTTCCACGAGTTCTAAATCCTCCCGAAGTTTTTCTGCATAATCGCCTATATAACCCTCTAACTGTTTGTTGTTTATATCGTCTATACTAATTGAATCAGATATAGTTTGTTTATCAACAGATGTAAATAATTGAAGGTTGCGTTCCCATATATTATAAACCCCTTTAAAAGTAGGGCCCATGCTAATAGGCCAGCTCAGCGGACGAACTTTTATCTTTAATTCAGATTCAATTTCATCCAAAAGATCAAAGGCATCCTTTCCGATTCGGTCGAGTTTGTTCACAAAAACCATCACCGGAGTATTTCTCATACGGCAAACTTCCATGAGTTTACGTGTCTGAGCTTCTACCCCTTTGGCACAGTCAATTACAATAATTACACTATCCACAGCCGTTAAAGTCCGGAATGTATCTTCTGCAAAATCCTGGTGACCAGGAGTATCCAAAATATTTATTTTTATCCCTTCATATTCGAAACCCATTACAGAAGTAGCCACCGAAATACCGCGCTGCTTTTCAATTTCCATAAAGTCGGAAGTTGCTGTTTTCTTTATTTTATTAGATTTTACAGCTCCTGCAATATGAATTGCTCCCCCAAACAATAATAACTTTTCGGTAAGAGTGGTTTTACCAGCATCCGGGTGACTTATAATAGCAAACGTCCTTCTTCGTTTTATTTCTTCTGTTAAATTCATTTATTTCAGTTTCTTTTGGTGCGCAAAAGTAATATATTATTAGTTAACTGAATATTAAAATTTAATTTTTCTCAAAACAAGACTATATTTGCTCGAAAAAAAAATGAACTCAAATAAGAAACAAGGACGATATTCCAGACTTTATATTCAAATTAAAGAACTTATGCAGAAATGCGACAATCCATTGTCGCGTATGTCAACCATTAATGCTATCCTGCACCATAAAATGGAGTATTTTTTCTGGACCGGTTTTTATCTTCTTAACGATGGAAAATTACAAGTAGGGCCATACCAGGGATCCGTTGCTTGTCAGGAACTTGCTAAGGATAAAGGCGTTTGTTGGGCAGGTATTAATCAGGAAAAAACTATTGTAGTTGCTGATGTACATTTATTTCCGGAACATATTGCCTGCGATTCCCGCTCGCGATCGGAAATTGTAATTCCGTTAAAAAACAAAGAAAATCAAATAATTGGAGTTATGGATATTGATAGCAAAGACCTAAACTCTTTCGATGAAATTGATGCTGAAAACCTCGAAAAAATAGTTGCCTTAATTTATAGCTAAGCTTCAATATAATAAATTAAGGTGTTGATAATGATACTGGTATTATTTTACCATTAAAGTAGTCCTTTCCATTTATTGCAAAGTTTGCAATAAACTCTCCCATTTGTTCGGGAGTCATGTTTGTCTTATAACCAGGGAATGCCTCGGCTAACATTTCGGTTTGCACCGCGCCTAAGGCCAAAGCATTAAATTTAATCCCATCCTTTTTGTATTCTTCAGCACAGCACTCTGTAAGTATGGCAAGAGCGGCTTTACTTGCACTGTAATGTGACAAACCTTTAAATTTTGTACTTCCCTGAAAACCACCAATACTACTAATATTTACCACATGGGCCTGGCCGGCTTTCAACAAGGGAAGTAAATTCTTAATTAAAAGCGATGGCGATATATAGTTAATATCAAGCATTTTACGAATTTCATCTGTGGAAATACTTTCAAAAGGTTTAGCGACTAAAGTGCCGGCATTATTTATTAAAATATCAATTCGGGATAAATGCTGGCGGATTTGTCCTGCTAGTTGTTCATTCTTATCAACATTTTGAAGGTCAAATGATAATGGTATAAATTCCGTCATTGAAATTTGGCTGCAAATATCCTTTAATTGGCATAATTGCTTATAATTACGGGAAATACCCACAATCTTTAAAGCCCCTTGCCGGGCTAAAGTCTGTACAATAGAAAATCCTATTCCCCTGCTGGCTCCAGTTATTACTACATTCATATTTTTGTAAATTTCAATTCTTAAATTTATAAATAAATAATGTAAATTTGATCATTAATATACATATAACAATTTGAAAAGATGAAATGTTTAATTTACATTACATTATATATATCGTTAATATTTAATTCATTAAATGTTAATTCTCAAAATAATAATGAATTATCAACACGCGATAGAATTTTTTGGGGTGGTAGTTTTGGATTGATGTTTGGAACTTATACCCAGGTTGAATTATCACCTTACATAGGTTATAGAATCACAGCTCCCTGGGCTGTTGGCTTAGGCGGTATCTACCAATATTATGGAAGTTCGGAAACTTATGGCAATTATAGTACCTCTATATATGGTTCCAATTTATTTACAAAATATACACTGATTCGCGATTTTCCGTCAAATAATGTATCCCTTTTCTCTTATGCAGGATGGGAAGCTATAAATCTTGAAAATAAGTATTTTAGTTTGTATTCGGAATCCGGTCGATTTTGGTTAAACAGCCTTTTGGTTGGTGGTGGTTTCAGACAATACCTGGGAGGGCGAACCAGCATGGAAATATTGATATTATATAACTTAACACAACAAACGTTATCGCCCTATAATAATCCTACAATTAGAATAGCTATAAACTTTTAACGAAGAAAGCCCTGTTTTTCAGGGCTTTCTTAATAACAAAGTAAGTAAGGATAAAGATTTATATTATTTAAATCATTATACGAGCTTAACATTTGTAGCCTGAGGTCCTCTTTTTCCGTCAGAAATTTCGAATTCTACATCCTGACCTTGTTCAAGAGATTTAAATCCGTCCCTTTCAACTCCGGTATAATGAACAAAAATGTCTTTACCTTCGTCTGAGTGGATGAATCCGTAACCTTTAGCGGAATCAAACCATTTAACTTTACCTTTCATAGATTTGGAAATAATTAATATTAAAAAAAATAAATATAAACAAATGTAATTAATTTTTAACATTTAATATTAAAATCGTCTAATCTTTAAAAAATATTAATAGGTCATTGTTGTCCAGTTCCTTTTAAACTACCATTATATCTATAAAAATAAAAAAATATAAAAATAAAATTTAAAAAATATTATCGTAACGCGGTTTGGTTAACTCAATTAAATGCCCTTTCTTTGTATTTTTAAAATAAATGAAGGATATGATTGTTGAAAAGAATAAAGTAGTATCTCTAATCTACGAATTAAGAGCCGGAAGCAATACCGAAGAAGTGGTTGAAAAACTGAATGAAAGTAATCCTCTTACCTTTTTATTTGGTTCGGGTTCATTACTTCCCAAATTTGAATCGAATATTGACGGTTTAAAAGTTGGAGATGGTTTTGATTTCAGACTTGCCAGTACTGATGCTTATGGCGATATTATTAATGACGCTATAGTAGAAGTTCCCAAAAATGTATTTTTAGTAGACGGCGAATTGGATAATGACCTTTTAACTGTGGGAAACTCTATTCCTATGATGGATTCTCAGGGAAACAGATTAAGTGGTGTTGTGCTGAATGTAGCTGACGATTCTGTTAAAATGGATTTCAACCATCCTTTAGCTGGTGAAGATTTAATTTTTAAAGGTAAAGTAGTTGATATTCGCGAAGCAACTGAAGAAGAAGTAACTCATGGTCATTTACATGGAAATTCATCATGTGGTGGCGAATGCGGCGGTGGTTGCGGTGGTCACGACGAAGAAGGTGAAGGTAATTGCGGTTCAGGTTGCTGTGGTAGTTGCCAATAATTAAAAAATATTTCAAAAAAGCCCCATTTGTATAAAAACAAACGGGGCTTTTTTTTTGAGCGGAAAACGGGATTCGAACCCGCGACCCTCAGCTTGGGAAGCTGATGCTCTACCAACTGAGCTACTTCCGCGATTAGTGTGTGGGTGTGATATGACGCAAATATATATATTTTTTATTTATAAAATACCACAAATTATAGTAATGTCTGAACTTGAAAAAGTGTTATAAGCATTGCTCCCGCTAATTTTTAACAGGTAATTTTTACAATTTCTGCAACTTTTTATTGAAGGATGTTATCACAATTGTCTATAAATTATTCATTTACAATTTTGTTTTTTTATTTTTATTTGTTTCCTTTGAAATAGTATATCTATAAACAACTAATAACTAAAGCCTATATTCTAACATGAAAAAAATCAAATTTTCTCTCCTTTGTATTTTTATTTTAATCGTCCTAAACAAACAAAATGGATACGCGCAGGACGAAAAATTTAAGTCAATATTTATTTACAATTTTACTAAATTAATTGAATGGCCTTCCGATAATCAGTTTCCCGAATTTATTATTACCATTTACGGTAATTCAGGAATAATTTCTGAATTACAATCTGTAGCATCAAAAATGAAAGTTGTTAACAAAACTATTGTTATAAAGCAAATAACTTCTTTCTCTCAACTTACAGCTACAAATGTGATATATTTTTGTAAAGAAAAAACGGCAGATTTAGCCAATTTTATAGCCGAATTACAAAGGCAGCATATCCTTGTTATTACTGAAAAAACGAACTCCTGCGAATTAGGCGCTGCTATAAATTTTACAAATAAAAGCGGAAGCCTTGGATTTGAAGTAAGTCCAAATAATATTAATAAATCCGGATTAAGTGTTAGCAAACAACTTCTTAGTCTCGGTACTGTGATTGGAAAATAGAAAATTAACTACTAACTATATTGTATTATGAAATCAGCTAAATATATTTTTATTATAATTTCTATCTTTATTTTTAGCATTTTAAAGGGACAAGAAGCTCAAAAGAACCAGAACAATATAAAAATTCCCCCATCTGAATTAACCAGGGAACAAATTCAAAAATTAACATACGAAGAACTATTAGCCATGCCCTTTGAGGATTTGGTTATTTTGGCTCAAAAACTGGGGATTAGTATTGATGAGCTATTAAAAATGAAAACCACGGTTGCTTCTAAAACAGCTTTAACCCCCAGGGAAACTCCAGGTATCATTTCTATTATTTCGAATGAAGAAATCAAGAATATGGGAGCTCGCGACCTGATTGATGTATTAAGAACCATTCCGGGGATTAATTTTGGCTATGATGATGCCGGCGTTATTAGTATACAGATGCGTGGAAACTGGGCTAATGAAGGAAAAGTATTGTTAATAATTGATGGACAACAGTTCAATGATTTAAAATATAACACTTTACAATTTGGACGACATTTTGATGTAAATCAAATAAAAAGAATAGAAATAATAAGAGGTCCGGGTTCTGCAATTTACGGAGGAAATGCCGAATTGGGTGTTATTAATATTATCACATTTTCGGGTGACGATCTGAAAAAAATATCTGTTACCGGAAGTTATGGAATGATGACCAAGAAATACGGTCATCAGGACCTTTCTATAGCCGCCGGAACTAAAATTAAAGACTGGGATATTTCATTTAAATCGTTTGTAAGCAAGGGAAATCATTCCGACCAGAAGTTTGAATATGGTACTATTTATGATTTTAGTAAAGAAGGTTCCGGAACAAAAGATATTAATCTGAATTTAGGCATACAAAATAAAAACTTAAGTTTTAGAGCTATATATGATAATTATGGTTCTAACTGTGTTTATAAGGATTGGGTCCCAGCTGCATCAGATTCTCTGCCAGTAACATATACCGAATACTATAAAACATTTGCCAGTGAATTGAAATATGATTGGCATGTTAATAAAAAGCTTACTATTAGTCCCAAATTAAACTACAAGTATAACGTTCCCTATTTTCAGGAAAGTTGGTATACAAATAGTGAAATAAGCCGGTATGATGGTAATTTAATAGCTAATATGGAAGTAAACAATAACCTGACAATAACTGGGGGAACTGAATTTTTCTATGATTATGGTAAGATGATTGAAAATACAGATTCTTCGCTGTTCGACAATGGAAAATCATCTGTATCCTACAATACATTTTCGGTTTTTATGGAAGGAACACTAAAAACAAAATTTGCAAACCTCACCATTGGAGGAAGATACGATAATCAAAATGAATCCGGTTCTGCTTTTGCACCAAGAATTGGTATTACAAAAACGTGGGATAAATTTCATATTAAACTTCTATACAGCAAAGCATTTCGAACTCCTTCCATCGGAAATTTAGTGTTTAATTCGGATATTAAACCAGAAAAAACCAGTGTAATGGAACTGGAAGCTGGTATGAAACTTAATAATAACATGTTTATAACCGTAAATGCTTTTAATACATTAATTGAAGATCCAATTATCTGGTTTGATGTAGATGGCGAATATGGATATAAAAATGACGAAAAAACCGGTACCTGGGGATTTGAACTGGAATATAAATATAAGTTTTATTGGGGGTATGGTAATGTTAACTACTCCTATTATAAGGTTAACGAAAATACGGTTTGGGATTATAAGGTACCTGGCGAAAATAGCTTTATTGGAGCTCCTCAGAATAAAATTACACTCAACAGCGGCTTTTATTTAGGGAAACATTTTTCAATAAACCCCACCATCATTTATTTGGGAAAATCCTATATGGATCCCGATGCTGAAACCGATAATTTAATAAAAGGTAGAACTTTGGCAAATTGTTTTGTAAACGTAATAAATTACAAATTAGCCAAAAAATTTCCTGTAGAATTTGGAGTTGGGGTATCAGATATATTTAATCAGAAGTATCCTTTTATTCAATCTTACAGAGGAGGCCAAAAACCATATCCTGGTCCTTCCCGCGAAGTATCAGTCCGCTTAACCGTTTCATTTGAAAAATAAACTCTCCCACACCCAAACACGCTCCTATTTTGAGCCTCTCAGGGGATTTGAACCCCCGACCTGCTGTTTACGAAACAGCTGCTCTAACCAGCTGAGCTAAAGAGGCGATTTATGTGTGTATGGGTGTGGTTGTGGTTTGCAAATATAATTATTTTATTCTTGTTTGTTTTTCAATGCTGTGATACGTTGCAGTAAAGTTGGGTGAGAATAATGGAAAAACACATAAGCAGGATGTGGCGTTAGGTTACTTAAATTATTCACCGAAAGCTTTTTAAGTGCGCTTATTAAATAATTACTATCATAGTTTTTCTTTACAAAATAATCTGCCTGATACTCATTTTTTCTGGATAATTTGTTCATCAATAAACCAATTATTAATGAAACCGGATTAAAAAGTATTCCAAAGGCAATAATTCCTATATGAAAACTGGGAGTGGTAACTCCTAAAGCTTGAGATAAACTATTGTTTGATAAAAATATGGAAATTAAATAGAAATTAATTCCCATTTGAAATAACGATATAAACATCCCCTGCAATGTATGTTTATGTTTATAATGGCCTATCTCGTGTGCTAAAACAGCAACAATTTCTTTGCTGCTTAATTCATTTATAAGTGTATCGTATAAAACAATCCTTTTTTTTGACCCCAAACCTGTAAAGTAGGCGTTAGCTTTTGTAGATCTTTTGGAACCATCAATTTTATAAATATTAGTAAGTTTAAACCCAACACTCACGGCAAATTTTTCGATTTCATCTTTTAAATCACCATCTTCGAGAAGGGTTTGTTTGTTAAAAAGCGGAACAATAATATTGGAGTAAAACATAGTAAAAAATATTATAAACCCCGATGTTAACAGCCAGCCATAAATCCAAAACCAGCTTCCTGTTTTATAATAGAACCATAAAATAGCATAAATTAAAGGTACCCCGATAATAACAGAAAGTAAATATCCTTTTAGTTTATCCATAATGAATAATTTGGGGGTTATTTTGTTAAATCCAAATTTTTGTTCGATTACAAAAGTATCGTAAATACTAAAAGGTAAATGGATTATATCGGAGGCTATACCTAAAATTGCAAAAAACAGGATCGCTTTAAAAATAAGATTTGTAGTAATGCTACCAGCCCAGGCATCAACAACAGCAAAACCACCCCAAAACAGCATTAATAAAATGATTAAGAAATCAAGAGAGCTGGTAAGATTCTCAAATTTAGAATTAGCAATATCATATTTAACAGATTCTTTATATTTCTCTTCGTTATAAACATCACTTAATTCAGCAGGTAATGTATTTTGCCGGCATTTGGCATTCAACCTGTTTAAATATCGTTCTAAAAGAAAATCGAATAAAACAATTATAATAATTGCTACAAAAACGAAATTGTACATTGTATTTGATTTATATTAAGGAATGTAAAAATAGAAAATAAATTATATTTTGATATTGATTCTTTATTTTGTAACTTATTTATATAATTTAATAAGCATATAAATACTATTAAGCTATGTTAAGACTAAGATTTTCAATATTATTGATCGCTGGTTTGTTTATTACAATTATTGAAAACAAGGCCCAGGATGAAAAATTCAAATCTATCTTTATTTATAATTTTACAAAACTGATAGAGTGGCCTGCCGATAAACAATATTCTGAATTTATAATTACCATATATGGAAATAATCCGGGTATTATGACTGAGCTGCAGAGTTTGGCAACTAAAATGAAAGTTGCAAACAAACAGATTGTGATAAAACAAGCCATCGTTTTATCGCAGGTAACTAATTCCAATATCTTGTTTATATGTAAAGAAAAAACAGCAGATTTACCCGGATATCTGGACGATTTAGAAAAAAATCATATTTTAGTTATTTCAGATAAACCCTATGCTTGTGATTTGGGCTCTTGCATTAACTTTATAAATAAAAGCGGAAGTCTTGCTTTTGAGATATGCCCACAAAATCTTGAAAAATCCGGATTAATATATAGTAATCAGCTACTTAGTTTAGGGACAGTGGTGAAAAAATAAATTCACATTGATTTAAGTTGTTTGTTAATTTGTTTGTTTTCGTCTATTCTCTTTTCTAAAAGGACTTTGTATTCTTTAAATGCAGAATCCTGTTTTAATTCAATTGCTTTATCAATCCAGCTTTTTGCTTCAGTTAAACTGTCTGTAGTTTCATAACATAATGCAATATTATAACAAGCCTGAGCTGCCAACTTTTTAACACCATTATTATATGCATATTTCCAATACTTTAAGGCATCCTGGTTATTGTTTTCAGTAAATGCATGGTATCCTTTTCTCATGATACTATTTCCAGAATAAAATAATTTTCTCTCTTGAGTTTCCCAAAATGGTGCAATTTTGTAAGCAAGCAATTGAGCAACATGTTCGGGTAATTCTTTGCTAATAGCCTGTTTGTTAATTATTACAGTACTTGTATCTAAATAATAAGAAAAACTTTGGCTATCCCATTTTATCGTATCGGTTAATAAATAAGATTTTATTGAATCTTTGAAATTCAGATTTTTAATTATTAGATTTATAGAATATCTCATTTCCAAGCGAATAAACCAATTATCAGGGTTTGATATTTTATAAACAGAATCCTTTAGGTGAATAGACTCCATTGTACAAATATTGGTAAGCATTTTTTCATTAGTCCGGTTCCAAACCTCACTTTTTAAGGAATCTATATTTTTAATTAATGAAATTTCCGAATTTTCAAATAGCGGAGATTCTTTTAACGTCTGCTGCAGAGAATTGGTGAAGCTCTCCATAAACTGCACATAAAAAGGAGCGTCAATCTCAATATTGGAAGCTACAATAGCTTTTTTAGGATAAATAATATAAAATTTATCAACCGGGTAAGGATAAGCAATTTCCGCAGGTTTCAGAACCTGAATATCTATATAACGAATTGACGAACAGGAAAAAAGTAAAAAAATACATAAGAATAGTAAAAACGTTTTCATACTATTCCCCCATTTGAAACTTTAATCTGTTTTCATCATTAATACGGTTTTGCAAAATATTCATGTAATACAATGCATTTTTGTTATTGTAATCGACATACGCACGTTTAGCCCAGGATGAGGCTTTTTCCAAATCTCCGTTGATTTCGCTTACCAGGGCCATATTATAGCAAGCCCATCCTGCTAACTTAGGATCCGGATTTTTGGTGTGTTTTTCCCATAATTCAGCAGCACCATTCCAATCTTTTGCCTAGGCTCTGCGCGTTGCCATTTCAAAATCGGGATTTCCCTTTTTATAATACATTCGCGACACCCAGTTCCATTGCGGCGAAATACGAATAGCATATTGCTGGCCGGCCGAATAACCTGCATCAGACACCGCATTTTCTAATAATGGAAGGCCGTCCTGAGCCTTTCGTGGCGAATCGCTAGTTGAATTCCAACTGCGGGGATCGGAATAAGTATTTTGGTCAACAATAATCTTATTTATAGGATCGTATATTCTCCAGCCTGAATAAATCTGAATATTAAGATTCGAAGAATATTCGGTATAGGAAATTTCTTTGTCTCCCTCCTTTCTCTTAGCCAATCTACTTGAATTGCTATACTTATTGTTAGAATCAAATACTTCGAGTACCAGGAGTGCATCTGCATTATTATTTTTACAAATATCACTTATATTATCCCAATCTAATGGTTCTGGAAATTCCCGGGTACCGGTTCCTTTCAATTCCAGATTTCCGGGAATAACCACCGAAAAACGAGGTGAATTTTTTAACTGGTTAAATACCCCGTTAATACATTCTTCAGCTGCATGGCGGTCAACAAATGGAGCTTCACCAGTGATAATTCCTTCCAGAATATTTCTGGCGCGTTCACGCCTCGATGGCCTAGTTCGGTTGGCTACAGCTAATGTTTTAATATTTGATGGAACGCTGATGGCCGCGGGTTTTAAAACTTCGAGAGAAACACTCAATGTTCTGCACGACGATAGTGATAATAAACCAAATAAACCCGGAATTAAAATGTGTTTTATAGTCATAAACGTAAATTTAGTAAAACAAAAAAACCACCTTAAATTTAGGTGGTTTTTTTTATATTTAAAAGGATGAATTAACCTTTCATACCTCCGCAAACTTGTAAAACCTGTCCGGTTACATAAGAAGACAAATCCGAAGCCAGGAACAAGCATACATTAGAAACATCTTCGGGGGTACCACCACGACGCAATGCTATTTTCTGCATCCATTCGTTACGAACTTCGTCTGGTAAAGCACCGGTCATTTCGGTAATAATAAAACCAGGAGCAACTGCATTACAACGAATATTGCGGGTTCCCACTTCCTGAGCAACAGATTTTGAGAAACCAATAATACCAGCTTTAGATGCTGAATAGTTAGCCTGATTTGCATTACCATTAACACCAACAATAGAGCTCATGTTAACGATACTTCCGTTACCCTGTTTCCACATAACGGGTTGAACCGCTTTAGTAAAATTAAAAACGGATTTTAAATTTACATTGATAACCAAATCCCATTGTTCTTCGGTCATTCTTTTTAAAGCTCCGTCGCGGGTAATACCTGCATTATTTATAAGTACATCAATTCGGCCAAAATCAGCAACAATTTTATTTACAACTTCCTGTGTATCGGCATGATTTGCAGCGTTAGAAGCATAACCTTTAGCCTTAACACCCAAAGAAGCTAATTCTTTTTCGAGTTTTTGCACATTTTCGTCATAATTAAGGTCGGTAAATGCAATATTGGCACCTTCTGCAGCAAAACGCATTGCTATTGCTTTTCCGATGCCACGGGCTGCACCCGTAATAACAGCTGTTTTTCCTTCAAGTAATTTCATTTTCTAAAATTTAGATTAGCGCAACAAAAATAAAAATTATTTCCAATTACACCGTATTTAGTAAACATTTATGTCTTTTCTATAAATTATGAATCTGTAATATCATTATTTTATCAAAATTAAGTGTTTTACTTAATCTAATTTAATATATTTTTATATTACTTGTTATCAATTAAATATTATCTCTGTCTTCTATTTTTAACGTATTAACCTTGAAATGATAAATCCGGAATTCGATACAAAGCGCGAACTTGATGCTTACAGGTATATCTCAAATCTTTTTTCTTCTAATAAAAAAATAAGTGATATACTTAGTAAGTTGCCGGATATCATTTCTTTAGTTTTTGAAGGAAATGAATGCTGCTGTTGCAGTGTTACTTTTGAAAACCAATCTTATACCTCAATTAATTTTAAAACCACCCAGGATAAATTAGTTAAATATCTATCTGTTAACAATAAGACTTTGGGGTTAGTTGAAGTTTATTTTACCGATAAATATATTTTGAATAAACCTAACCCAACTCTTATTCAGGAAGATTCGGTTATATCATTATTAACTAATACAATAGCATTAGGAATATACTCCCATGTCTCGGGCTCTGAGGATATTCAATTTAACAAGCATAAAGCCCCCCCCAAGAATAATTCTAAAATTGCATTAGAAAAACTAATTTATGAGAATACCGAGCGATTAAAGGAATTAAAAGGATTAAACCTGACATCTGCTATTTTATTGGAAAATAAACCAATAGAAGAAACGTTAAAAATGGTATGTTCTATTCTTCCGGCCTCCTGGCAATATCCGGAACATACCGCAGCCCGGATAACATACGAAAAAACGGTTTTTACAACGCCAAATTTTAAAGAAACCACCTGGGTTCAAAGACAATATTTTAAGGCACCTGGCAATAAAAACGGGTTAATTGAAATATTTTATCTTAAACAATTTCCGGATATATATGAAGGACCTTTTCTTAAAGAGGAAAGAGAATTATTGATAAACCTTGCTAATATGTTAGCCGGCCCCATCGTAAAAAATATTTTTTATGATTTATTCCGTAAAAATAAGGAACGGCTTAAAGAACTTAGCGGAATTAATCAAACTGCTGATATTATTGCCAAAAGAATGTCTGTTGAAGACACTCTTAACGAAATTATATCTATACTGCCAAAATCCTGGCAATATCCTAAATATACGGTAATCAGAATTATTTTTAATAATATAATATATACTGGTAAATCGTTTCAGGAAACCTCCTGGAGTCAAAAGGAAAACTTTATTACTTTGAATAATAAAAAGGGGACAGTCGAAGTCTATTACTTAAAAGAATTTCCTACCGAATATGAAGGACCATTTTTAAAAGAAGAACGTAATTTGCTGATTAATATAACCAAATTAATTTGTGGATATTTAAATGATATTATTGGTCGCGAGATATACCGGTCCAAATCTCTGCCCGACTCTCCTCCGGGCATTAATCCTGAGGAATACCGCAAATCTCTTATTTTAAATAAAGGCCCCTTCAGTTATTCTTCAATAAACAAACTATTGATAAATATATTTATCTGGATATGATGAAATACAAAGTAAAAGAAATTTTATTTGTAGCTACTTTGTATGATTCTTTTATCATCGAGAAAGAAGACAGTTTCTTTGAACGCTTTATGGGGATTATATACCTGTACAGTTTATTTTCGTTACCTCGTATAACCGGCGTTACTTCTCAGGAAGAAGCTCTCAGTCTGGTGCAGTCTTCACAGTTTGATATGGTTATTCTGATGGTTGGTTTGGACAAAGAATTTCCGGTTATTCTTAGTCATAAAATTAAGGAAAAAGCGCCCAATCTTCCAATTTATATGCTTTTAAATCATAAGAATAACATAAACTACTTTGAATCGATCGTTCCAACAGTCCGAACCATTGATAAACTTTTTATATGGAGTGGTAATTCTGAAATTTTCTTTTCAATTGTTAAATCTGCCGAAGATGAAGCTAATGTTGAAAATGACACTAAAATAGGGCTTGTACGAGTAATTCTGCTAATAGAAGATTCTGCGCTTTATTATTCGAAATACTTACAGATGTTGTATTCTATTATTTTTGAACAGGTACAGCAATTACTTCCTGAAGTTGAGAAAAATGAACTCGATAAAATATGTAAAATGCGTTCGAGGCCCAAAGTTTTGTTAGCTAAAAATTACGAAGATGCTGTTTTCATTTTCAATAAATATAAGGACTTTCTTCTGTGTGTTATTTCTGATGCCGAATTTGAAAAAGAAGGTGTTCTGGATAAAACAGCAGGAATAAAGTTTATTAAATATGTACAATCGCATATTTTAAATTTACCTGTTATTTTGCAATCGAGTGACCCCAAAAATATAAAATATGCTAAAGAGCTAAACCTCACTTTTATAAATAAGAATTCAGAAAGTCTTTTGTACGATCTTAAAAATTTCATAAACAAACATTTAGGTTTTGGAGATTTTGTTTTTCGCGACAAAGAAGGTAATCCTATTGCAACCGCAAAATCGTTACGGGAATTTGAAACGTGCCTGGCAACTATCCCTGATGAATCCTTTTATTTACATGCCATAGAAAATTCCTATTCTATTTGGTTAATGTCAAGGGGCGAAATAGAACTTGCAAAAACAATTAACCCGATACATGTTGGTAACTATGAAAACATTAAGGAATCGCGGGCTTTTATATTAGAAACTATCCGGAAATTTAAAGATGAAAAGAAAAAAGGAAAAGTTTTAAAATATGACGAGACTTCGATTCTTGATGAATTTAATATTGTCAGTTATTCCGGAGGGTCTTTTGGCGGTAAGGGACGTGGTTTAGCCTTTGTAAATGCTTTAATTTACAATTTGGATTTCCCTGCTGTTCTTGATAATATCAATATTCGTACTCCTAAAACTGTGATTATTGGTACTGAAGAATTTGAACAATTCATAAAAATAAACAAGTTAACCGACACCATTTTAAACAAAAAAATATCATTTAAGGATATTCGTAAATTGTTCTTTGACGGGAAACTTAGCATTTCTTTAATGTGTAAACTTGAAACTTTTCTGGATCAGGTAGAAGTTCCTGTTGCCGTGCGATCTTCGAGTTTGTCCGAAGATTCCATAAATCAACCTTTTGCAGGTGTGTTTGACACTTATGTGATACCCAATAACAACCAGGATAAAAGCATTAGATTAAAACATCTGGAAACCGCTATTAAAATGGTATACGCTTCTGTTTATTCCGATAATGCACGTACTTATTTTAAAGCTATAAACCAAAAATTAGAAGAAGAAAAAATGGCTGTAGTTCTGCAAGAATTAGTAGGACAACAGTATGGCGATTACTATTATCCGCATATCAGCGGTGTTGCCAGTTCCTATAATTATTACCCGGTAGCTAATATGAAACCGGAGGAAGGCTTTGCAGTTGCTGCTTTTGGACTTGGTTATTACGTTGTTCAGGGTGGAAACTCGTACCGATTTTCTCCCAAATATCCTAAAATAGAAATTTACACACCTAAAAACCTTTTAAATGGGTCGCAGGTTAATTTTTATGCAGTAGATCTAAAAAAACAAGATATTGACTTTTTAAATGAAGGCGAATTGTGCTCCTTAGCAAAGTTGAATATCTCAGATGCTGAAAAACATGAAACTCTAAAACACTGTGCGTCTGTCTTTAACTACGATAACGATAAAATAGAAGAAAATCTTGCCATTAAAGGCCCCCGGATTATAAATTTTGCCAATATTTTAAAATACAACTACATACCATTAGCTGAAACTATTGAAATAATGTTACATACCGTAAAGGAAGCATTAGGCTCTCCGGCCGAAATTGAATTTGCCGTAGACCTCACTCCTACTCAAAAATCGTTACCATCATTTTACTTACTTCAAATTAAACCGTTAGTAGGAAATCAATTGAGTCACGATTTTAGCCTTGACGACTTGGATCATTCTAAAATCATTTTACATACTACCTCGAGTCTAGGAAATGGTATTGTTGACGATATATATGATGTAATTTTTGTGGATATACAAAAGTTCAATAAACTTAAAACCATAGAGATGGCAGCGGAAATAGAATCTCTGAATGAAAAAATGGTAAAAAATGATAAAAAGTATATTCTAATAGGACCCGGAAGATGGGGAACCAGTGACCGTTTTTTGGGAATTCCGGTTAGCTGGCCTCAGATTTCAAATGCTAAAATAATAACAGAAATAAGTTTAGAAAATTTTCCGCTCGACTCTTCTCTGGGTTCTCACTTCTTTCATAATGTAACTTCAATGAATGTTGGATATTTCTCGGTAAACGGTAATACAGGTAATAATTTCATTGCCTGGGACGATTTATATACACAACAAATGATACACCAAACGGAACACTTTATTCACGTTGCATTTAACGATCCTTTAACGGTTTTTATGAATGGCAAAAAACGAACCAGTGTAATATTAAAACATTAAAATAGAAGAAAATAAATAAGTTAAACCCAACTTTAAATTTTTTTCAGCTCCTTAATTACTAAATGCAACAAAATGAATAACAAAATTTTAGTAGGAATTCATGATGAACATATCCTGTTAAGAGATGGTTTAAGTAACTTACTTACAACCAGTAACGACGTTGAAGTTGTTTTTAAAGTTTCCGACAGAGAATCTCTGTTAAAATCCTTAAAAAATTATTTATTGCATATTCTTATTATTAATGTATATGCCTTAAAGCCCACAATGTTAAATCTTCTGCTTCAAATTAACAATCAATTTCCAAAAGTTAAAATACTGGCTTTATCTTCTTTCGAAGAAGAAGAAGTAATACTGCGAACAATAAAATGTGGAGCTAAAGGCTTTCTGGCCCGCGATACAGAGCAAGTTCAACTTATTGAAGCTATTTATACTCTTCGAAATGGGTTTGATTACTACAGCCAATCTATTACTCATATTTTAGTGAGTAAATATTTAAAAAATCTCGATTCAAACAACAATCTTTATGACTCACCCAAACTTAGTACCCGTGAAATTGAGATATTACGGCTGTGGGGAAACAGTTACAATAACAAAGAAATTGCAGATATTCTATGTATTAGTATGAGAACTGTAGAATCGCACAAGAACCATATCATGCAAAAACTAAATCTCAAAACAACGGTGGATTTGGTAAAATTCGCCATTAAAAACAATATTATTGAGGTATAAGCCAGCTTACGTAATTTACTGAAAAATGAAAAAGCAAACGGTAATGAATCTTATTCGTGTTATTTTCATGCAATTATTTATATAATTTTTAATACTGGACTAATAGCTGACAGTTCAAAATTTATTATTATTTACCTACTAAAAATAAAACATATGGCCGATTTGCTAAATGTAAGAGTTAATGAATTTATGGCAAAAGTTATTGCCAAAAATCCGGGTGAAATTGAATTTCATCAAGCTGTAAAAGAAGTGGTTGAATCTTTAATGCCTTTTATTGAAGAAAACCCGAGATACAAGAATGCTAAAATCTTAGAGCGAATGGTTGAACCTGAAAGAGTTATTTTATTTCGGGTACCATGGATTGACGACAGTGGAGAAATTCAGATAAACAGAGGATTTCGGATTCAGATGAATAGTGCTATCGGCCCTTACAAAGGTGGATTACGATTTCATCCAACTGTAAATCTGGGTATATTGAAATTCCTGGCTTTTGAACAAGTATTCAAAAATAGTCTTACCACACTTCCAATGGGTGGAGGAAAAGGCGGTTCCGATTTTGATCCCAAAGGTAAATCAGACAATGAAGTAATGCGCTTTTGTCAAAGTTTTATGACAGAATTAAGCAAACACATTGGCGCAGATACAGATGTACCAGCCGGAGATATTGGTGTTGGAGGCCGGGAAATAGGTTATTTGTTTGGTCAATACAAACGTCTGCGTAACGAATTTACGGGTGTTTTAACCGGTAAAAGCCTGGAATGGGGCGGCAGTTTAATAAGACCTGAAGCTACAGGTTACGGTTCGGTATATTTTGCTGAACAAATGTTAATGACCCGTCATCAGGAAATTAGAGGCAAAGTTGCTACAGTTTCAGGCTCCGGAAATGTTGCCCAATATACAGTTGAGAAATTAAACCAACTGGGAGCTAAGGTTATTACTCTTTCCGATTCGCAAGGATTTATCCTTGATAAGGATGGTATTAACTTAGAAAAATTAAATTGGGTAATAGAATTAAAAAATATAAGAAGAGGCAGAATAAAAGAGTATATTGAAAAATATCCTTCTGCTCAATATTTCGAAGGAAAACGCCCATGGGGTGTACCTTGCGATATGGCATTCCCATCAGCCACGCAAAATGAAGTTAATGAAGAAGATGCCAATGAATTAATTAAAAACGGTTGTATTTTGGTTTCCGAAGGTGCCAATATGCCTTCTACTCCGGAAGCAATTGAAGTTTATATCAAAAATAAAATCCTTTACGGACCGGGAAAAGCTGCCAATGCCGGTGGTGTATCTACATCGGGACTTGAAATGACTCAAAACTCTATGCGTTTACCCTGGACTCGTGAAGAAGTGGATGCAAAATTGCACCAAATTATGATAAACATTCACAATACCTGTGTAAAATATGGTAAAGACCGCACAGGATACATCAATTACGTTACAGGAGCCAACATCGGCGGATTTATTAAAGTAGCCGATGCCATGATGTCGCAGGGTGTTGTATAAATATTTTAAATTCCACACACATATATAATACTTCTTACAGTAATTCAATCTAAAACCGGCTAAATACGTGAGTAATACAGCCGGTTTTATTTTTAATTATATTTTCACTTATCAATAGCCTGATAAAAAATTAAACCATTCATAATATTATGGGCAGCGTGAAAGATTTAACGAATGAAGCAACAGCGTTAAACAATTTAATAAATTTATTTACAATTAATTAAAACATATTTCAGGCATTATTAATTTTCCTTATTTATTTCATTAGGTCTACTACTTCTATTTTTGTAATTTTGCATTCTAAACAAAGGAGAGAGTTTACAAGGATGAAAATCGGGGAGTTTCTACGGTTACCTTTTCCATCACCAATAAAAAATTGGAAAAGAGATGTATTATTCTTAAGTATTTTTGTAGCGGTTTTTTTATTGATATTCCAGCCTTTAGAATTTCAAATACCGTATAAGCAATTAATTTTGTTGGGATTTGGCTTAACATCATATCTTACAGGTAGTTTTCTGCACCTCGTTGGACTAAATCTTTTCCGTAAATACTTTAGTAAATACCACTGGAATAATAAAAGACAAATCCTGTGGTTTTCGGTACAACTATTTTTTATTGGCCTGGTCAACCACTTTTACACAGCTTTATTTATTCCCAATTATGTTAATGGTATAGAAGGATTTGTAATTTTTGAATTCCGGGCTTTTAGTCTGGGTGCTTTTCCTTTAACCGTGCAATTGATTGTAATTTATTATTACCGTACTACAAAACGAAAATTTAATAAGGTACGAATTTCGAAAAACACCAAAATAGAAAAAGTTTCAGACAATTTTGCTGTTGCTTGTTTTATAGCTGATAACGAAAAAGACAAAATTGAAATTGAAATTGATAATTTATTAATGGTCGAATCGGTTGGAAATTATATTCAAATTTATCATTTACAAGATAACATTTTAAAAATAAATACATTAAGGTGTAGCTTAAAAAGAGCGGAAGATTTATTAGCGGAACAACCTTTTATAAAAAAGTGTCATCGGGCCTACATTGTCAATCTAAAAAATGTAGTTCAAGTAAAAAGAATTTCGAAAAATATAAAATTAATTATAAACCAAATTGATAGAGAAATTCCTGTAGCCCGAAATTATCTTTCACAAATTATGCCTTTGTTAAATATCGACTAAATTACTGTATTTCAAAATGTTCCTTTCGTCACAAAATGGGGTTTTATATCCCAAAAATTTTTTTACGTTAAAATTGAAGGCTATTTTTGTGGCATAAATTGTTTCAAAAAAATTTCCAAACCAAAATTGTTAGGCGTGTTCAAAATTAAACTCTCTCCTTTAGTTTGAACGAATAAAAAAGCACCAGGAAACCTTGGTGCTTTTGTTTTTTTGTCTATAACCATTTAATATCCGGTTTGTTGCGGACAGGTTCGCGATAGTATTGAAATTTTGGATAACCGGCCATTAAAATAGCATGTACTTTATCGTTATCTCCAAGACCAACAATTTTTTTCATTTCCGGATAATACTGAAAGGCCATCATAAGAAATCCGGCCCAGCAAGCTCCCAGTCCGTAATTGGGTAATAATATTTCCAGATGTGTAGTTGCTATTATTGCATCTACAGCTCCTAATCTATAACCGTTATCTCCATAAGAGATCACAAGATTGGGAGCATTTCTGCAAATGCGGTCTTTCCCGCGCTCGTAAGAATTTACGATACCCATAAAGTTATAACCGCCTGACGTTGCTGTATTCGATTCTGAAATTTTTCGCATCCAGTCAATGGTGGCATCCCCTAATTTTTTAATGGTTTCCTTGTCTGAAATGATAATCCATTGGTTACGCTGACTATTGGTTCCTGTTGGAGCATAACGTACTACATCCATAACTTTATCCCAAACCTCGCGAGTAACAGGTTTTTGTAAGAAGTTACGCATACTTCGCCTTGAACGAAAATAATTTTCAATTTTTTCAGAATCGACAGCCCCAAATTTATAAGCATCTTTTAAAACGGTCTGCTGTGTTAAACGGTGTGTTAATGCATGGTCCGGACAAACACTTTCGCAATGCCCACAGTTAATACAAGCTTGTTCCCTGTCGTCACTAACCTGTGGATAGTTTTCATCATTCATGTATATTATAGAAACCGGGCAAACTGCCTTACATTTACCACATTTAGTACATTTTTCCTTATCAATCGAAATCAAATCCATAAATTCTAAATTTTTATGCTAAGATAGGATTAAATCATGTTTATACTCCAATAATTTTACAAACCGGGGTACTGCAATTCGTATCGAATGCTGTATCTTTGTATTGATAATGATGACTATTATTTGATAAGTAAAAACTTTTTTACTACAGATTTTATTTCAGCATTTTAAAAATAATTTTGATTCTGATGAAAGACGATTCAACTATATGTGCCATTGCTACAGCCCCGGGTATGGGAGCAATAGCAGTGTTAAGACTCTCCGGGAAAGATGCACTTTTAATTGCTGATGCGGTTTATAAACCCATAAAAGGCTCAAAAAAGCTGGCAGATCAGCCTTCGCATACTATTCATTTTGGAAGGATTGAAAATCAAGGCCATACTATAGACGAAGGACTATTCCTTATTTTTAAGCAACCCCATTCGTATACCGGAGAAGATGTAGTTGAGATTAATTGCCATGGTTCTGTTTATATACAGCAACAAATACTGCAGGCTTTAATTCAAAACGGAGCCCGGTTAGCCGAACCCGGTGAGTTTACTTTGCGGGCCTTTATGAACCAGAGAATGGATCTATCGCAAGCCGAAGCGGTAGCTGACCTTATTTCATCCGAATCGGGAGCTGCCCACAAAATGGCTATGAACCAAATGCGAGGCGGTTTTTCTGCCGAAATTGGCAAGCTTCGGGATCAATTGCTAAACCTATGCTCTTTACTTGAATTAGAGCTTGATTTCAGCGAAGAAGAAGTCGAATTTGCCGATCGTACTCAGCTTAAGAATCTGCTTAATGATATCCACGGCGTAATGCAGCACCTGACGGATTCTTTTGCACTGGGAAATGTAATAAAAACGGGGGTACCTGTAGCTATTGTAGGACAACCCAACGTTGGGAAGTCCACACTTTTAAATACATTATTACAGGAAGAAAAAGCAATTGTCTCCGAAATAGCAGGAACTACACGCGATACCATTGAAGATGTTATTAACATACAGGGAATTCGTTTCCGATTTATTGATACGGCCGGAATACGCCAAACAACTGATAAAATTGAATCATTGGGTATTGAACGTACATTTTCTAAGATTAATGAAGCTTCTGTAATTCTGCTTTTAACAGATGCCACAAAATCAAAAGATGAAATACAATCACAAATAAAAGAACTGAACCTTTCCAACGGTCAGAAACTAATTGTAATTATAAATAAAATAGACCTTCATAACGAAACAGAGGTGATACAAAAGTTAGGCGGAAAAGAAGCCTTTACGCCCTACCCTGTCCAGTTTTTATCGGCTAAACATCATGTAAATACCGATCAACTTCACCGGCTTTTACTCGACACCGTGCAGTCTGACGCGCTCAGCACCAGTGATGTAGTAGTTTCCAATGCCCGGCATTATGAAGCGCTGAATAACGCGCTGGAAGCATCAAACAGAGCTTTAGCCGGTATGGATACCACCCTTCCCTCCGACCTTATTGCTCAGGATATCCGCGAAATTCTGTACAACCTTGGCCAGATAACCGGAGAAATCACTACAGACGAAGTATTGGGAAATATTTTTAAGAATTTCTGTATCGGAAAGTAAATTAATATTTTGTTGCCGATAGAGTTTACCCAAAAAGTAGCGGTGGAAATAACCCTAAACTCAATTTTAAGCAACGAACAATAGATAAATATTTGCCTGAGCTAATGCCTTCGCACTTTGCATAGTATTCACTTAACTGTTGATAATTAGTTGAAACCTATTTATTAACAAACTTCTTTTGATTGTCTTTATTTTATACATTTGACATTATTGTCTAATTAACCACGTCAATATGAAAAGCGCTAATTTTGGTGCTTACCTTAAAGCCATTAGGGAATCCAAAGGCATTCCGCAACGTATTGTTGCCCATAGGCTAAATATAGACACCAGTACCCTCTCGAAAATTGAGTTGGGCGAGCGACATATTACTATCGAAATGATTAAAGGATTAGCTGAAATTTTGGAACTTGATTTCAAAGAGCTTCAGATTAGATTTATTTCCGATAAAATCCTTTCAGAATATGCTGGGCAACCATTTTTGCAAGAAGCAATAAGTGTTATCATGAAAAAATTATAGTTAATGAGCAGCAATACTTTACTGGATAATTCTAACGAAGAGTTGATGATGTGCAATGTGCTAAAGAAAAGCATGTCAGACGAAAATTTTGATGAAATAATGATAGCTACTGGTTATTGGGATTTACCCGGTATGGCTATTATTCTTAAAGAATTGGATTCTTTTCTTAGTCGCAAAAATTCCAAACTTCAAATTCTAATTGGTAAAGAGCCATTGGTTAGGACATACCAACAAAAAAATCCTCAAACAAGAGATGACTTTCCTAAAGAATATATCGAAAAAGAAATTAGAGAACTCGATTTAAAGGACGAATATCAAGCTGTTGTTGAGTTAATTCTAAACCATTGCCTTGACTCTGAAGTTGATTCAAAGATTAACATTAGAATATATGGACAAGGTGAAAAGGAAAATTTTTTACATGCAAAATGCTATATATTCAAAGGCAATGGACATGCGCTGGGTATTATTGGTAGTTCTAATTTTACTCAAAAAGGGCTTGAAGGTAATGCCGAACTAAACTACATTGAAACCGACTATAAATGTGTTGCTTTCAAAAAGGATGATGAGTGTCCTAATATTAAGGGGCATATTAGCTGGTTCGAAGAAAAATGGAGACAAAGCGAACCTTGGAATAAAATTTTCCTCGAAGAGATATTAAAAAAATCACCTATAGGTAAAGTTGTTGAGAAAAAATTAAAAGAAAAGGAGCAAACTACAACTCTTTCAGTTGAGTTATCCCCATATCATGCATATTTAAAATTGCTCATAAATCAATGGGGCGATGTAATTGATAATGCTTGGAAAAACAACGTGGAATCTTTTATTCCCGATAATATAATGAAACTTGATTACCAGATTGAGGCTGTTAATCAAGGGTTTTCCATAATGAAAAAACATGGAGGTTTTATACTTTCAGATGTTGTGGGTTTAGGAAAAACTATTGTTGGCATTTTAACTATCAAACGTTTTTTATTAGAAGCCGATGAAAGGCCTCGCAACGTGTTAATAGTTGTTCCTCCTGCAATAAAAAGTTCATGGGAATCAAGTATAAACGATTTTGATAAGGATGCTGATGATAAAATAGCCAACCGTATCACATTCATTACAACTGGTAGTATTGGTAAACTATTGAACAATGATGATGATGATTTTGAAACAGATGTTTTTGAGGAAGATTTAGAATCAGGCGATTATGGCTTAATTATTATCGACGAAAGCCATAAGTTTAGAAATAGCGAGTCGCAGATGTACAAGCAATTAGATTCGGTTATTGCTAATTCTCAAATTCAGCCTTATGTAATGCTTATTTCTGCAACGCCTCAAAACAACCGACCTGCCGACCTTAAAAATCAAATATTCCTATTTCAACGTGAAATTAATAATACTACGCTCGACACTATTGTTGGCAGGTTATTGAATACTTATTTTGTAGAAAAAGAAAATCAATATAAAGAGCTTATAAAGCGAACCAACAAATTTGGTAAGCCTAAATCAAAAGAAGAATTATCAAACGACAATAATAAACTTATTGAGTTATCTAACGACATTCGCGAAAAAGTAATTGAACCACTTGTAATTCGTAGAACCCGTACCGATGTTGTTAAGTATTTCGATAAAGATTTAAAACTCCAGAATATTACATTTCCTAAAGTTGTTGGGCCAACCGAAATTCCATACTTAATGAGCGGTAAACTCAGTAAACTTTTTTACGATACTATTGAGTTTATTGCTCCAACTATAGATGACATGGACTTAGGTGTTACTGTCGATAAAGAGGGCAGTTTAAAGTATTACAGGTATAGGGCTATTGAATTCCTGATAAACCACGAAGACAGGAAACTATATGAAAAACGAAATTTAACCGTTGAGTTAACTTCTCAAAGATTAGCCCGAATAATGCAAATCCTTTTGGTTAAACGTTTGGAAAGTAGTTTTGCTGCTTTTAGAATTTCACTAAAAAATCTTCAGCGTTACTGTCAAAATATGATTGACATGCTTTACGATGATTGTATTTTTATTTGTCCCGACATCGACATTAACAGCATTATGGGCGAATACAAATGCACTGTTAAGGCCGAAAGACTTAAAGCCTATGATGAAATTCGAAAGAAAATAGATAAGAAAAAAGGAAACAATCGTGAATTTAAAAGAACCGATTTTTCCGATAAATACATACTTGGATTAGAAGCCGACAAACAATTAATTGATGAATTACACCTCCGTTGGCTTGAAGAAAGATACGACCCAAAGCTCGATAAATTTAAAAGTTTAATTGATAGTACATTCTTTTCCGATATTAATAACCCTCGCAATCCGAAACAGAAAAAATTGGTAATTTTTTCCGAAGCCATTGAAACCGTTAAGGAATTGGCCGAGAGTATTGAAAATATTGGCAATCACAAAGTTCTTGCAATTACTTCTGATAATAGGGTTGAAAAACAAGAAATAATACAAGCTAACTTTGATGCTAATTACAAAGGCGAGAAGAAAAACGACTACGATATAATTATTACAACCGATGTTTTAGCCGAAGGTATTAACTTACACCGTAGCAATATAATACTGAACTACGATACACCTTGGAACTCTACTCGTTTAATGCAGCGAATGGGGCGTGTTAATCGTATTGGATCGCAAGAAGAGTTTGTTCATGTATATAATTTTTTCCCTTCGGACGAAGGCAATGTGCATATCGATTTGATTCACAAAGCCCACACAAAACTACAATCGTTTCACACATTGTTTGGTGGCGATAATCAGGTTTTTAGTCATAACGAGGAGGTTTTGGTACACAATTTAAAACAACATGAATTCGACGATTCCGAAACTCCCTTTATGAAGTATATTGCCGAACTAAAAGAGTTTCGAGAAAAATATCCCGAAACGTTTGTGCAATTGCTTAACCTCTCCGAGGGCGGCTATTCAGCCAAAGAGGCCGAACAAAAAGAATTGCTTTGTCATGTTAAAACTAAATTCAAAACGGGATTATTCTACTCGGTTAATGCCGAATTATTGGTAACTGAGATTCCTCTCTTAGAAATAATTAAGCGGATGCAATGCCTGGATACCGAAGAATCATTGCTTCCTATGTCTAATAATTGGAATAAACAGAAAGAAGCTGCTATTAATGAATTTCGCGCTTTCATTAACAGAACAACTCGTAATGCCGACCTTACTAAGAAAACAAAGGAGGCCGACTCTATTTTGCGCTCTAAAATTTTAGGAAAATATGCCGATAAACTTTCCAAAGAAACCGTCGATTTACTCTCAATAGCCCGCTCATTGGTTAAGAATGGCGATATTCAGCTAATAAATGCTATTATCGATATCGACAAAAAACTGGGCACATTGTTCGATAGCGAAGAAAACAGAATACTATTCATCGAAGATTTTGCGGCCAGGCGATTAAAAAATATAAAAAACGATACGTCTAAACGCCTGCATAGCGAACCCGAGGTAGTTTTAAGTATGGAATTAAGATAACACTCTCATTATATGGCTAATTTTAGAGAAGTTTTTGAAGCTGATTATTGCGGACATCAACTCTTTACCGAAAATGTTTTAATACCCGTTTTTGGTGATATTCAACAAAACTGGAAGGAATCATTTGATAATGATTTAACCGATAACGATAAAAAAATAATCCAATCGGTTTATCGATTTGGCAATTTCAACTTAACGCTGGGCGACGAAATGCTTTGCTTCGATGTTACCCTGCAACCCAACATTCAGCTGGCAAAAAGCAAAGTTCAAATTCAACAGTTTATTCGCAGGTTAATGCTTGTAAACTCTGCCGCCTTAATCGTTTTTCATTATCCTGATGTAATAGGCACCGAGTGGCGTATATCGTTTGTTTATAAGGAGAGAAATGCCACTGACAGCACTCCTGCAAAGCGATATACTTATCTGGTAGGTAAGAATAAACACTGCCGCACTGCTGGTGTGCGTTTTTGTTTACTGGCAACCAAGGAAAAATCTGTCAAAAATATTGTTGAAGCATTCAATGTCGAAACGCTTACCAAGGACTTTTACAGCGAGTTGTCCAACTGGTATTTCTGGGCTTTACAGAACGTTAAATTTCCCGACGATTTTGAACCCGATGAAGAAGTCCGAAACGCAACGTCAACTATTCGCCTTATTACCCGTTTAATGTTTGTGTGGTTCTTAAAACAAAAGGGCTTAATACCTGATGGTTTGTTTGACAAAGAGGAGCTTAAAAAAATACTCAATTACAGCGATAAAACAGGGAGCACATTTTATAAAGCCATTTTACAAAACCTCTTTTTTGCCACACTTAATACCGAAATGAGTGGCGACAAGCGAAAATTCATCAATCGTCAATATGGTGTACAAGGCTTTTATCGCTACGAGCGTTTCTTTAGCAACAAAGAACGCTTCCTTGAAC
>WSSedL1CaDRAFT_10000316_pt1 | contig 33627 bp, 28 predicted proteins | sample WetSurSL1Cattail_FD_9464 | JGI IMG/M metagenome (IMG submission 9464)
AAAATTTCATGGCGGGACTTATGGGCAAATCCGCCTGGTGGTCTGTTCCGGCAGCCGTATTAATAGGCGTTCCAATGTATTCTAATGCCGCAGGCATAATTCCTATTGTACAGGCGCTGTTAGAAAAAGGAGCTTCGCTTGGAACTGTTTTGGCCTTTATGATGTCGGTTATAGGACTCTCGTTGCCTGAAACTATTATATTAAAAAAAGTTCTTAAACTTCCTCTGATAATAGCTTTTGTAAGCATAACCGCCTTTGGAATAATCTTAGTCGGTTTTCTTTTTAACTTAATTTATTAACATTCTAATATGGAGTAAAATAATGGTTATTAAAATTCTTGGAACGGGGTGCGCAAGATGCAAAAACCTTGAACAAAAAGTAAAAGAAGTAGTTGGTTCAAATAACATATCTGCTGAAATAGAAAAAGTAACAGAAATAGCGGACATAATGAAATATGGAATAATGATGACTCCTGGTCTTGTAATAAACGAAGTTGTAAAATCCAGCGGAACCATTCCTTCCGACGAACAGATATTACAATGGCTAAAGGAGAACTAAATAATTGAAAACTTTATTTATCAGTTTTTTCGTTTTATTCCTCGGTTCTACAATTATTTTTTCGCAAGATGCCGCAGTAAAACCTGAAGTAACGTTCATAGAATTAGGTTCAGTAAATTGCATCCCTTGCAAAAAAATGCAGCCCGTTATGAAATCAATTGAAAAAAAATATGGTAATAAAATAAAAGTGATTTTCTATGATGTTTGGAAGAGCGACCAGAAACAATATGCCAAAAAGTATGGCATAAAACTTATCCCAACTCAGGTATTTATTAACGAACAAGGTAAAGAATTTTTTCGTCATGAGGGCTTCTACCCTGAAACCGAAATAGATAAAATTCTACAAAAACAGGGATTAAGCCTGGTAAAATAAATATGATTGATACGCTTTTTAATATTTTAAGCGAAGCCCTTTATAAAAATTTATGGATTTCGCTGCTTGGTTCTTTTGGCTGGGGTATTTTAAGCATTCTGCTTAGTCCCTGCCATTTATCAAGCATTCCGTTAATAATAGGCTTTATAAGCAGTCAGAGAACCTTGAGTACAAAACGCGGTTTCCTTATTTCTTTAGTCTTTACGTCTGGTATTTTTATTACCATTACTTTAATTGGAATAATTACCGCTTCGCTAGGCCGACTTATGGGAGACGTTGGAACAACTGTTAATTATTTTATGGCTGCATTATTTATCTTTATTGGTTTATACCTGCTTGATATAATAAAACTGAATTGGACGGGAATCAGGTTATCTTCTCCTAAATATAAAGGATTACCTGCCGCTTTTATACTCGGATTAATCTTTGGTATTGGCGTTGGTCCATGTACATTTGCATACATGGCTCCGGTACTTGGAGTTGTGTTTCAAACCGCTCAAACTAATTTAGCTAATGCGTCGGTTATACTTATAGCCTTCGGCATAGGACATTGTTTAATAATTGTAGTAGCGGGAACATTTACCAGCAAAGTCCAACGCTACCTGAATTGGTCGGAAAATTCTAATTATATTATTTGGATAAAAAAAGTATGCGGCGTGTTAGTTATTCTGGCAGGCGTTTATCAGATATATAATCTTCTATATGCTTAATTTCGGTATGCTTATTAAAAACCGATAGATTCATTTTCTAATTCTATCGGTTTTTCTTCAATTCTTTTTTACCACCACTTTTGACTGGAAAGTCTATTTAGCTCAATCTTAGAAATCAGAATATTATATTCATACTGAAGTTTATTAAGCTGAGCGTCCAAATAATTAGTCTGTGCGGTTAACAAATCCAGGTTAGTAATCACGCCATTTTTATATCTTTCAGTTGCAAGGTCAAGAGCCAACTGAGCCTGATTTAATAATACTTCAACGTTAGCAAGCTTTTTCTCATTCTTACGCATATCTTCTATGGCGTTAAGAACGTCTTTTGCCACAGTAATATTTTGGTTTTCAAGTTCTTTTTTTGACGATTCAATATTTACAAGCGCAATCTCTTTCTGAATCCCTGGTCTGGAAGCGGACATAATTGGTATTGTTAGCCCAACGCCAACGGAATAATTAAAACGGAACTGATCTAAGTCTGGCGAATAACCGTTTTTATATCCGGCTCCCGCATTAAAATTTAACGTAGGTAAATAACTGCGTTCTGTAATAGTTACGTCCCACGCGGCAGTTTCAATTTTATCTTTTGTAATTTTAAGATCAAGGTTATTCTCGCGAGCTAAATTCATAATAGCTCCGGGCAAAATATTAAAATCGTTCTGGCTGAAAGCGGTATCTTTTATATAGTCGGAGCCTTCGTTAGCAGTAAGCATATTTAGTACATTGTACTGCTTGTTTGCCTGGTTTTGCAGTTCCGTATAAGCGTTCTCTACATTTGAGTATCTTACCTGAGAAGTAACAAGATCATACTTTAGAGCGTCGCCATTTTTAATTTTGGATTCAATCTGCCGTATATTTGAGCTTATTAAATCGAGCTGCTTTTGCTGGACATAAAGACTTTTATTTAGAAATATTATTCCATAATAAACCTGTGCAATCTGATAAGCTAACTGAATTTTGTAATTATCTAAATTATCGTTAGCCGTTAGTAAATCGCTTTTGGCCTTATTTATATTAGCCGGGGTTTTCAAATCAATTATCGACTGCGCTAGAGTAATTCCCGCATTATAATTATTCTTAGGCATAATCTGAAAAGTTACAATCTTATTAACACCGAGCGGCAAAGACATTTCCGATACCGGGTCTGTCCATCTGTAAGAAACGTCGCCATTAACAATCGGAAGATAAGCTGCCTGCGTCATATCAATTTTTAGTTCGCTAATGCGGATTACATCCTTCATTGCCGAAACTTTAGGATATTTGACAAACGATTGTTCCGTTAAACTCTTTATTGCGGCAGGGACATTTATATTTTGCGGAAATGCCGAATTAATTAATAATAAAGCGGAAAGTAAAATTATCTTTTTCATATTCATATTTTATATTTAAAATTTTTAATGCGCCGCTTCTGCGGCTTCTTTTGTAGTTTCGTGAGACGCATGTTTGCTTTTTATAAACAACATCATAGGAAAAACGACTAATATGCATAATGCAGAGAACAAAAAAGCGTCAAGATAAGTCAATAAATACGACTGCTTCATCACAGTCAAATCCATTATACCATATGCCTGCTGCTGAATATTTGCCGTTACCGGCAGTTTTGCCTGCAGCCCTTGCGTTATAGCTGCGTTCCTTTCCATAAAAGTAAAATTACCATTATAAAAATGGCTGACTAAATCTGTACGATGAGTCACATATCTATGAGCTACATAATTATTAATTGCCGCAATTCCAAATGAGCCTCCCAACTGTCGCATCATGTTGTTTAACGCTATACCCTGAGGCATATCTACACGGTTCAACCCCTGAACCGCAAGCGTAGTAAGCGGAACCATCAATAGCGATAATCCTGCGCCTCGCAGCATTAATGGAAGTATAAAGAAATTGCTTGATACAGTTAAATCGGCTCTCGACATCAAAAAGCCGAAAAGCATTAGTATTGCAAAACCAAAGAAAATAAATATTTTAGGGGACGTCCCAGCTTCTAATCTTTTGCCTACAAACGGCATTATTAGCAGAGAAAGCGCCGAACTCGGCAAAAGCGTTATTCCGGTTTCATAAGCTGTGTAGCCTAATACCCTCTGCAATAAAAGCGGGAAAACAAAAACCGATGTGAATAATGCAAATCCTGTTACAAACGTAAGTATAGTCGTCAACGACAAATTTATGTCTTTAAGTATATGCAGATTTACTACGGGATGTTTTTGACGCAGTTCCCACACAACAAAGCTTATAAGCCCGACTACTGCAATTATAGAAAACCAGATTATATAAGCCGAGTCGAACCAATCCTCGGTTTCCCCCCGCTCCAGAACATATTGCATAGAACCAATGCCAATTGCAAGAAAACATATGCCGTACCAGTCGATTGAAGGTTTTTCCATCGACGCAAAAACGCCGTCGTCTATAAAACGGTATGTAAGCATACTTGCAATTATTCCAAACGGAACATTTATATTAAATATAAGAGGCCATGAGTAATTATCAATTATCAAACCCCCAACAGTCGGTCCTAATGTCGGTCCTATTACAATTCCCATTCCAAATAAAGCTCCGGCAAGTCCGCGCTGTTTTTTAGAAAAAGAATCAAACAGAATCGACTGCGAAGTAGAAAGCAATCCGCCTCCGCCAAGCCCCTGTATAAAGCGCCAGAATACAAGCTCCCATATAGAAGTCGACATTCCGCAAAAAATGGATGCGGTTGTAAAAACTATTATTGAGGTCATGTAATAACGTTTACGGCCTATGTACTGGGAGAGGAACCCGGTCATCGGTATAATTATTACATTTGCAATTGCATAAGACGTTATGACCCAGGATACGTCTTCAATAGAAGCTCCAAGGTTTCCGGCCATTTGATTCAACGCTACATTGACAATAGAGGTGTCTATAAGCTCCATTATAGCGGCCGAAATGGTCGTAATTGCGATTATTATTTTAGCTATTTTTCCTGAAGTCATATAGCATCAATTAATTGGAGCTGAAATTTCAACGCTCATTCCGGCTCTAAGTATATTTTTATATTTATCAACGTCAATAATTTCTATCTTAACCGGAATACGCTGCGTTACTTTGATAAAATTACCTGTCGCATTATCAGGAGGCAAAAGAGCAAACTTTGCGCCTGTAGCGTCTGAAATAGAAGTCGCCTTTCCTTTTATTTCAAGTTTCGGATAACCGTCTATTGAAATATTAACAATATTGCCATCGTGGATATTCTTTATCTGGTTTTCCTTAAAGTTAGCTACAATCCAAAGCTCTTCGCTATTAATAACAGCAAATAAAGGGGCTCCCGCCTGAACAAATTGTCCCGGGTCTGCGTTACGCTTTCCGACTTTACCGTCTGAAGTGGCATATACATGGCAATAAGATATTTTTAATTTCTGCTGGTCTATGCGCGCTTTTTTAATATCAACCTGTGCGGCATTTTTTGCTAACTGTGAGCGCAGCATTTCTAACCGCGTTTCTGCAACGCGCACATCTTTGCGCCCAACTTCTAACTGCTTCATTGTGATATCGTAATTTGAACGGCTGTCGTCATATTGTTTTTGAGTTATTCCGTCAGCGCTAAAGAGTTTTTTATCTCTGTTAAAATCATTTAAAGCCTTTTCTTTACGCAGCGCGCTTACTTCAGTATTATCTTTTGAAAATGAGATAGCCGCTTCTGCATTAACTAAGGAAGCTTTGGCATTATCCAAGTCGGCAACTGATTGTTTATAATCGGCTGTCATTTCTTCAAGCTGAAGCTCCAGTTCAGTAGTATCTATCGTCATCAGCAGTTGTCCTTTTTTGACAGAAGCATAATCTTCAACAAATATTTTGTCTACATATCCAGATACGCGTGATAAAATAGGCACGACCCTCATTTCTACCTGCGCATTATCAGTTTCTTCATGCGTTATTGCATGCCAAACCTTTGTTGTAATAATAATCAAAGCTACCAAGGCAACAACGCCTAATATTATTTTAGGTCCTATCTTTACTTGTTTCTTTTCTTCAGAGCTGTTTATTTCTTTTTCTTCCATAACTTCTTTTATTCTTTATTAATGATACACTTTTATACTTAACTTATTCTTTTACGTTAAAGTTTCTTTTCTTTACTTAAACGATTAATTTTATCAACACAAATATACGGTTCACAAAAAGGATATTACGGTATTAATCTCGCTATATATGGTAATATTTTTACCTTACCTTCCTGTACTCTGAAGGCGTCATTGCGAAATGACGTTTGAATGATTTATTAAAATATGACGGATCGTCATAATTTAGTTTATATGCAATTTCTGATATACTTAACGATGTTTGTAATAAATAAGTTCTAGCTTCGTTCATAAAGATGTTGTATACATAGTCTGATGGCGTTTTCCCCGTAGTCTCTTTTATTATTTCAATCAAGTGTTTTTGACTTATAAATAACCTATTAGCGTATTCTCCAATCGGTTTTCTTTCAGGCATATTTTCTCTAACCATTGAGTCAAATGAAACCATTAACTGGTATTTTTTTGACGTAAAATTACTCGAACTTAATTCATTTTCATCAAATCGTCTTTTGGATAAACTAAACAATAAATGCAGATAGTTTTTAATTATATTTTCATAATTCGGTCTTTTTTGGCTATACTCGGATAATATTTTCTCAAATAATTCGCAAAACTTTTGAGTTTCTTCTTCAAGAATCATTAAAGTGTTGCTTTCTATGTTGAAAAACGGATATTCGCTACTGACAGATTTGTAACTTCCCATATCCATAAATTCAGGTTTGAATAACAGCAGATATCCATGATATATTGTTTTCTGTCTCCAGCTTACAACATGACCAGGATAACCAAATGTAATAACGCCCGATTGATACTTGTTTACTTTACCGTTCACGGTAGAACTTCCAAGTCCATTTTTAAGCATTATTACGCTATAAAAATTTATTCTGTGAGCATTTTTTTTGTTAACGCCAGTGTTGCTTGCAGAATCTTCAAATCTGTTTATATGAAAATACGGGAGTTCAGCTTTTAATCCTGTATTATTAGCCGTTAACAGTTCGTTTATTTCATTATACTCAGGGATATTCATTAGAGCTTGCCGTCAATAATTATTTTAAAAGATAACGTTTTATTAAAAGAAAAAATTCAACTTAATTCAAAAGCTTTAAAATAATTATATTTTATCGGTTAGTAAATTATCTTAATATTAATAGTAGCATAATAGTATCTGATAGTTTTTATTTCATGTAAAACGGAAAACTATTTATCATGTCGCCTTGCTCATCCCCTTCCTTTTTATAACTAAATAGTTTCGCTTTTGCAAAGCCTTTCTTCCTTGAATCCACATTAACCCGGAAATAATTAAATGATTTATCTGTCAGCGGTAGTCGTTCGTTATTTAAAACGTAATAGAACTTTCCATCGTCAGGAGTTTGGCACATAACTATAAACGGTTTATCCCATATTTTGCCATTTTCTAATTTTACGGCAATTTCTAAGTCAAATACAAACTTATTAAACTGTTTTCCTTCGGATGGAGGAATTGATTTTGAGACCCAAGTAGTAGCATATAACTCGTTAACTGCCTTTACATCAACGGAAACTATAACCAACGGCATTTCTTCTTCAGCCATATTTGTTTGCGCTTTACATACGGAAATGAATAATAATACGCTTACTATAACCGCCGTCAGTTTAATTTTCATTTTCAACTCCCTTTTTTTATCGTAATGGAGATAACTTAAATATATTTATCTACATATGCCAGATATTAAAATTGATTATTGATTTCTGCAATAAGTAATTTTCCTTATTTTTATGCATGCAAAATACTAACGAAATAAAAAAGCCTCCAGTAAAAGGCATATATATTTTAGTTTTATATCTAAGATTAAATAAAAAATTAACTATCGGCTCGCTTGGCGACGTATTTCTAAAAAAAGGCTACTACCTTTACGTGGGCAGCGCAGTTGGCTCTGGCGGTATTTCAGGCAGACTAAAACATCATATTTCAAAAACGTCAAATCCTCATTGGCATATTGATTACTTAAAAAACGAATCTTCAATCGTTGATATTTATTTTTCCGAAGGCAGCAAAGAGCTGGAGCATTTTGCGGCAGATAAATTAAGCCTAAAATTTATTTCTCCCATAAATAAATTTGGCTCCTCAGACTGCAAATGCTATAGTCATTTGTTTTATTCGCCTCATAAACCATTATTTGATGAACTAATTTGGGGAGATGTAATTCTAAAACTTTTTAACGAAATTAAAGCCTCCGATTTCTGAAACGCTTACATTACGCAAAAGTCAGGGCAATATAAAGAAAGAGCTGCAATTGGGGATCCGCCGCCAGACAATCTATTCCCATACAAATATCCAACAAATTACTTTTTAACCCAAACAATTTTATATAAACCAATGGGCGCTTACAATTTTATATATCCATATTAAGGCTGTTATTATCGCCTTCTGAGTTTGCAGTTTCAACAAGATTTTGGCAGATCCCTTTAGCAGTATCTTCGTTTCTATACGACAATATTTTCAAAGAACTTTTTTACTTTATTTTTTAGTATCAAAACTATAGTCAAGCATATTTTAGCGATCTTAAAATAGCTTCCCGATATAATCAATAAGCTGCTGTTTGCCAAACGGTTTTGAGATATAATGGTTGCATCCGTTTTTCAGAAATATTTCTTCTTCTTCCTTTAGCGCAAAAGCGGTAATTGCAATGATTGGGGTATTTTTATATTGTTCAAGTTTTCTTATTTCTCTAACAACCGACATGCCTTCCCATCCTTTGCCTGGATTAATATCTATAAGGATTACGTCGTAATTTCTGATCTTAGCCATTTCAATAGCTTCTTCTCCCTGGCAAGTGTATTCAATTTCACATAATTCCTTTAGCGCAATTCGTAAAAAACTGATTGAAATTGGATCGTTTTCTATTACCAGAGTCGTTAATTTTTTATTAATGTATTCTGAAGATTTTTCGTTTTCACGGTCAATACCGTAAATTCCATAAACTTCTTCAAGCGGAAGAGCTACTGTAAAGATTGAGCCTTTATTTAATTCACTTTCCACGGTTAGTTCTCCTTTCATTAGTTCTACAAACTTTTTAGATATTGTTAAACCAAGTCCAGTTCCTTCAAACCCCCTGCCTATTCCTTCGCTTACCTGTCTAAATGGTTCAAATACCATACTTAAATTATCTTTATCTATTCCTATCCCGGTATCTTCAATTTTTATTATTAATTCTTTTTTGCCATCGGAAATTTCAATTTTTGCTTCTATAAATATTCCGCCTTTATCTGTGTACTTTACCGCATTGTTTACAATATTAGATATCAATGTATACAACATTCTCTCGTCAAACTTTGCGGTCACATTATCAAAGCGTTCCGTAACTGTAAAATCCAAATTCTTACTTTCAGCTTCCTGCCTGAAAGGCTCTACTGCTTCAACAATTAAATCGTTAATATTTACGTCGGTTTTATTTATCTCAATAACTTCAGATTCTATTGACGACAGATCTAATATCAGATTAACAGCATCTTTAAGCCGATTTCCGCATTTCAAAATACGTTCAGCATAGTGGCTTAATTCAGGATTTTCAAAATCGCTTTTTATAATTTCTGCATACCCAAGTATTCCTACAAGAGGCGTACGGAGTTCGTGACTCATATTTGCAAGAAAGTTAGTTTTAATTCTATTAGCTTCTTCAGCTCTCTCTTTAGCTTCAACAAGAGCATCGTTATTTTTCTTTTGTTCTGTTATATCTCTTGTTACAGAAAATACTTCTCTATCCTGAACTAATGGAAGCGACTTCCAACTCAGCCATTTATAGCCGCCATCTTTACATAAGAACCTGTTTTCAAAATTTATTACTTCTTCGCCGCTCATTAGTTTTTCCGCTGCAATTAATGTTTCTTCCTTATCATCCGGGTGTATAAATTCTATAAACGGTTTACTTTTTAGTTCTAATTCGCTCCAACCAAACGTATTTTTCCAGGCTGGATTTAATCGTCTAAAGCAACAATCAAAACTTGCAATTGAAAGCATATCTAGAGAATAATCGAACATGCGGTTCTTTTCTATTTCTCTGTTTTTTTGTTCAGTAATATCTTCTTTAATAGAGAGGTATCCCGTTATTTCGCCTATGCAGTTTCTTATAGGAGAAATTGACGCATGTTCCCAAAAAAGCAGGCCGTCTTTCTTTTTAGTTAGAAATTCACCCGACCAGTCTTCGCCCGAGCTAATAACATCCCATAATTTTTGATATTCGTTTTGAGTCGTATAACCACTTTTGAATACGCTTGCATTTTGTCCAATTAATTCTTCTTTTGTATAGCCGGTCAATTCCAATGTTTTTGAATTCGCATATTCTATTATCCCTTCATTATTTGTCATTATAATTGAAACCGGACTTTGTTCTGCCGCTCTGGATAGTCTTAATATTTCCTCTTCGCTCTTTCTATGCTTTTTTTCTTTTTCGAGATAATCTATAGAGAAAGAAATATCTGAAGTCATTTCATCAATTAAATCTATTTGTTCCAAATCAAAAAAGTTTTCTGTTTCAGAATAAAACACCATTACTCCTTTCAGTCTACTTAATGCTGCCAAAGGGAAAACTGCGCAGGATTTGTATTCAAATGCAGGAAGGGTTTCTTCTATGTTCGGTCTATTAACTATCTGATGTCTGCCGGTAAAAATACACTTTGTTATCGGATCCGATTTTTCTGTTTCGGAATTTATGAAGTCGCAAATAGTCTGCACATCCTGTTCTTCAATTCCGTTATATGCTGCGGCAGATAATTTATCTTCTTTATCAAGTAGCCCAATCCATACTGCGCTAAACAACCCTTCTTTTACTCCAAGCTCGCAGGACCTTTCAAATATAACTCTTTGGCTTTTTACTCTGATAATCGTTTTATTTACGCCGCTTGAAACGGCTCTGATACTTCTTAGTCTTTCAATTCTCTGCTGGTTGCCTTTTTTTTCCGTGATATCATTTAGAACTCCCTGATAATATTTTCTTCCTTCGCTTATTACCATTCTGTAACTTGCGTCTACTGGAAAAACATATCCGTTTTTCTTTTTATGGAGAGTCTCAAAAATCAGCCCGTCATGGTCGCCAATTTCTTTTATAAGCTGATTGAAATCCTTTTTTACTGAAAAAGCTCTTAAGTCTTTTATATTCATTTTCACTGCTTCTTCTCTTGTATATCCATAAACGTCAAGAGCTTTTTGATTTATATCAACTATTTGTAAATCTTCATCTAATAAAATGATAATATCATTAGAATAGCGCGAAAGCAGATTAAACTTTTTAATTAAAGCGTAATTTTTTGAAATCATCTCTGTTTCAAAATCCGAATTAGGATCTTTTTCATTTTCCACATTTTTGCTCCACAATAATACCATAAAGGCTCCTGCTAAAGCGGCCAAATCTAAAATTGCAAGTACAAGCCACATTTCGGAGTTATTGGATAAATATTTATAACTCGCTACAAAAATGAAAATTATCGTTAAAGCGAAGAGCAAAAATGTTCTAAACGATTTTTTATATTCACTTGTTTTCATTTTAGTTTTCCTTTTAGATAATTTAATTTCTAAGAGAAACTTATCTAATTGGTAGAGGCTAAAATATAGACAGATTAATGAAAGTTTTGTAAGGTTTTGGATTTGTTATTTGTAGCGTTACAACTACAAATTGTAGATTATTGTTTTAATGAAAGGTCTTCAAGAATAGCAAATACTTTTTCAAATTCAGCAGTTTTATCAAAGAAATAGTCGGCTCCTAATTCTTTAGCTTTTTTACGATATTGAATAGCAGAATAATTAGAAAGGATTATGCAAATAGCTTCAGGAATATTCTTTTTTACTTCCTGTAAAATATCAAATCCGCTTCCGTCCGGCAGATTTATATCAATTATCATAATTTGAGGCTTTAGAGATTTTAGTTGTTTAAGCGCGCTGGAAACATCTCCAGCCTCTCCCATCAACTCAACCCCCTCAAGAAAGGAAATTATCCGTTTCAGGCTCTTTCTTACATTTTCTGCATCCTCAACTACAAATACATCAATCATTTTACATCCCGCGAAGCTACAAAATTATTAAATATTACATTACAAGAATAAGACTAATATTAAAAGTATTATGTAGTGTGTTTGTTGATTTTTTTGTAGTATTTCAGCTACGTAAAGCCGCGTAATTACTCAACGAGCTTATTTTGTAAAGCATAATAAATAAGGTCTGCATTTGTTTTCAGGTTTAGTTTGTCAAGTATTCGGCTTCTATAAGTATTGACAGTGCTCGGGCTAAGCGATAAATCAGAAGCGATATCCGTCTGAGATTTTCCGTTAGCGATAAATCGTAGTATTTCAAACTCACGGTCAGATAATAAATCCTGACACGATTTTTTTACAGATAAATCCAAATCAAACGCCAATTTCTCCGCAAGAGCCTGGCTTACGTACTTACCTCCTGAAGAAACTTTCCGTATAGCTTTAATCAGCTCTTCAGGGGCGCTTTCTTTTGTGATATACCCTGATGCTCCCGCCTTTAAAGTTCGCGTAGCAAAGCGATCTTCCGGATTCATACTTAGGATCAAAACATGCAGCGACGGTTTAATCACTTTAACTTCTTTGAGTATTTCCAATCCGCTTTTTTCCGGCAGATTCAAATCAAGAATTAAAACGTCTACTTCATTTTCTCTTATGAATGGAGCTACTTCAAAAGCGTCGCCGGTATCGCCAACTACGTCTAAATCGCTTTCGCATTTAAGTATTTTTTTTAGACCTTCTCTTATCAATATGTGGTCGTCAGCAATAAAAACTTTCATTTACAAAACTCATTTTTTAAGTGGAATACTAATACTAATCTTTGTTCCCTGCCCGACCTGCCCCCAAATATCAAAACTTCCGCCAAGCAAAACAATTCTTTCTTTTATGCCTATCAGCCCAAAAGAGTTCCTATTTTTCAGCTTTTCAGGATTAAAACCAATTCCATTATCCTTTATTTCAAGTTTTAATACGTCTTCCTGATAATTCAAGTTGACTTTCACGTCAGTAGCCTTTGCGTGACGCGCAATATTTGTCAGCGCTTCCTGCGTAATTCGGAACACAGCTAAAGCATAATCTTTTTTTAGATCAAGTTCGGTTACATCAGTTACAAATTTACAACTAATTTTTGTTTTTTCCTGAAATTCCTGAGTTACCCATTCCAACGATTGAATAATTCCAAGATTATCTAATACTTCAGGCCGTAATTCTGTAATTAGTTTTCTTAAACCTTTTACCGATCTATCAATAAGTCCCGCCATTGATTTAATTTCTTCATCAATTTCAGGTATCGTTATTTTTGAATCTTTAACTCCAATTTCTCTGCTTAATAAAGACAGATTCATTTTTATAGAAGTTAGAAGCTGACCAAGATCGTCGTGCATTTCGCGAGCAATAGCGGTTCTTTCTTCTTCCCTGATAGTCTGAAGGTGCGCGGCCAGCTCGCGTAATTCTTCTCTGGACTCTAAAATATCCTTTTCCATTCTTTTCTGTTCAGTAACATCTTTACCAATAGAAATAATTGTAGAAGGATTGTTAAACTTATCATAAATAATCGTATTGTTCCATTCGCATAAAATAACAACTCCGTCTTTTCTTGTATTTTCAACTAAAGTTGCACTTTGGGGCATTGCTTTGATAAGCGAATCAATGTTGTCTTTATAATTTTCCTGAGTTTGTCCAAGGACAAGAAAATCAGTAATTTTTTTACCAATCATTTCTTTGCCAGACCAGCCAAAAACATCCGAGGCCGTTTTATTCCAAAAAAGAATTTTTGCGCTTCTATCCCAAAATACAGCTGCAAGCGGCGAATATTCAAAAATTGTACGATATGTTTCTTCGCTTTTTCTAAGCATTTCTTCAGCTTGTTTCTGCTCTGTAAGATCGCGAATTACCATGCTGATTCTTTCGCTGTTATCGTTATCTTTAACAATAATTGAAGAAAGTTCTCCAGCAAAACGAGAACCGTCTTTGCGAATAAATTTAAGTTCGCCTTTTATCTTACCGGTTAATTTTCTTTCTTCTACTAAAGCAGGCAGTCTCGGGTCTTCAATATCCAAAAATTTATCGATATTATTCAAGAGCATTTCTTCTTCAGTTCTTTCAAACATAAGACATGCTTCCTGATTTGCAGAAAGTATTCTCCCTTCGGTAGACAAAAACAAAATGGCCACGCTGCTATTTTCATATATCGAACGATATTTTTCTTCAGACTCGGCAAGTTCCCGTTCTGCAAGCACTTTTTTTGTCACATTGTTCGTCATAACTAAACGGGCTTCGCGGTTATTAAATGTTACAATATGCGATATAATCTCAACATAAATCAGATTGCCGCTTTTATCAAGATGACGCCATACGCCGCTTTCAGAAAAAGGATTAACAGTAGACGCAACATTTTCCATAAGCAAAGGAACATCTTCTGGAGGACGGATATCCTTAATTGTCATACTTAAAAATTCTTCGCGGGAATAACCATAATTCTTTATAGCTGTATTATTTACTTCAAGAAACTTTAGCGTTTCCAGATCATATATCCACATTGTTTGAGGATTGTTTTCAAAAAGGTACCTGTATCTTTTCTCGCTTTCTTTCAGCAAATCTTCTGAATGTTTCCGTTCGGTAATATCGCGCACAAGCGCAATAAACAAACGTTCACCCTTAAATATGAGGCAAACTAACCTTATTTCAACTGGAAATTCTTTACCGTCTTTCCTTTTTTGATATCCTCTTCTTGTAACTGGTTCTCCTATTTGTATTTCATTCCAAGCTTTTCTTGCATCGCTAATGACTAAATTTTGTTCAATATCAGCCACGCCCATTATTAAAAGCTCGGCTCTTGAATATCCAAGAGTTTCGCAAGCCTGGTCGTTTACTTCTAAAAATTTACCTTCTAAATTGAATAAATAAAATGCGTCAGCCGCATTTTCTACAAGGACATGGAATTTTTCCTCGCTTTCCTTCAAAGCCGCTTCTACCTGTTTCCGGTTTGTAATGTCCTGCACTATCCCAAACAAAGTTATTGATTTGTTATTATCGTTAACCTCAGGACTTCCTTTTTCCCATATCCAGCGGATTACCCCATCAGCTCGTCTGATTCTGCACTCAAAGCTCCATTCGGTTCCATTAGCCAAAACGTCCTGGAATTGTTCTTGCACGCCTCTTCGCTCTTCAGGTAAGATATGCTCTAAAAATAAGTCAAAACTCCATTCAGGCAAAGCTCTATCGTAGCCAAATATTTGATCGTGTTTTAGCGATCGCCATATTTTACCCGTAGCTATATTTATTTCCCACGAACCGAGACTCGCAGCTTCAAGGGAATAGTTTAGCCGCAATTCATTCAAACGAATAAGTTCTTCGCTTTGTTTCTTTTTAGTAATTTCAAACGAAAAAACTGCGACTCCAATTACTTTATCATCGTTATTGCGTATAGGATTATGTATTATATCAAAATAAAATCTTGATAATTTTTCATCTCCGGAAAAAGCTTCTTCTGTAAAAGTTTCCCCATTAAGCGCCCGATCTAAATTCTTTTTAGCTTTAAGTTTATCTTCTTCATTGGACATATAGTCCAATATCGAATGTCCAGATTCAATATCTACGCCGTATATATTATGCATTGTTGCAGCATGTACGCTATTAAAGCTTGTATAGCAGTATTTTAGATCCACAGAAAATATCGAGCTTTCCGAGCTTTCAATAATTCCCTTTATAGTTGACAATTGCTCTTCTATTTTTTTTTCAGAGCTTTTTCTTTTTGTAATATCCCGAAAGAATATAGAAATCCCTTTTTTTGAAGGATATATCCTTGTTTCCAACCAACGGTCAAACTTTGGAGCATAATCGTCAAATTGAATCATTTTTTGTTCTTTTACAGCTTTAATTACGCTGTCATAAAAAATATTCCCTTCGCTTTCCGGAAAAACACTCCACATATGTTTTCCTTCAAGTTCACCAAATTTTTTATTTAATATAAGAGCTGCATTTTTATTTACGTAAGTATATACATAGTTTTTATCAAGAGCCACAAATGCGTCAGAAATAGATTCCAGAATATCTTCGGCGTAGTTTTCCGTTTTATGCAAAAAGTCATCGGTTTCATTTTGCGCGATATTATGTTTTCTCAATTTCCAGATTTTGATTAAAAGTCCGGTAACGGTTAAGATGCAGATGGCTAACAGGATAATGAAATCCAAACCGAAAAGTCCAGAATTTTTTATCTCAGAAAACAATAAAGGAGTAATTCCGACAGATAACAAAATATTTTGTCGTTTATTTTTCAGCTTAAGCTTATTAATCAATTTTTCCATTATTTTTATCACAATAATTGATAAATTTATATTCTATACTCTTTCGCTATAAAATACGTCTTTAAATTTAATTATAAAAGAGACGCCCTTAGTAAATTCATACGAAATTTCTCCCTGCAATTGATTTTCTACAATTGAAAATAGCAAAAGAGAGCCTAAGGAATTTTGTTGGTTGAAATCGTAATCACCAGGCATCCCAATTCCATCATCAGAAACTTTCAGCTCAATCATTTCAGGCGTCAGCCTGCAAAGATGAATTTCTATTTCGCCTCTACGGGCTCCGGGAAACGCATATTTAATTGAATTAGAGAGCAATTCATTAATAATCATTCCGCATGGAATTGCAGTATCAATCAATACATTTATGTCTTCAAGCTCAAGTCTCATAGAAACTTTACTAACATCTACTTTATAATTATCTAATAATAAATTCGATAATTCAAGAATATAATCTTTAAGATTGATACGCGATAAATTTTTCGATTCATACAAACGTTTGTGAACAAGAGCCATAGAAAGTATCCGGCTTTCCATATCTTTAAGTATATCGCATGTATAGCTATCTTTAACATACAAAGCTTTAAGCCCCAGCATAGAGCTTATAACCTGCATATTATTTTTAGTTCTGTGATAGAGTTCCCGCATCAGGACGTCTTTTTCCTGCAATGAAGATTGCAGAGCTTCTTCAGCATGTTTGCGTTCTGTAACGTCTCGTATAAGCCCAAGTATTAACTTGCGTCCTTTCAAATAAATACATATTAATCGAACTTCAACCGGAAAAACAGAACCATCTTTTCTTTTCTCATGGCTTGATAATGTAATAGGACGCCCAATAGGGATTGACTCCCAGGCTTCCTGCGCTTTAGAAAGCGAATAATCCTGTTCTATGTCGGGTATGCTCATAGCTAAGAGCTCATCTCTTGAATAGCCAAGATTATTACAAGTCTGTTTATTAATTTCAATAATTTTCCCATTAAAATCATGCAAGAAAAAAGCATCTGCAGCATTCTCAACAAGCGCGTGAAATTTTTCCTCGCTTTCGCGCAAAGCAAATTCCGCATTTTTCCTTTCGCTAATATCGCGTAACACTACCTGTATAGCTGCTTTTCCGTTTAATAAAAATGGAGTTGCGGTAACTTCAACATCTATTGTAACGCCATGAAGATTTATTATTTTTTCTTCTATTGTTTCAACTTCTTTTCCAGTCTCGTGCATCTTTGTAATTCTTTCAATTACAATCTTCCTATATTCAGGATGAAATATTTCTAAAGGAGATTTGCCAAGTATTTGTTCCGGCTTTTCAGCTCCAAATAGTTTTTGAGCCGCCGGATTTAAATAAACAATACAATAATCCTGATTAATGAATATTGCATCTTTGGTAACTTCTACGAGTTTTCTATATTTTTCTTCGCTTTGCTGCAAAGCTTTTTCAGCATTTTTCCGTTCAGTTATGTTATCAAATACTGAGACAAAATATTCTTTTTTTGTGCTATAAAGCGAAACTGCATACCATTGCCCAAGCGCATTAACCTGCATTTCAAATCTTGCAGGTATTCCAGTTTGGGCTACTCGATTATGAGTCAAAAATAATTCTTCGTCCCGCTCTCGTATTCCCGGAATCATTTCTGTCGCTTTTCGTCCAATTACATTTTTTAATCCTGTTAATTTTTCAAAAGCTTTGTTCATATCAAGATAAATAAAATCTATCGGCTTGCCGTCATCGTCATATAGCATTTTGCAATAAACAAACCCTTCAAGCATGTTATCAAACAAAGAGTGATACCGGCTTTCAGTTTTAGCAAGCGATTTCATACTTTGAACTTCGCGCGTTATATCGTCAAACGTTATTATCGCGCCATCAAACATATTTTCGTCGTTAAACATTGGAGCTGCGCTAATACTAAGGAATATTTTCCTTCCATTTTTAAATTCAATTGATCGCTGTACGCCGATTATAGATTTAAGCGCTTTTTTAACGACATAAAACGATAAACCTTCCTCAGGGATAGAATATCCGTCTAAATCTGTTATTTTAATTTCCGATGGAGCATAATCGGTATTCTCAAGTTCTTCAAACGTATAGCCAAGAATTTCTTCAGCTCTTTTATTTGCAAAAAGAACTTTCCCAACTTTATCTAATTTCATTATACCGCCAGGACTTGTTTCCATTATCCTGTTTAATAAATCTCTTTCTTTTCGCAGCGATTGTTCTATTTCCTTCTTATTAAAACTGTCTTGTTTTAATCGCCATATCACATAAAACAATACAGCCGCTAAAATCATGCAGATAGAAATCAATAAAACTAAATCCCATGATAAGCGCTCTGAATTTTTACTTTGGACAACAAGGTTTATTCCATTCCCTATAAATGGCATTTTTTGACTAAACAGCTCGCCTTGCAGTTCCTCATTTGTTTCTGGAAATGACGCAAGAATAGTTCCATTCTCATTTATTAGTTTGACAGAATAATTCGCCTGAATATTCATAGGGACTATACTTTTTAAAAATTGTTTACAAGAATACACTCCGGCAAAAAGACCGAGAAATTTTTCATTATCATAAACCGGATACCATATTTCAAAGGAAGGTTCCCCCTGAATAGCGTTAAAAGGTTTAGTATAAATTCCTATATGTTCATCTTTAGCTAAATGCGAAGCTCTTTTGGGCTCATTTAATTCGATATGCAATCCAATGATTTGTTTGTTGGATATTATAGGAGCGGCGTCAACAATAAAAAAATCTGAATTGACCCCGGTAATATTGATAAATTCCGGATGTTGTTTTATGAAATAAGAAACTCGGTATTGAAATTTATCCAGGGTAAGCAGTCCTCTGACTCTTTCAACAGAAAGCATTTTGATATAATCATCGTTGCCTTTAAGTTTGAGTTCAAAAGCTCCTGAAATAGTTTCCCATGCAAGCTTCAATTCTTTCGCCTGCTTTCTTTCGGCATTTTGCTTAATTACAACCAATATGGCTATAAACAGACATAAAAACGTTACTACAATAAGCTGAGAATTCAACCAGTGGCGGTTTTCTATTTTTGGTTCAATACTGTCTTTTTTTCTTAGAGATTCTATTAGCCCTTTCATCTGAACCTCAATTATTTTTCTGAAACTTTATACCTTTTTTTATTTCACTCCAATAAACAATATTCCCGCGTCAATTAATGAAATAATGTTTCTATTTCTAACATTTTAACCAATAAGTCAGTCCATAATCTGATTTATTTACTACCAGTTTACTTTATTTTTGTGAACATTTTGTTTTATATATAGAAACTCCGCTATATTACAAAATTTACTTTGTTTTAGCAAAATATAAATAATCGCTTATTTAGCGGCGTTAATCTTAAAAAAAAAATAATTACAAAAAAAGCTTTTTTTACTTAAGAATATGATATATATTAAAATATATTAACATTCGGTAGTTATAAAGACAAATAGCTTAAGTTATTATAATTAATTAGCGACAATTTATTTTATTTAATAGAGAACATGTAATGGAAATAGAATTTTTATTCATTGGGTTATTCGCCGCGTCGGTTTCGTTTTTTTCAGGTTGCTTCCCTATTGGAACTGATCAGAATCAATCGCAAAGTCAGACTAAAGACAATTGGTTTGCCAGCGACGAAGATTACAACATAGACGATCTTAACTCATATGGCAATTGGATTGTTGTTGCAAATTATGGTAAAGTTTGGCAACCGTCCGTAGTAGCCGATTGGCAGCCTTTTTATAATGGTCATTGGGTTTTTGACGGAAACAACTGGGTATGGGAATCTTACGAAGATTTTGGCTGGATAGTCTACCACTATGGCAACTGGATTAATACTCCCGACCAAGGCTGGGTTTGGCTTCCTGGTCGTGGAACCTGGTCGCCTGCCCGCGTACAATGGATTCAATATGGCGATATGGTAGGATGGGCTCCAATGCCTGCTCAGGGCGCGCGTTTACCAGAACCCTGGGAAGCCCAATCAAGAAGAGTATGGAACGTTGTAAGAGCCAACGACTTTAATAAAGACAACGTGACAAGATACAGAATCCAAGACGTTACAAGAACTGATATTAATAATCAGGCGAGAATAATAAGAAACGCTCCAGATCGTAAAGCAATTGAGCAAAGAACAAACGCTCCTGTGCCAGTCGTTAGAATTGAAAAAGTAGTTACAAGACCTGTAACTACTCAGCCTGCTACTGTCACTCGCCCAGTTACTCCCGCAGGCTCTGTTAATAGATCGCAAACAGCAGCCCCTTCTGATAACCGTGGAATTATTAGAATGAAAACGCCTGAACAGGAGAACAAGAGAATTGAGCCATACCGCGCTAAAGTTGCAAAAGACGTTATTATCAGAAAGAACGTAAAACCCGTTCCGAAAAAAGAAACAAAAGATAATAATGCGAAACCAGCAGAAAAGCCTAAAGAAGTTGAAAGAAAAACTGAACAGCGCGATGCCGGAACCAGAACTGATACAAAAGAAAAAGATACGCCTCAAGCCCCTACTCGCGATAGATAATTTTTACTAAAAAGGCGTCCCGATTTATTGGTACGCCTTTTTAATTCGTTTATTATAAAATATATTTTCAATATTCAGAATATTACTATTGTTTCCAATTCTGTTTCTTATTAATTTTTCAAAAAAAATAAGAGAGAATGTCATGAAAAAGAAAATACTATTTTTCGTTCGTTCGCTTTTTAATGTTCCCAAAGTCTACTTAGCCGAAAAACAAAACGCGAATGTTTATCTGCATGAAACTTCGCTTCATACAGATTCGAACCCCAAAAAGTTATACAAACATACAACCGACAGAAAAACATTTAAAAGTTTTTAAATATTCTCTCTATCGTTTAGATTCTGATTATTGTTCAATATACTCGTTTTCGGAATTTACTTTAACAGCTTCATCGAAGCTTGGGATTGTAAAGCAAAGGAATTTATTATCCTCTTTAAATATTGTGAAAAATATTCCAATGAAAAGCTCAAAACCAAGAGTAATATAAAAAAATGTTATCCCATTTTTTATATCGAGCACTCTATCGACAAATTTCAGAATAATAGTGGATTCATACAATATTAAAGCTACCTGAAAAAAGTTAATACTTCTTTTTTCACGAGTATATTCAACAGTATATTTTATAATTGCAAAAAATATAAATATATGAAATGCCGCTAGAACAATACGCATATTGTCAGATGAAAGGAAAATTGTTCCAATCGATAAAGGGATCATTAATAATACGCCATAGGGGCTGTACTTAATGAATCTTTCTCGTTTTGTTACAGCAAATATTAACATCACAGTAAAAAACAAATGCGTTATAATAACAGGTATTTTAATAAAATTTAATAAGAGCCAGGCAAATGGGTCTTCCAGCGCCAATATTAAAAAATAATAAAAGAACCTTTCCCTGAATTGTCTTATTGGAGGAGCCAGAAAGATAAACATGGAAAGGTATAATAATACTATAGGAACATGCATGCTTAATTAATCCGTACACCATGGAGGACAATCGCTTCCAACTTCCATAGTTGTAGAGCCATATGAAACTGAAATTACATCAGCTCTTTGTTCGATAATAACTGAGTTATCAGCTGCGTCAACTGTTGTCGCGCCTTTAGCTAAGAGTTCTTCTACAACAGAAACGCTGTATCGTTTAAGAACAATCGCCTTGCTAAACTCGTCACGATCTCCATTTTTATGAATTATATTCCTGTCTTTATCAAAAACGTAAGTTTTCCCATCTTTGAAAAGAAACATAATGCTTTGTGTCGTCTTTCCTAAAACGTCTTTAAACTCACCAACTTTTAATTTATATGAATCTAAAACAGGACCATATTTAGCGTCCGCTTCTTCTTTAGAGAATAATTCTCCGTGAATTTTTTGATCAGCCATAGCGCATAATCTCCAATAAAACTATGAAACAAAATAAATTAATTATAAGGTATATTTTTACCTTACGTCCAATTTAGTAAAACTAAGTTTAATTTTCATAAAGAAAATTAAATAATTATTTTAAAATTTTAATAAACATTAACTCATCTTTTCATATTCAGGATAAATCTTATAGCGCTATTTAACAAATTAATTTCACGATTCCTCAACAAGATCGCTGTCAAAACTAAGTTCTTCTCCAGCTATTTTATTTTTCATAGGGTTGTCTATTCTGGCGCTCCCTAAAAGAATACCAATCAAAGCTCCTGCAATAGCTACAAATACTGCAGTAAAAAAGACAAGATGAAGAGAATCGGCTAAAGCTGCTTTAAGCGGCGGAAGTATAATTTTTAAAATATCCGCGGGAATTTTATTTAACGAATCCGGTTTCAAAAGCATATTATACATGCTTTGCGGATTAGTATGCGCTTTTTCCATCATACTGCCTAAAACTCCGCTATTCAATTCTTTTATGCCCTGTATTTTTGGGAAAAGTTCATTTTTTAGGATATCCACAGAACGAAAATTCATAATTGCTCCGAATATAGCCATGCCAAATGTGGCTCCAATACTTCTAAAAAACTGCGTTGAAGAAGTAGCCACTCCACGTTGTTCTATAGGAAATGCGCTTTGTACAGAAATTGTTAGAGCCGGCATTATCATTCCTATTCCGCAACCAACTAGAATTACATAATAAATGGCCTGAATTTGAGTAGTCTGCGAATTCATTGAGCTTAAAAAATAAAATCCCAAGGCCTCAAAAAGCATTCCCAAAATAAAAAATACGCGAAACTGAAACCGTCTAATCAGCCTGCCAGATACTATACTCGATAAAACAATTCCAATAACCATCGGAGCCATTATACCGCCGGATTTTGTTGCTTTCATTCCGGTTACTCCCTGAAGATACAAAGGCAAAAACATAATTGTCCCAAACATCCCCGTTCCCATTAAAAAGCCAATTGAATTTGTAATGGTAAATGTTCTGTTTTTAAAAAGATCAAGACTTAATATTGGATCTGCGGCTCGTTTTTCCACATAGATAAATGCGCTAAAAAATGCAAGCGACGCTGCGATTAGTCCAATGATTGGGAACGAATTCCATGGAAAATCTTTTCCGCCTAAAGTCAATCCAAGCAACAAAGAAGCTACTGCCGCAACAAGAGTAAAAGCTCCGGCGTAATCAATTTCAACTTTTTCTTTTAGAGCCTTTTCGCCATGTAATCCAATATATATGGAAGCGGCCGCCAAAATACCGAATGGCATATTAATATAGAAAACCCACCTCCAAGTAGCGTGGTCAACAATCCATCCGCCAATAAGCGGCCCAGTAATAGCAGATATGCCGAAAAGCGCGCCCATCATTCCCTGCCATTTGCCTCTTTTACCAGGAGGGAAAATATCTCCAACAATTGTTAATGCAAGCGGCATCATAATTCCACCGCCTATTCCCTGAATTCCCCTAAAAACAATAAGCTCAGTCATATTTTGGCTTAAGCCGCACAAAGCTGAACCAAACATAAATATTAAGATGCCAGAGACATAAATACTTCGCCTCCCTAATATGTCTGCAAGTTTGCCGGCAATAGGCGCAACGGATGTTGATGCAAGCATATAAATTGTGGCTACCCAGGTAAGTATCCCTAAACCGCCAAGTTCGCCGATTATCCTAGGCATAGCTGTTCCTACAATCGTCTGATCTAGAGAAGAGAAAAACATTCCTAATACTAATCCAGTCAGCAATATTTTCCGTTGATTATTTTTATTCATTGCTTTTCTTCTCCTCATGCCAATAATCATTAGCGACAGTTAAAAGCCTGATAAACTCATTGCTGTCTTTTTCTCCAAGGCGTTCAACTAAACCTGATATTTTTTCTATTATTTTTTTATATCTAATTTTAGCAATTTCTTTACCTTTTGGGGTTGCGCGCACAATAACTATCCTTCTATCAGCAGGATCAGCAAATCGTTCAAGAAATCCTTTTTCTTCAAGCGAATTTACAATATGCGTCACAGCCGCTGGGGTAATACCAAAAAGAACGCTTAAATCCGAAACCTTTGTATCTTTTTCTTGCGCATCGCTTCGTTTTACCAATATTGTAAGCACAAAAAACTCATTTTGCCTTAACTTTTTATTTTTATCTGCTTCCCACGAATTCTTTTTTAATTTTAATAACGTAGTCGCTAATTCTTTTGCAATATTTTCATATTTTTTATTAACCATTTTTAACTATTCCTTTACATTGTTAACAATTAACTTTATTAATTATTTACTTAGTTAAGTATATAGATTTTATTTTATTCAATCAAGCCTTTAATTATCCTCTCCAAATAATTTTTGGATTAAAATTATTTTCCGTAATTTTAAATATTGCATTGGGGAAATAAAAATCATATTGTTTAACTTTTCGATATAACTCATGGGTTTTGGCGAGATTTGTATTATTGCGGTTGGACTTGCATTAGATGCTTTTGCCGTTTCGTTATGTTCAGGAAAAAAAATTGGAAACCGCCGCGGCGCCATTCGATTATCATTTCACTTAGGTTTATTCCAGTTCCTAATGCCCGTAATTGGCTGGTATCTTGGAGTTAGAATTGCGCCTTTTGTTCAGAACGTCGACCATTGGATAGCTTTTGGGTTGCTCCTTTATATCGGCCTTAAAATGATGAAAGAATCTTTTGACGGGTCGGAGCAGATAAAATATGATCCTTCGAAGGGAAAAACTCTGGTAGCTCTTTCGGTAGCAACCAGCATTGACGCCCTTGTAGTCGGCTTTAGTCTTGCTATGGTTGGCATAGATATCTGGCGTCCTGCTATAATAATTGGGATTATTACAGCGCTGCTTTCCATTGTTGGTATTTACTTAGGCAAAGCGCTTGGAGCCAAATTCGGAAGGAAAATGGAATTTATCGGAGGCCTTATTATAATTGGAATAGGGACTAAAATTCTATTTGAACATTTTTTAGGCAGATAATATTTTCTTTTATAATACAGACAAATTTATCTCAAACGAATAAGATTATAAACCTGTTTTGACAACTCCTGCATTTTACTACGCGCAGCATTTTCTGGCAAAGGCAAAAAACAAGCGATAATGTATTTAATCTCTCCATCGTCTACAATGCCTACGTCGTTTGTCCAATAAGAAAACCAGCCTGTTTTATGATAAAACATAACGTTAGCCGGAAGCCCTTTAGATAGCTTTGTATCGTCTAACTGACGCGACAGAAATGATTTCATCTGCATACTTACCCATGGATTTACTAGTTGATTCGAGTATACTTTATACATAAAATCGGCTGCATGTAAGGCGCATGTTTCTGTGCCTCTTATTTTTTCATAGCCTGGGTCTTCATATTTTCGGCTAAGATATTTCCGTGTAACTTCGCTCCCCTGCCAGTTATTATTTTTAATTAGTTCGTTAATATTTTCTCTTTTGGTTTGGTCAATAAGACAATTTGCCGCAGAGTTATCGCTACGCGTTATCATTAAGTCAAGCAAATAATTTACTGTTACAGTATCTCTATTTTTTAATAACGGGCGCGGATCGCTTTTTATTTCTTTTGTCTTATCAACATCATTAGGGGATTTTACAACTATAGGAGTAGTTAATAAATACTTGCCTTCTGATATTTGCGCAAGCGCTTCGGCAGCAACATACATTTTATATACAGACGCAGGATAAATAAAATTATCATAATGGTAACCTGCCAATACAGGTTTTGCTTTTGTTAAATCAATTACAGCAAGAGATATTTGTTCAATTCCGTCGTCTCCTACGTCAAAATCTTTATCAAGACCAAGTTCAACTACTATATCTTTTATTTTCGCCGAAAGCTCAGTATCTGTTTTATAATATGCCGGTATTTTTACTTGTTGCGAAAAAATCATCGAACTAAATAAAATATAAAAGAAAATATATCTTTTCATTTTTCCCAGATTTATAATTGTTAAAATAATTTTAATTTTGACTGTTTTAATAATTTAATAAAATTTTTCATTATTAAATATTGTACAGATTATTTTTTTGCGAATAATTTCTTAACTGACATTATTGTTTAAATTAGTTATTTTTACGTTTTATACTTATAGAACGTAAATGAAATTTATTTATTCGATATCCGAACCTAAAATTAAAAGTGAAACCTCTTATTGGTTTGCCTTTAAAAACAATGAATTGTTAGTTAATACTATAAACGGCTCTCCTATCATTCCAATGATAAACAGCTTAGAAGATATTGGCTTAGAACCAGTAAGACGTCAGTATCTTGGAACTTATAATGAAATTGATTGTTATTCTGCAGAACTTGATTCTGACGTTAAACTCTCCTCTGATTTTAAATTGATGAATCTTCGTTCTCTTATTGGTCAAATTGACGAAGAAATCTTTTTAATTGCAGGCAAAGCTTTTCAAATAAAGAATTGGGATGCAAATAACCAGTTTTGCGGAAGATGCGGAGCTAAATTAAATATTAAAAATAACGAAAGAGCAAAAGAGTGCCCTCAATGCAGCTTAATTATATACCCAAGAATTTCTCCCGCAGTGATAGTTGCAATAGTTAATGACGGGAAAATACTACTTGCTAACTCGCGCCGTTTTAACTCTGATTTTTACAGCGTTCTTGCCGGGTTTGTTGAGGCTGGCGAAACTTTTGAAGAATGCGTAGCCCGCGAAATTAGAGAAGAAGTCAATATAGAAGTCAAAAATGTAAAATACTTTGGAAATCAGCCCTGGCCTTTCCCGGATTCGCTAATGGTGGCTTTTACTGCAGAATATTCATCAGGCGTTATTACGCCGGACGGGGAAGAAATAATAGACGCGCAATGGTTTAGCGCTAATTCTCTTCCTAATTTGCCGGGAAAATGGAGCATTGCAAGAAGACTGGTCGAATGGTTTGTTACTAATAATTTGCAGAATTAACACATGAAAACCATTAAAGAGAAAACAAATATACTTGTCGACAAATTAGGGATGAAGCGCTCTCCAGTTGCAGTAACTTTTACTCAGGAAAAACCGCCAGAAGCTTTGGGTTTTAAAAAATCTGGACACGGCTGCATCGCTCCATTAATATTCTCAGCCGCTAAAGGGAAAACTATCGCTTTTGATAAAGATACGACTGGGTATGCGTGTTCAGCTTTTTACTTAGGATATAATGATTGGATATTTAACGGCATCGAATATTTTCTTTCGACTACGCCTAACCGGATGTTTGGCGAACGGGAATGCGAACAATTTTTAAAATCTCCCGAACAAGCAAAAGAATATCTGGATTCTGTAACGCCTAAAGAAATGCGCAAAGGAGCGATAGTTTTTAAGCCGTTCGATAAATTGCTTGAAGATGAAGTTCCCGAAGTTGTAATATTCTTCGTTAATCCAGATCAGCTGAGCGCGTTAGTTTCGCTTATACATTATAACCATCCGCTTGACTCCAACCGCGTAGTTACCGGTTTTGCCTCTTCATGCGCTTCAGTTGTTACATTTCCGTTACAATTTGCAGCCAGCGGCCAAATGAAAGCTTTCCAGGGATACTTCGATCCTGCAGCAAGGCATTCCGTCCCCGAAAACATACTATCTCTTTCTATGCCGTTTAAGATGTATGAAGAAATATGCGGCTATATTGAGGATAGTTTTTTATTTACTGAACGTTGGCAACAAGTTTTGTCAAGAATAAACAAAGCCTCCGCTATTTCAAATGCGCTCTGAATATAAAACGTCTCTAAAAGTAATTTCGTAGGCTACGCCATTTTCAGTATCACATTTAAGTTCACCCTGCAATTGATCTTCAGCAATTGCGCTTAGCAGTTTTAAACCTAAAGACTCTTCCTGCAAAGAAAACAAGTCCTGCTTAACTCCAACTCCGTTATCTGAAACTTTTAGCTCAAGAAAATCTGCGTTTGTTCTTTTTATTGATATTTCAATTTGCCCTTTGCGATCTCCTGGAAACGCGTATTTAAATGAATTTGAAACAATCTCATTTATAAGTAAACCACAAGGCACGGCAGTATCTATAAGTACAGAAATGCTCTCTAAATCGAGCTTAAGCGAAACTTTTTCAGACGAAACATTATAGCTTTTTACAAGAAGCTCGGCTAAATCCGATATGTATTCTTTTAAATCGACTTTTGAAAGATTTTTAGATTGATATAATTTTTGATGAACAAGAGCCATAGTTTGAATTCTGTTTTGCATTTCTTTAAGAATACTTTTCGTTTTCTTATCCTGAATAGAAAGAGCTTTCAATCCAAGCATAGCGCAAATAACCTGCATGTTATTTTTAGTGCGGTGATATATCTCTCTAATCAGAGCTTCCTTTTCTTTAAGCGAGGCTTTTATAGTGTCTTCCGCTTCTTTGCGTTTTGTAAAATCCTGAATATGAGTAATAAAATAAAGCGGGTTATTTTTAGAATCGCGTAATAGCGTAGTAATTGTAAAAGCAATAATCACTCCGCCATTTTTATGTATGTAACGCTTTTCAAAGGAAGAGCTGTCATCTGCTCCCGTTATCATTTTGTTGTACTCTTCAACGCCTATATTTATATCATCCGGGTGAGAAATATCTCTGAAAGTCTTTTCTATTAGTTCTTCTTCAGAATATCCAAGCATACATGCAAAAGTTGAATTTACCTGAATAAATTTTCTATCCAGGCCAAATATCACTGCCCCAACATTACTATACTTAAAAGCCAATCTAAATTTTTCCTGATTCTCAATTACTTCTGCGACAGCCTGCATTCTTCTAACGCCCAAAGCATAAACAGAAGCAAGGTTTTCAATTGCTAATAAATCATTTGTCGTATAATCGTCGTCAGGTTCGCCAATAGCTATCTGCCCAACTAATATTTCGCTATGCATGGCTGGGGCCGTCATAAATTTATTAATTTTCAAATGCCCGTTTGGAGCTCCAACTGCGCGAGGATCGCCAGAAACATCGTTTGTCATAAGAGATTTTTTATGCAAAAGAGTCCAACCGCACAAGCCGTTAAACTTATTTATTACAATTGGATTTCCATCTTTTGTATTCTCATTATAAAAAACTTCCGGCGTATATGCAGGAGAAATAAGGCTTCCAGTTGCGCTATCGATATAGCCGACATAACCATAACGGCTTCCGGTAAGTTGTTTAGCCTTCTTTAAGGTTATTACAGTAATATCTTCAAGCGAGCCGGAAGATAAAAGCTGTTTTGCTAAATCTGCCATTTCAGCATTTAGAAGCGATTGTCTTTCTAAAGCTTCCTCTGCCTTTTGCTTATCTGTTACGTCCTGTAACAAACCTTCAAAATATTCAAACTCTCCATTTTTATTTAGTTTTTTACGCGCTGCAAGATTGCCTATCATAATACTGCCATCTTTCCGCTTATACTCGCTAATTGAAAATATCCATTCGTCTTTTTCCAGCATATTTTTTACAATTTCATCTCTTTTATTAGGATGAATATAAAGCTGATTTTTAATATTGGTTACAACAGTAACTATTTCTTCTGGCGATGAATAACCTAACATTTCAGCAAGCGCCAGATTTACGTCAAGAAATCCTCCTTCTGGAAGCGAATGAAAAATTCCGATAGCCGCATTTTCATAGAGGCTTCTGTATTTTTCTTCATTTTGTATTAATGAATCTTTAAGTTTTTTCTTCTCAGTTATATCGGTAATAATAATTTGAAATGTTTTTTCTATTCCTGTTTTAACTGTAGCAGAAAGGACTTCTACGTCGATAATAGAGCCGTCTATCTTTACAAATTTTTCTTCAGTCATTTCTCCCGTTTGACCGCTTTCAATCTTTTTAATTTTACTTAAAACAGAATCCTGCGACGAAGCATAGACAAAGTCCATTATGTTCCGCCCAATCATTTCTTTTTTATTATTAGCTCCTACAAGTTTAGCTGCGGCGGAGTTTACATATACAATTTCCTTTTTTGAAAAAATGCATATTGCATTCGGCGAAAGTTCTATCAATTCTCTATATAGTTTTTCAGAATTTCGTAATTTCTTTTCCATTTCCTCTCTTTCAATAGCATAAGTAATAGCTCTTGTCAAGAGGTCGTTCTCAGTTCTTCCTTTTATAAGATAATCTTGTGCGCCTTCATGAATTGCTTTTTTTGCAATTTCATAATCATCGTTGCCTGTTAATATTATTATTGGTTTGTATATGTTTTCTTTTTTTATTTTAAGAAGAGTATTTATCCCTTTGCTGTCTGGCAGAGAAAGATCCAGTAAAATAATATTATAGTTGTTTATTTTTAGTTCTTCAAGCCCTTCTTTTAGAGTTTCCTTACTTGTTAATTGAAAAGCAATTTCCTGCGATTCTTTAAGAATTTCTTTCAGCAACACAACATCGCCTGGATTATCTTCAATCAATAGTATATTTATTTCTTTCGTCATAGTAGATGTTTTTTTCAATATTAACGATATTTATTTATTTCATGCAAAATAGACTTAACTATATAAAATAACACAAATTTTTAATCTGGAAGTTTAACGATAGTAAACCAGAATTGTTCAATGCTTTGTACTATCTGCGTAAACTGATCAAAATCAAGCGGCTTTGTAATAAAGCAATTTGCATGTAGATTATAAGATTTTACAATATCTTCTTCAGCCTTTGAAGAAGTTAGAATTACAACTGGAATGCGTTTAAGATCTTCGTCAGTTTTTATTTCTTCAAGCACTTCGCGTCCGTCTTTTAATGGTAGATTCAAATCAAGAATAATAATATCAGGTCGAGGAGAATTCTTATACTCTCCCTTTTTATGAAGAAATTTTAACGCTTCGACTCCATTTTCTGCAGTATAAAGATTTGCAAGAATTTTTGTTTCGGCTAAAGCTTCTTTAGTCAGCTGAACGTCGCCAGGATTATCTTCAACCAAAAGGATGTCAACCGGCGATGCGTTTAAATCGTTAATTTTCACTATTCTGTCCTTTTTTATTAAGAGTAAAGTAAAATGTAACCCCTTTTGTTTTATTATTTTCGATCCAAATTTTTCCGCCATGCCTTTCAACAATTTTCTTACATATCGAAAGACCAATGCCAGTTCCAGGATACTTACTGATAGAATGCAATCTTTCAAATATTTCAAATATTTTTTCTCTATACTCCATATCTATTCCAATCCCATTATCCGAAACCGAAAACTTCCATTCATTATCAGTTTCTTCCGCTTTAATGTCAATTTGTGGAATCTCATCGCTTTTATATTTTATTGCATTATCAATCAAATTCTGAATTAATCTCGTTAATTGAGTTTCATCAGCCAAAACCTTAGGCAAATCGGAGTAATTAACCACAACCTGGCCATCTTCTATTTTTCTTTTTAAATTTAGAATAGCCTGATTTACTGCCGTTGACGATTCAGTAAGTTCAAGAGGCTTTCCCTTTCTTGTTACGCGCGAATATTCCAACAAATCATTAATTAGTATCTGCATGCGGCTTGCGCCGTTAACGGCAAAATTTATATAACTATCGGCTTCTTCGCTCAATTGTCCTTTATATTTTTTTGATAGAAGCTGAGTAAAGCTTGAAACCATTCGTAAAGGCTCCTGTAAATCGTGCGAAGCTACATATGCAAATTGTTCCAATTCTTTGTTCGATTGTTCCAATTTCAGATTTGTAGCCTTCATTTCTTCTTCATATTTTTTCCTATCGGAAATGTTTGTAAATATTGTTGCAAATAAATCCGATCCGGGAGAAGTGACAGATATTTTAAAATATCTATCTAACGGCTCATAATATGTTTCAAATTCCTGCGGCTTGCCATTTTTAGCTACTTCTGCATATAATTCAAGGTATGGGGGCGGATTCATATTATATAATTTAGTCGCCAAAACTCCTTTTACATTTTCATCTAATATTCCGGTCTGATCTTTATATGAATGATTTATATCAATAATTTTGTAATCAATTGGAACGCCTTTTTCATTTTTTATTATTTCATGAAGAGCTACGCCTTCGCTCATTGAATCAAAAAGCATTTTAAATTTCAGTTCGCTTTCTTGCAGGTGTTTTTCCGTTTCTTTTTTTTGCAATTCAGCTTTTAATAATTTTGAATATTGCAGCTCATTGTGGTTTTTCCATGAGAGTAGTATAATCCAGCCTGAAGACAAGATTATAATTAATACAAATAAAATAACGACATACGCTTTTCTGTAAATAGAGGAATATATTTCGGCTCTGTCCATTTTTGTAATAATAATCCAATCGCTATTCGGTATTTTTTTTATTGCGCCCAGAACATTTTCGCCTCGATAGTCCGTCCCTTCAATTGCTCCTTCAAAACCTTTCAAACCTTTTACGGCAAGTATGTTGGTATCTGCTGAATAGATATTAAGTTTTACGTCGGTGTTGCGTTTATATTTTAATTCATTTAGAAAGACTATATCATTCCCCTGTCTCTCTACAATGAAAACTTCTGAAGACCAGCTTTTAACCGGCCATATTTGCACCGCGGGAAAAAAATACTTATTAGGATTGATTCTTAATAATACGCAACCAATTATTTTATCATTTTCCAATAGAGGCGCGGCAAGATCAAAATGTAGTTCTTTCGTTTCAGCATAACGGTGAATGTCCGAAATCAAATATTTTTTTTGTTTTAACGCCTCTCTAATAAAGCTTTTGCTTTTCTCTGATAATGCTCTATCTTTCTTTTTTATTGAGAAAAGAACGTCTAATTTATCATCTGTTAAATAAGCTTCATAATAAGAAGAAGTATTTAGGCATTTTAGATATAGGTTTATTCTTTCATATGCTTTTTTATCAGCTTTGTTTTTGGAATATGATTTGACGTCGTTAATCAGAGGAGCGTTATTGCATATTAATTCTGCGTCAAAAATTCTTTCTCTACGCCATGCGGTAATTTGAGATATTTTAAGATCGGCAATATTTAGCAGCTGTTTTTTTGAATAGTCTTCCAGATCAATTCTTTGAGAAACAAAAATATAAATGCCTGTAGCCAATACGGCAATAGTTAAAAAACAAAATACAAGAGCAGGGATTAACGGAGTTTTTTTTCCCTTAATAATCTCTTCTTTATTCATAAACCCAACTCTTTTTTCTTTTGTTTGTTAATGCAAATATTAAGATTTTCTCGTATTATTATATACTTATAATTCTTCATTTAACAAAATATAAATTTTGTTTTTTTCTAATTATAAAATGCTATATTCGTATAAGGGCGTTTGTCATTATTAGAGAATTTTTAAAATATGGATCATAAAATCAAACTTCTATTAGTAGAAGACGAAGCGGTATCTGCAATTTACATGAAAATTCAGCTCAGAAAGCTAAATTACGACGTATTAAATCCAGCTACAACAGGCGAAGAGGCTATTAAAATTGCGAAATTTAATAAACCTGATATCGTTCTTATGGATATCCGTCTAGCTGGAAAAATGGATGGAATAGACGCTGCACAGGAAATATTATCTTTCTGCAATGCAAAAATTATTTTCATGACCGGTTATGAAAATGTAGAACTAAAAGACCGGGCTAAAAAATTAAACCCTGCAGGATATTTAATAAAACCTTTCGATATTCTTGACGTAAAAAAACTAATGGATCCAGTGTAATAAAATATTTAATTTTTTCTTAAAAAATAAAAAGAGAGAGACTGTAAAAAGTTATGTGTAAATGGGGTTTGAGGGATTAAATAAAATCTTTAATCCTGTCGTTAAAAATAACAGATAAATGAGAAATAACAAAAGCCCAAT
>WSSedL1CaDRAFT_10000317_pt1 | contig 33614 bp, 19 predicted proteins | sample WetSurSL1Cattail_FD_9464 | JGI IMG/M metagenome (IMG submission 9464)
TTTTTTTTGTTTTGAACCGCGATAACCTTCCAGCCGGTGTATTCGGAAGGCTGGAAACTGATAATTTCCGAAGCGCCGGTTAATGATTTTATTTCGACGGTATGTTTTTGGGGGGGAGTTTTTTGAATAATTTTCGTATAATATTGTATTTCTTGGGGGGTGGTTTTGAATTTGGAAAAGACTAGTTTTCCGGACTGATCCACAATCATAACTCTAGATATGCTGCTGTCATTGATATTACATATTTCTTTTAGCTTAGTCGTATACTGCTGAATTTCAATAAAACCGACCTCTTTCCCGGGATTGCGAATGAGTCTTACTAAGGAAAATATGTCGGCCCCGCCAGCGCTAACCCAATTGTCGACGTGCGGGAGAAGCAAGTATTTACTGCCGTTGCGTTTGCGAGCTTCCCTAACCCAATCAAGCTTGGAAATTTTTTCGGCTACATTATGATCCAATTCATCATATAACCTGCTGGTAAAGTAATAACCGTAAGAATTGAAGATGCTGGTCCGATAGATGTTATCCCGGTAAATTGCTTGAACCTTAACAACCAGAGCGTCATTAAGGATTCGGATATCATTGGAATCAGCGATCCCGGTTAATGAAATATTGGTCAATGCCCTCATTAAATCTTCATCGGAGATTACTTGGATGGATATTTTGTCCATCTCGTTGACACAGTTATCTAGTTGTTGGGAGGTCTTGGATACCACTTGATATAAGCTATTAACGGAATTTTTCTCGAAAAGGTAGGCATTGTAGATGTAAAAGCCAAAGCATAATGCTAATAATAAGGCAATTGTAAAAAAGGAGTAATTTACCATTAGTTTAGTTTGAAAACTAATCCGGTTATTCATATTTTACTCCTATATTTCTAAAGTGTTACAAATTACTGTACTAAATTGTACTATTAAATATTTCAAAAATCAAATTGAATAATCCATCTGTTGTGGATTGGTTTATCCATTTGTTACTATTAAGTTAAATAGTAAGATAGATTTGTGGGAGCGCTCCTCGTAAAAGTTTACCAAAAAATAAGGAAGGGACGGAAGTAGATGAAATTAAGCAGAAACCGAATCATTTTCCTGGGTTTTGCCTTAGTCATGGTGTTATCTCTCTGCACAATTGGTATTGGTGCCCAAACCAAGACTTTAAAAGTGCTAACCGTAAGCAATTGGTGGTTTAAAGGACATGACGCTTTTGCAGATGCCCTTTATAAGAAATTAGGCATTAAATTAGAAGTGGAAAAACTTCCGGACGAACAAGGGGTTCAAGTTATCCGGACCCGGCTGGCTGTCAATGAAGTGCCTGATATCTTACTTTATTATTCCGGTGCTAATATGAGACAGATCTCTCCGGAGCAATTCTTTGTTGATCTATCAAAGGAGCCCTGGGTCAATAACTTGGTTCCGGTCGTAAAGAATGTAGTCTCAGCGAATGGAAAAATCTATGGTTCTCCCAATAACAGCATGCCTTTGGGCGGTGTTGTCTACAACAAAAAGATTTATAGCAAATTGGGTTTAAAAGTCCCCACCACCTGGAAAGAGTTTTTGGATAACTGTGAAAAAATCAAAGCAGCCGGTGTTGTGCCGGTGTGTTATTCCTTTAAAGAAAACTGGACCGCCCAGCTCCTTAACCTAATCGGTTGGTATGAAATTGAGAAGAAACACCCGGATGCAGCCAAATTGATTAACACCAATAAATTAAAGATGGCCGATATTCCGGAGTATGTAGGCGATTTTCGAAAACTTTCGGAGCTTAGAGAAAAAGGATATATTAATAAAGATTATTTGGCAGTAACCTTCGACAATGCCCAAAAAATGATTGCTAACGGTGATGCCGCTATGTATCTGATGGGAAGTTGGATTGTGGATACTTTGAGCGCCAACTATCCTGATAAGATTAATGATTTAGGCGGCTTTGCTTTGCCGAGCGATGATGGTAAATATAATGGGGTCACGGTATGGGCTTCACAAGCCATTTATATCCCGAAAGAGAGTAAAAATGTTGCCTTAGCTAAAAAAGTGCTGGAATTTTGGGCTTCCAAGGAAGGCCAAGCAGCATTCTTTAAAGTCCAAAAAACAAACGGCGCTCCTAGCTTCAAAGGTGTAAATGCTGGCGATACTTACGGCATCGTGAAAGATTTTAAGAAATATTTGGATAACGGCCAGGCCGCAATGGCTTTGGAATTCCAAATTGATATTTCCTTATCCAATGATCTGCCAAGAGCTTGTGTGGATGCCGGTATCGGGGCAAAATCGCCAAAAGAGGCTGCCCAAGCAGTAGACGCAGCCTTGGAGAAAAATGCCAAAGACCAGAAACTTCCGGGCTGGTAATTTCAAAAAATTATTTTTGGATCGGTTTCATTGGCCTTGCAGATTTTGCAGGGCCAATGAAATAACATAAGGAGCTTGATAACAATGGCCAAACCGACAAGAAGTATTTATTCATATAGTTTTTTGATACCCGGTGCTATATTATTTATGATCTTTTTTTTAATTCCGACGCTGATTTCATTCTACTTCAGCCTAACCGACTGGAACTTGATTCGAGCTAATTTTGTGGGACTGGATAATTTTAAATATTTGCTCACCAATCCCGATTTAAATATCGGTTTTAAAAATACTTTTATATTTACAGTGCTAACTACGATACTCAAGGTAGTATTTGGATTGCTATTGGCTTTATTGGTGAACCGGGGTCTGAAATTTCAGAACTTTTTAAGAACCGTCTTCTTTTTTCCAGTGATTTTAAGTACCGTCGCAGTGGGGCTGATGTTCTCGAGCCTCTATTATCCAACTCACGGATTAATCAATAGTATCTTGACCTGGGTGGGTCTTGGCTCCATTGCCCCTGATTGGTTGGGTGATATCCATTTGGTAATCTATTCGGTAAGTTGGGTAGATATCTGGAAGGGAGCCGGGTTTTGCATGGTTATCATCCTGGCCGGCCTGCAATCCGTTTCTAAAGATTACTATGAGGCGGCGGCTGTTGATGGTGGCAACAGCTTTGATGTATTTAAACATATTACGATACCGATGGTACGTCCAGCGCTGTTCTCGGCGTTTATCATTTGTCTGATTGGGGGGTTACGGGCTTTTGACATCATCTGGGTAACGACCAAAGGGGGACCAGGTAGTGCTTCGGAGGTCATCGGGAGTATAGTATATCGCCAATTTGCGGATGGGTATTTCGGAATTGCGACCGCAGCCGGGTTATTATTATTTATTCTAGTCTCGGTGATTGTGTTTCCAACGTATTTATTGCTCTCGCGGAAGGAGGTTGAGATGTAATGAAAAGCAGCCAAAAGAATAGTATTGGATTGGAAATTATCGGTTTGTTGCTTTCTTTAATCGTTTTAATCCCAGTATATTTTGTGGTCGTTAATTCATTTAAAACTGTTAACGATGCTGCGGATATGCTTCTTACCTGGCCGCATAAGTTTCAACTTTCACAAATCATTGCCAATTATAAACAGGTTTTTGTGGATGGGAATATTATATCAGCCCTTATTAATAGTACAATTATTACAACATGCGCAGTGGCTGTAATCATTTTTGCATCCGCGATGGCTGGATATGTGTTGCAAAGAAAATCAGGTAAGCTTTCTACCTTTTTTAGTTTTATCGTGCTATCAGGACTGATCGTACCTCCGGCAATTGTCCCAACTTTTTGGGTATTAAAACTACTGCATTTAAACGGCACCTTTTTATCGGTCATCTTGATGCAAGCGGCGATTGGTTTTTCATTTTCGACTCTTTTATATACAGCATTCTGCAAGACCGTCTCCAAAGAGATCGATGAAGCGGCATTTATTGACGGTTGCAGCGGTATGAAACATTTTTTTAAAATAATTTTTCCATTATTAACCCCAGTTACTACTACCATTGGGTTGATTCAATGTATTATTATATGGAATGACTTTACCATTCCAATGTATTTTTTGAGTAGCGCCTCAAGTACCACTTTGCCGGTTACCGTTTTTATGTTTTTCGGGAAATATGTATCCAGTTGGAATTTAGTCTTTGCCGATGTAGTATTAATCGCCTTGCCGGTAACAATTTTATACTTATTAGCGCAACGCTTTATTATTGAGGGAATGGCCGCGGGTGCCATCAAAGGGTAAAATTTAGATTGAAGGGGCTATGATGCAAATGGAAAATAGTGAAGCGCGAAAATTGTTAATTGAGGCTAAATGGATCTGGCCGGAACACCGGCTGTATGATCTTCACAATTCATATGCCCATTTCCGGAAGGATTTTGCGATGCATGTCAAGCCGGATAGAGCCATGCTGTATATTACAGCGGATGAAAGCTACCGGCTTTGGATAAATGGTGAATATATCACCCGGGGTCCAGCCCGAGGGTATCAGTCACACTGGCCATACGACCAAGTGGATGTAGCCGCTTTTTTAATAATGGGGCGGAACATCATTGCTGTAGAGGTTTACAATCCCGGCGTCAGCACTTACAAATACCTATCCCAGGGTTCGGCCGGGTTTATCTGTGCCGGAGATTTTGGAGAAGTCACCATTTTAAGTGATGCCACCTGGTTATCCCGTTATGACAAAGCCCATAAGCGCGATACGGCGCTTTACTCCAGGCAACTTAATTTTCAAGAACATGTCGATGCTAGGGAAGATAACCGTGCCTGGATTGACTCTCCGGAGCCTCCGACGCGCTCGCACGAGGGTTGGTTGACTCCTGAGGAATCAGTTTTCGGCTCCATGCCTTGGCATAGTCTGGAGGAACGAGGAATTCCTCAACTCCGGGAACTCCCCCGCACACCGGAGAAAATAGTCTCATGCGCCAGCGGCAATCTGGCTGTTGATTATCGTCAGTGGCGTAATATCGTTCAAGGGTTGCATCAAGCTTTTGAAAAATTGCCATGGATACCGGAAAATGACGGCCGCCTAGAACATGGCAATTCACAAATTACGCTTTCCCCGGCTGGAAAGGGCAGATTTAGCGCTACGGTTTTAGATATGGGTGAAACCGTAGTCGGCCCCGCTATCGTCAAAGTGCAAGGAGGAAAAGCCGGTACCATCCTCGACCTGTTTTTTTGTGAAGCTCTAAATCACGATTTAAGCCCGGTGATACCGTTTCCGGCGCTTTGTGAAGCCTCAATGGCCAACCGGCTGATTTTAGCAGAGGGTAATACAAACTTTGACTTTTATCAGATCCTGGGTTTTCGTTATATCGCCTTGGTCGCGGAAGAGAGTGCCGAACCTTTGTCAATTGAACTTCAAGTCATTGATACGGGTTACCCGTATACTTTGGCCGGGAAATTCGAATGCTCGGATGATAATTTCAATAAGATTTGGAACATCTGCCGCCGCACCGAGCAGGTCTGTTCCCAGGATGCCTATGTGGACACACCCTGGCGGGAGCAGGCCCAATGGTGGGGTGATGCCCGGATTCAATTTTGGAACACCATGGCCATGGACGGCGATACCCGCTTGTTGAAACGGGGTATCCGCTCTTTAGCAGGGCAGAAAGTTCCCAACGGGTTAACTTACGGACATGCGCCCACCATGGCTCATATTTGCATTCTTCCGGATTTTTCACTGGTGTGGCTGATTACCATTTTTGACTATTATTTTCAAACCAAGGATTTAACATTGTTTGAGGAGCAATTGCCCCGCATCAGGGAGGTACTGTCTTATTTCAGGAATGAAGCGCCGCGACTAAAAGGGTTGTTGGCCAATGATCCGCGATACTGGCTGTTTCTGGACTGGTCGACCATTGAAAAGGCCGGGGCGCCCGTCCTTTATAACATGTGGTACATATTGGCCCTGCGGAGTTTTGCCCAACTATTGCTCCTCGGTGGTAAAAGTCGGGAGGCGCAAGAGGCCACTGAAGAAGCGTTGGAAATTCAGCAAAAATTGGAACGGATGGCTTTTGATCCGGAAAAAGGTCTCTTTATCGATGGATTGGACACGGCAGGCCAGCGGTCATTGAAATATTCAGTGCAGTCACAAGTGTTTGCAATGGTGTTGGGATTGAAACCGGAATATCATTCCACGATGATCGAACAAAGGGTGCTGCCGTTTTTGCGTGGGGAGGAGCTGGATGAGGCTATTCCTTCCGCTTTTTGGACCAGTTATGTGTTAACTATAGCTCGTCAAAAAGGCTATTGCCGGGAAGCACTCAATTTTATCCGGCGGATGTGGACGCCGATGATCCCGCTTGGCACCACCCTGGAAGTTTTTGATAGCGATACCCCGCTTGCTACCAAAGTGGAGGCTTTTGTCACCCAAAGAGGCTTTACCTCAGTGAGTCATGCCTGGAGCGCTCATCCTCTGTTCCACTTAATGAATATTTTAGGTGGTGTGGTTCAGGAAACGGCTGGTTGGGAGCAGATTGTTTTTAATCCTTATTTTGCGCCGGAATTGGACCGGGTGACTGTAACAACACCTTCACCCCATGGTTTAATTGAAAGCAGTTGGCAACGTCAGGACGGCGGGATCACGGTCCGGCTCAAACTACCAAAAGGCGTCACCGCACGGATTGAAATTCCGGGACATCAGACGGTGATCCAAGAGGGGTTTGAAAAGGTAATCTGATAATATTTTCAGTTTTGGAAACGATGAATCTAATTTTTGACTAAACGGTAACTTTTTTGAGCTCTTTTACTTATTTGAATACAGCTTTGCTGTTTTATTCAGTCTATGTAGTCAAAATAATGCTGATAAATTAAAAATCGATCATATAGCGCTGGTCTTATGCTAAAACCACCGCAATATCCGATTGGTAAATATTTATCAGTATTTTTTATTCCGTTCTAAAGGAGGTCTGAAAGATGACTTTGAGCTTTTTAAAATTCAGTGCTTAGGTTATTGATATACCTTTTGTAGAAATGCAATATAAATCGTAGGATCTTGCGATGGTTGTTTCTAATGGGACACTTTATAATAAAAATGTAACCTATTAATGAACAGAACGTAAAAACCACATTTGGAGTGAACACCATGTCGTATGAAGTGAAAAACGACCTAACCGCCGGGAAATACCGGACTCAAGCTGAAAAAAGTTTTACACGGAGCATCCCTTATTATTTAATGCTATTACCGACTTTAATCATTGTATTTTTATTCTCCTATTATCCACCTCTGTCGGGATTATGGTATTCCTTTCGGGAATGGCAAATGGGGGAACACTCAACTTTTGTCGGTTTAGCTAACTATTTACGGATGTTTCGGGATGAAAACCTGATAAAAGCGTGGTTTAATGTGGCCTATCTAACAATAGCCAATATACTATTTAAAGGTTTGTTAGGGCCACTAATCTTGGCGGAGCTGATTTTTTTTCTTAAAAGTAAAAAATGGGCCGGTTTTTACCGTAATGTACTGGTTTTTTTAATGGTGATGCCGACAGTAGCTGCTTTGTTGATTTGGCGTAATTGGTTCCTGTGGGATGGATTACTGAATAATATCTTGAAAAGCATTGGGTTACCAAACTTAGCGCATACATGGATTGCTGAACCGGGGACATCGTTGTTTGCCCTTTTTTTGGCCGGTTTTCCATGGGTCTCCACGATTGCAGTGCTAACGTTAACTTCGGGGTTAATGACTATACCTGGTGAATTAATGGAGAGTGCCCGACTGGATGGCGCATCCTGGTGGCGTCAAATCATTAACCTTCATTTACCGTTAATTCGAGGGCCGATTAAATTGACATTGGTAATGACCGCGTTATTTGGTTTGCAGGATTTTATGGGCCCGATGTTGCTGACCCGGGGTGGTCCCTTTAGTACCAGTACTTTACCAGGTTTAGAAATGTTTAACCAGCTGGTTGTGTATATGAATTCGGGATATGCCTGCGCTATCGGAATCACGATTGCCTTCGTAATCATGGTAGTGACGATCCTGATTAATAAACTCCTGCCAACCGATGTTTGAAGTATTATAATCGATCATATTAAAAGAAAGGGTGTCTACAATGGCTGCTTCAATCGGAGAAACCGCTAGCCCACATTATAAAATTGGAATTGAATGGTTAAAACATCTAACGATTATCATCTTATTGGCGCTCTCGCTGTTAACAATCATTGTTGCCATTTTTGTGGCCGGTAAAGATGTGTTTCAATATCAAAACAACCAATACAACCTGGCGTTCCCTTACCACTGGGAAAATTACCAAGATGCATTTAAATATTTATTCCCTTTCGTATGGAACAGTGTTTTGGCGGTGGCCACTACGACGCTATTATCTTTGTTGCTTGGCTCCTGGTGTGGCTTTGTCTTTGCCAGGATGCGGTTTAAATTCCGTAGCCCCCTTTACTACTTGATAATTGCTTTGTTAATGATTCCTTCTCCATTATCATTCGTACCTCAGTACTTATGGATCAAACAACTAGGTATGATCAATACCCCTTTAGCCGTGATCATACCCTGGACTGCTTTTTGGCAAGTGTTAGGAGTATTATGGATGAGGACTACACTTGAAGACCAAGAAGAAGCGATGTTTGAGGCTGCCCGGATTGATGGTGCTTCAGTTTGGAAACAATTTTGGTACATTTCATTGCCATTGGCACGCCCGGTCTTGTTCACACTGGGTGTCTGGATTATTTCAGGTTCCTGGAATGATTATGTTTGGCCCAGTATTGCGATTACCGAACCTTCTAAAATAATGCTATCGGTAGCCCTCCGCGGCTATATGAACCAGGCTACCACCGCAGCCGGAATGAGCGGCAATTTGGGACCGTCTTATGCAGGGGCTCTAATCGCCAGTTTGCCCTTGTTTGTAGTAGTCTTATTCGTTGGTAAACAGTTTGTCGAAGGTCTAGTATCCGGATCGGTTAAATTGTAAGATGGTGGTCAAAGTAATGTCGAAATCAGCCCGGTTTCCAACAGAATAAAGCAGGAGGTGATATGCTAATTGTAACTGGTGGTATAATTTGAGTTCCTTAATCAATATTGAGATAGGAGTGAAAGACTATGAAGTTTAAATCGTCGCGTAGGTTTTTTCTAGTAGTTATGTTACTGTTGGTAGGCATAGCCGGTTTTGCCGTTGTTCATGGCGCACCGGCGGTGAAAGAAATTACCTTTGGTATCACCGACCCGAATTTGATGCCCAGTCCATCGATGGGAAAAAGCCCTTCCAACCCATTTCCGCACAATGCGATTTTGAAAGTGATCGCCAGCTGGGAAAAGGCTCATCCGGGTTATAAAATTAAAATTGTCGACTTAACCAAAACCATAACCGGTGATGAGTCTGAGGCTGAGCAAGCTAATCAGTTTATTGCGATGATTAAAGGCGGCACGCTACCGGATATAGTAGATGGCAGGGTGAACTTTGTCCGGGTGCCGGAATATTGGACTAATGGTACAATTATTCGGATGGATGATTACCTGAAAAAACCGACGCCTTATTCGAAAGGGGTAGCCTGGGAAAACACCTACAAGTTTATTGTAAAGGATGACGGTCAAGTACCGGGAATCAGCGGTCGGTTTACGATTCCTTATCGAATGTATACTGTTTTCTGGCTATATAATGTTGATCTGTTCAAAAAATATGGTTGGAAAGTGCCGCAAACTCATGAGGATTTACTGGGCTTGTTTAAAAAGGCCAAGCGGGTTGGTTTGGACGGCGGATTTGTCTCGGCCTCTTCTCCCGATCGCGATCATTGGATGCATAACATTTATGGGCAGGGTTTAAGTATGAAGCTGGTAAAACCATGGTGTTCACCGGAAGTAGCGGAGAAGCTTCAACCCGCATTGGATTTGCCACAGGAGTACCTGGTTAGGGCGGTTCAAAAAGGCTTATTGAAGTGGGAAAAAGGTGGCATTTTAGCTGAGTCCGCCCGTCTTGTCAAGGAGATGAGTGAATATTTACCCCAAGGTTATATGGGAATGGATAATAATCAAATAACCGCGATATTCAGAAAAGGCCGAGTGCCGATGATGATCGACGGCACTTGGGACTTACCCGCTACTATGAATGATCCGGCCGTTAAGTTTCAAGTAGGGAGTTTTTCTTTCCCGGTATTGACTGCTAAGAATACGCCACTCGCCGGTAAGGCGCCGATTATGCCCAACCAGTGGGCTGATAACCAGCAGGGTTTTTATTTGATGGGCTCCGCCAAACAACATGGTGTATTCACCCAAGCGGTAGATTTCGCACAATTCCTTACTTCGCCCGAAGTTGATAATGCAATATGTTCCCCAGTGTTGGATTTACCCGCTATTAAAGGGGCAAAGGAACCGGTGCTCTTTAAAAACCTTACTTTGAAACGAGTATATATGGGTAAAGATGATATGGAAATTACACCGTATCTATTCTTGGGTCCGGAGTATGCCAAGATTTATCAGGATGAATGGAATAAGTACTCACTGGGGATGCAGACACTGGATCAGCTGATTGCAAAAATGCAGAAAGCTTTGGAAGAACAAGCCAACCTGGTACTGCAAAACAATCAAAAACTGGAAGATAAAACATTGCGTTGGGATACCAGCAAGTGGTAACCGGTAATTTGCAAAGCGTTCGAAAATTAATGAATCATGAATGCAACCGGACGAGGCCGATAAGCGGCCTCGTTTCACCATGCCATCGTTTATTGGTTTATTTATGGGAAAATAGTGGCCTCAGGTTTGATTATGGGGCACAAATAGGATTAAGCGTATTTGACAGAAAAATCGATGTTTTGAATAAGAGGTGAAGCAGGTATGGTTCATGTAGGTCACTCTTGGCGGGCTTGGCGGCAAGTAAATTTGCGAGGTTATACGGTGCGCATCGCCCTGGCGATGGTCATCCTGGTTGGAACAACTACAATAGCTTTAGGCCTATTAATGACCCAACGCCTGAGTGATCAAATTGTGGCCGATATGATTCAATCGGATCAAAGCCAGTTAGCTGCTTTTAATACCACATTTACCGGTTACCTTGAAACAATTGCCAGCCGGCTACAGGGTTTATCCGGATTTCTCTGGTACCAACGGAATGAAAATATGGGTGCGGCGGATACTTTGCAGGATTTTACCGAGGAGATGCGGGGAAGGGGTGTCCAATGCACTTATGCTTTGTTGGCTACCGGTCAACTGGTGACCAACCATGCAATAAGTGAGGCGGAAATTAATCGGCGCGGTTGGGTCCGGACTTATAACCGGAGAGGTCTGGGGGATGAGATCCTTGGAACGCCATTTGGAACCGAGACCTTTTTTCTAGAAAAACCGTTAGTACGCTGGAGATTTACAACCAGTTTACCATTATTGGTCGTGACGGTACATAACGGGCACCCTGCGGGGGTGATTGGAGCCGATATTGATGCTCATGTTTTAGTGTATTATTTAAGCCGCAAATTGTTTGGTACTCCTCCCCCGATATTTAGTGTTTATGATACCGGCGGCCATTTCCTTTTTTCCACGAATACCACTGAGTTGATTGCTCCGCTCACGGATTGCCGGCGGTCGAACCCGGTTTTGGCTGAAGCTTTAAAACATCAAGATCAAAATGCCGGGTCAAAAATCATATCAGTCTTCGGCCGCAAAATCCTTAGGGTTTGGGTCCGGGAACCTCATCTGGGGTGGATTGTAATCAAAGATCGTGACTGGGCGGTAATGGTACAGCCTGCAATTAGTTACCGCAACAATCTGCTCCTGATTACCGCCATTTTTTTATTGATGGCAGTGCTCGCTGCCGTAATTTTGGCTCGTAGTCTTGGCTCTCCTGTACATCAAATGGCGGAAGTGGCTCAACGTCTGGCCAACGGCGACTTTTCCATCACACCCAATGTAAACGTCCATGGCGAGTTGGGGGAGATCAGTCGGATTTTACAACGAGTGGCCAGAGGGATGCAAGAACTACTGGGGAAGATGGGAGACTCAATAGGTGAAGGTACTACGGGAAGGGTCTTCGGCGTACCTTCAACTTTTGAGAGTACTTCGTCTCTGGAACAAAGTTTCACCTTGCTTTCACAGCGAGTGGCCGACTTGAGCCGGGCATTGGAGAGCGCCCGGGTCCGGCAGCGGGAAGAAGAATTGCGGGCGTTGCAAGCGCAGATTAACCCGCATTTCCTTTACAATACCTTATCGGCTATCCGCTGGCAGGCGCTGGATTTGCAGGCTGCTACGATTGTTTCAATGGTGGATGCGCTGTCCCGCTTTTATCGTCTCTCGCTAAATAAAGGGAATGAGTTTTTAACCGTCGAGGATGAAATTAACCTGATCAAAGCTTATTGTGAGATTCAACAATTCCGTTTTCAAGGTAAGTTTGCAATCATCTATGAACTCCAGCCGGCAGCACTTGGGTTACGGACAATTAAATTGATTCTGCAACCTCTGGTGGAAAATGTATTTTGTCATGCCGTCACTGGCATCTCCCGAGTTATATGTATCCGGATTACTGCTGCCCGGCAGGGGGAATTTTTAATTTTGGCGGTAACCGATGATGGTTGCGGCATGTCTTCCGAATATGTCGATACGGTTATGTCCGGTCAGATACAAGCTACCGACAGCCGGGGGTACGGCTTGCGAAATGTGCACGACCGGATTCAGCTATATTACGGAAATGAATATGGTTTGCGGGTAGATACCGCTCCTGAAAAGGGAACCAGGGTTGAGGTAAGGATTCCAGTCCAATCGGTAGAGGAAAACTGAAATGGGGGTGAAAGCGGTGATCCGGGTATTGATAGTGGATGACGAATGGATGGAACGGCAAGGAATACGTAATCACATGGATTGGGCAGCTATGGGAATGAAAGTGGTCGGCGAGGCGGAGGACGGTGTACAGGGATTAACTCTGGCGCAACAGCTAAAACCGGATATCGTGGTTACTGATGTTCGGATGCCCAACTTGGATGGTATCAAGATGGGGCAAGCTTTGCGGGAGCAAATTCCGCAAGTTCAAATCATTATTGTCAGTGGTTACGATGATTTTGAGTATGCCCGTTCCGCTATGGGTATCGGTGCCTGTGGTTATCTGCTCAAACCGGTCGATCTTGAAGAATTTCGGAAAATCCTGTTGAATGCAACAGAACGTTGTTTTCAAGAAGAAAAACGGCAGGCAGCGGAAGCGAAAATTCGTTCACAACTGGCACAGGCCATACCCCGTTTGCGTGAGCAATTCATTACCGAATTGGCGTTAGGTGCGGCAACAAAGCCGGAAGATTTGTTGAGCTTTATGGAGTTATTGGGTTTGCCGGTTGAAAGCTTAGTTTATGTACCAATCATGGTCGCGATTGAAACGAATCCCCGGATAGTAACCAGCCATAATAACGAGCAAACTCCGATACTTGAGTTAACCATTCAACGATGCCTCATGGAAACTTTGGAAGAGGAGAAGAACTGCTGGGTAGGACGTAGCGGCGTCGGGGGATTGGCATTGTTAGTATTGTTGCCGGTGGATCCAAAACCCGAAATCTGGCAGGAAGTTACCGCGCAAATGATTGAGGGACTCCGGATCAAGGTTGCTTTATGGAATGAAGTTCGGTTGACAGCGGGGGTTGCGGAACCGGTACGACAGATAACCGAAGTACCCGCCGGTTTTCGTCGGGCAGTCCGGGCCTTGGAATACCATGTAAAACTGGGGCGGGGTCAAACGATTTTTGCAACGGATGTAGAATGGACCGAACCGATTGATCCGCTGGATCTCGAACCATTGACTAACAAAGTGATGCAGGCATTGCGCCTGGGAGACAAGGAGGTTGCCTGCCGGGAAACCCGGGAGTTACTCGATTTTGTTGCCAAATACCGTCCCTTGACCAGCCGTTATGCTCAGAGCGTTTGTGTAGGACTGCTTACCGAAATATCGCGGGACTTATACGAGTGGAGCAGCGACCTGGCAAATGATCCGGAAGAATCGGGACCTCTATGGGAACCTTTGTTGAACTTCGATACAATTGACGATTTGACTACCTGGATGGAAGGGATTATCGGAAATCTGACGGAACGGGTTGGAAACCGACATCAGCACAAAAACCGGTGGGTGTTGGATACGACTTGCCAATTTATTGCGGAAAACTACGCCCGGACGATTTCGGTTCAGGATATTGCCGAGTATGTTCATCTAACCCCCAATTATCTGAGCTCCATTTTCAAAGCGGAAATGGGGGTTAAGCTGGTAGATTATTTGACCGAAGTCCGGATTGAGCGTGCCAAAAAACTATTAAACACTACAACAGCCAGGATTTATGAGATAGCCGAGGCAGTAGGTTTCCCCAACGATTCTTATTTTGGCACCGTATTTAAGCGGCATGTGGGGGTTACACCGGCAGAGTTTCGGGGAAATAGCCCGCTAGTTGTTAAAAACTATCAATAATTTCAAGTAGGAGGGGATGGGTGAATGGTAAAAAAGTATGATATTGCAGCATATGTATGGCCTGCATATACAGGGGATGAAATCAGGACTAGGATATTTTGGCCGGAAGGAATGGGAGAATGGCAGTCTGTTAAGAATGCAGTCAAAAAGTTTCCCGAACATAATTGGCCAAGAAAACCTTTATGGGGGTACGTAAATGAAGCAGATCCTTACGTAATGGAAATGCAGATCGATGCAGCAGCTGACCATGGTGTAAATATATTCATTTATGACTGGTACTGGTATGATAAACGGCCTTTCCTTGAAAATTGTCTGAATGATGGTTATCTCAAGGCCAAAAACAACGATCGAGTTAAATTCTACCTCATGTGGGCCAATCATAATGTTAACTATACCTGGGATATCCGCAATGCTCATTTGCAGGATAGCATGATTTGGGACGCAGTTGTTGACCGCAGTGAATTTGAGAAAATAGCCAACAGGCTTATTGAAAGGTACTTTAAGCATCCCTCATATTACAAAATAGATGGTAAGCCCGTATTTATGATCTACGACCTGGCAAATCTGATGAAGGGTTTAGGGGGAGCGGATGCTACAAGAGCTGCCTTCGAGTGGTTCAGAGGCCAGGCTGTTAAAGCAGGGTTACCCGGATTGCATCTGCAGATGACTCTGTGGGGGGAGATGAGTTTTAACCTCAGTGGTGTGGATGATGGTATGAAGGCTACTACCGACCAAATTATTAAACTTGTCGGATTTGATAGTATGACCCATTATCAGTTTGTACATTTTACAGATATCGACCGAGATTACCAGGAGATAATTCCTGATGTTCTAAAAGAATGGGCACGGATTGAGAACTCTTACGACATGATGTACTTTCCTCATATTTCGATAGGTTGGGACAACAATCCCCGGTTTATGGAGTTTCGCAAAGGAATTGTTAAAAACAATACACCCGAGAATGTGCAGTTAGCTTTTGAAAAAGCCAAAATGTTTATCGATGCTCATCCTGGTCAGCCTCCGCTTATAACAATAAACAGTTGGAATGAATGGACCGAAACCAGTTATTTGGAACCGGACGATCTGAATGGTTATGGTTATCTGGAAGCAATAAAGAAGGTTTTTTGTGAAGAAGAATAAAGACATAATATTTTTTGTAACTCATCCACTATTGCCATTGATGAATATATTTTGAGGATAAATTCTTGCTGCCATTCTTTGGACAAAGAGAAGAACCGAGGTTCTATTGAACTTTTTCGGTTTTTTTTAGAATGATATCTAGTTTATGTGGGGAAACGTGAACAACTGAAAAAAATACCCTAAACCCGAATTTTTTCGTCTTTTTTATCAGCTTTGGCAAGCAGTAAGATAAGATTACAGAACTCAATAAAATCAAATAAAAATGGGGGTGATATCTTCAAAATCTAAGGTAAATATTTTACATCATTAGCAGAATGGCATAACAACCTAAATTTATAGTTTAAAGGAGGTGATTTTTGATGTTAAAAAGGTTTTTGGGTTTCTTCCTGGTACTTTTGATGGTGGTAAGTTTTTGGGGGGTCTGTCAATCTCCGGTTGCCCAAGCGGCTGCTAATCCACAGATCAACGCTAGTCCAACACTGCCTCAGGATGATGTATTATTGTATACTCATAATGTACTGAATTATGGCGCTGTAGCCGATGGTAGCACGGATAATACGGCGGCATTTCAGGCTGCCATCGATGATGCCTACGCTGGCGGCGGAGGCATTGTTTATGCGCCTGCGGGTCAATACAAGTTCACCGGTAACTTGATTTTAAAAAGAAAGGTTACCTTACGGGGAGAATGGCGGAATCCGGATACTACTCCAGCTGCTGCGGGCACTATTCTTATGTCCTATGCGAATATGGACAATGAAAGTGGAACAAGTTTTATTACAGTTTGCTCCAATGCAGGAGTGAAGGATCTCAGCATTTGGTACCCGGAGCAGAGTTTCAGCATTGTGCATGCATATCCTTGGACAATTAGCGATGGAACTTATGACTCCGATGATTCATACCATCATGGTTTAAGTATTCAGAATGTAACCTTGTATAACTCATATAAAGGTATTTTTACCGGAAATGTTTCTTACTCCCAGGAACCGCGTTTGATTAACATTTACGGTACATACTTAAAATATGGGTTGGAAGCGACGAATTGCTATAATTTTGCTTCCTGCACGAATTTCTATGCTTCCTCAAAATATTGGATCAATTCAGGACTTACCGGAGCGCCTTCAGCCAGCGCTGATCAGTCGACCCTGAAAACTTACATGCGGGCAAACCTCACAGCGATATATACACTCACGCATGTAGACGGCTATATGTTTTATAACACCAATGTTGAAGATGCTAATGTTGGGATATATGGGAATGGATATTGGTGCTATTATTACAACTCGAATCTGACCAATGTCAATAAAGGTGTCTATATCGACGGTTCGGGTACCAGTGACAGTAGCGTAGCACAGCAGTTTATTAGCGGAAATATAAGCGTCTTAGTCGGCGCCGGACATTATGGAATCGAAATCCCCAACACGTCTCAGGTGGATATCATTGGTGTTACCATCGGTGGAGCTCCTGAAATCGGAGTTTACGGTCATAACGGAGCCAAATTGAATCTAAATCAGATGACCTTCTCCGCCTGGTCGGGATATGCCATCAAATCCAGCGGCACCAGTTTACAAGTTTTGGATTCGAAATTCAATCAATCCGGAACGCATATCTATCTTGACTCATCGAATGTATCCGCTGCCATACTCGGCAACACTTGGACTGGTACCCGAACCATTACCAATAACTGTACCGGAACTGTAAACATTGATGATACAACCTTGGGTTTGCCGCAATTTTCAACCTATAATACAGGTTACACGACAATACCTCAACGGAAACCGGCAAATCCGGGAAACTTCTACAATATTATCACCTATGGAGCAGTAAGCGGTGGAAATACTGACTGTACAACTGCAATCCAAGACGCATTGAATGCGGCTTCCAGCGCCGGCGGGGGCACCGTATTTGTACCGGCCGGCTACTGGTTGGTATCCGGTACTTTAACAATCCCTTCGGGCATTTATCTCAGGGGTATCGGTGAATCCGTCGGTTGTTGCGACAATAGAGGGTCAACCTTATTTCCAAGCAGTGGACAAGGGACTCCGGATGGTACAGCTTGTATAACGATGAGTGCCAACAGTGGCATCGTAGGTATAAGCTTCTATTATCCGAATATCGCCACAAGCAGGACAATTCAATATCCACCGGTAATCCGGGGTAACGGCTCAGGCCTTTATATCCGGAATATCTCAGTCGGCAATGCCTGGAGAGGTGTAGACCTTTATACCAACCGTTGCGATAATTTTGAGGTGTCAGGAGTCTGGGGCAATCCACGAGATTACGGCATCTATGTGGGTGGTGGCTCTCAAAACGGTAAGCTTGAAAATAACATGTTCGCCTGGACAGGAGATGCAGGAGAATCCACCACGACGGCATATCCAAACGGAGATACCAGATCTTATGCGGAAAGTGGCGGAGGAACCACTAGTACAGTGGGCAGACCATTTGTTTTTGCCAATTCGACTGGTATTGTAGGCTTCCAGAACTATGTTTTCTGTCCTAGAGGGGATACGAATGCTGCCCTCAAGTTTGTCAATAACGGAGGTGGACCAAATGGCCTAACGCTAATCCAGACTATCGCGGATCAAGCCCAAGGTTTTGAAGCTCAAGCCGGAAGTGACATTAATTTTTTGGGTATCAGCAATTCTTGGGGCGGAAATTGGACTGAAAGTACATTTACAGGAACAATTAATGTGTTTGGATATAATACCTCCTGTCTAGATGGATCAAGTGACGGTTTGGATGATAATTACATCTGGAACAGAGGCGGGACGGTCAATGTGGTTTGTGGAAGCTCAACATTGCGTCCGGGTAACACCGGGTTAAAATTTGATGCTGGAACTTCAGTGGTTGCTGGGCTCACAGTTTGTAATTCAAATAAAGGCCGGGACATTGTTTCTGCCGCTGCCGCCATAACCTCGGCCAAAGTTGTGGGTTGTGCCGCCTATGGCCCGATTACGGCAACGAATAATGCGGGCAGTAAACTTACGTTATCCAATAATATTGATTATTCGATAAGTCCTAATTCTTCAAATCTCGCCTTGAACAAGACCGTCACCGCATCAAGCTCAGTCGAAAATTCCGATTGGGGTGCGGCAAAAGCAGTGGACGGACAGAGGTCGGCAATATCAGGGGCATATGGTTGGAGCAGCAATAACAGTACTTCAAGCAACCATACCGAATGGATCGAAGTGGATTTAGGATCGGCAAGTTCAATCAGTAGGGTTGATCTTTATCCCAGAAACGATTCGCCTAATACCGGTTATGGGTTCCCCATCGACTTTACCATCCAAATCTCGACCGATAATACCAATTGGACGACGATGGTGACCAAAACCGGTTATGCCTTACCGGCGGGAACGGTACAAAGCTTTACTTTTACCGCGACCAACGCCAGGTATGTGAAGGTGAACGGCACCAATCTAAGACAAAACCCGAGTGACGGGAATTTGTACCGGATGCAGTTTGCCGAGTTTGAAGTTTACGGTTCCAATAAAGCACTAAATGAGACTGTTACCACATCCAGTTCAGTCGAAAATTCCGATTGGGGGACGGCGAAAGCGGTTGACGGACAAAGGTCATCCGTTTCGGGAGCCTATGGCTGGAGCAGCAATAACAGTACTCCAAGCAACCATACCGAATGGATCGAAGTGGATTTAGGATCGGCAAGTTCAATCAGTAGGGTTGACCTTTATCCCAGAAACGATTCGCCCAATACCGGTTATGGGTTCCCCATCGACTTTACCATCCAAATCTCCACCGATAATACCAATTGGACAACGGTGGTGACCAAAACCGGGTATAGCTTGCCGACAGGAACGGTACAAAGCTTTACTTTTACCGCGACTAACGCCAGGTATATGAAGGTCAATGGTACCAATCTAAGACAAAACCCGAATGACGGGAATTTGTACCGGATGCAATTTGCCGAGGTTGAAGTCTATTAAGATGTAAAAGTCGATTATGGAAAAGATGGCAGGAGTGAATACCGAAAAATGTTTGCCTGCCATCTGTTTTTGTTCAGAATTAAGCAATGATTTTAACAATATTTGTGCAAGGTTGAGGCGTCGATAGCAATGTTTAAAGAAGATTTCAGCAGTAATCTAAACCAATGGCAAAATACAACGAATGCTACCATCAATAATGGGAAACTGGTACTTACGGACAATGAGAACATGAGAAGCATTGCCGGATCGAACTGGACAGACTATATTATTGATGCGGATGTCAGCTTTAATAACGGTGGTGCTGCCGGTGTTGTTTTTCGGAGTCAGGATGCGAATAATAGTAATTGCTATATGTGGCAGTTATCATTCGGAACCCTCCGGGTTCATAAAAGAGTCAATGGCGCATGGACCGCCATGAAGGAGGTTATCACGGCATCAGACTCGGATGTTCCTTTTCATGTAAGGATTGAGGCCATCGGATCAACAATTAAGACTTATATTGACGAAGTATTCGTTGATGTAACAGTAGATTCCACCTATAGCTCGGGGGGGATCGGTTTTAGAGAATATGGCTCAGAGTGGGGAGCCTTTGACAATATCCAGGTTCAAACTGCAGAGACCCCTCTTTTTACAGAGGACTTCAGTAATGGTTTAGGCAAATGGACGAACGCTCAAAATGTTACTATTACTAGCTCAGGAGCGCTCAGAGTGACCAACAATGAGAATATCCAAACGATTGATGGAATAACCTGGTCCGACTTTACCTTCGATATGGATGTAAATATCATTACGAATGCTGCGGGCGTTACATTCAGAAAAGTGGATAATAACAACTGTTATCTGTGGTTGTTTACCAGTGGAAATTTGACGATGTACAAAAAACTAAACGGCACTTTGACAATTATCAAGAGAGTTTCCTGCGGGGTCACGGTTAATACACTATTTCATACAACCATTGAAACATTTGGCCCAACCATCAAAACATTTGTCAATGGAAATTTGATTGATATTATAATGGATAATACATTGAGCAGCGGTAAAGCCGGGTTCCGGGAGCTTGGTACGGATACGGCGGATTTCGACAAACTACGGATCTTTGCCCGGAATCCGTTATTCTCAGAATATTTTGACGACAATTTGGTACTGTGGAATAATACTGCAAATGCTACGATTAGCGGTGGCCGACTATCGCTGATCAATAATGAAACTTTTAGGACGACGTTGGGGACGGATTGGACCAATTTTAGCTTGGATGTGGATATAATAATTACGAATACCGCAGCAGGAATTACGTTTCGGTGTTTAGATAATCATAACTATTATATGTGGCAGCTGGTTAGCGGCAAATTGAGACCGCACAAAAATGTAAATGGTGTTTGGACAGTGATTAAGGAAGTCAATTGTCCGATCAATGTAAACACAACTTATCATCTGACCATTGAAACAGTTGGTTATACAATTAAAACCTATCTTAATGCTAATTTAATTGACACCACGATCGATCGAACCTTTGCCGGGGGGACGGTCGGATTTCGAGAATACTCCACCGAATCAGCGATATTTGACAATTTAGTCGTTACATCGAAACCGCTCCCCTATAATACCTGGAAAAAGGTTATGCCTCTTGGCGACTCAATTACTTATGGTGAAAGTTATGGCAGTAGCAACAATGGCGCTACCAAAGGCGGCTATCGTCACAAGCTTTGGCAGGATCTTAATGCCAATAATCTAGATGTCATTTTCGTGGGTTCGGTACCTGGCGGTCCAACCGCACTTCCGTATAAATCTTGTGAAGGCCACGGCGGATGGCGGGCGGATCAATTCTCAACTCATATCAATCAATGGATGAGCCTTTATCAACCGGATATCGTTCTTCTGCAAACCGGAACGAACAACATTTTGCAAGGATGGGCAAATCAAGATTCAATCAATTCATTAAGTGTTTTAATTGACCAGATATGTGCAAAATTACCGGGTGGCGGTAGATTATGTGTAGCGACGATTACGCCTTTGAGTGATGCGAATAATAATAGCCAGGTCAATGATTATAACGCTCAAGTTGTAAGCTTGGTCTCCAGTAAAGCGTCCGGGGGCAAGCCGGTCACTCTCGTGGATATCAATTCGTCAATTACAACCGCTGATCTCAGTGAAGGCGTTCATCCCAATGCTACCGGATACGCCAAAATGGGTGATTGTTGGTTTAGCGCTGTTGATTGGCAGGGTTCGGGACATCAAGTTTAAGCGATTAGGAATAAAAGGAATTCTAATTTCCGTTCAGAAATCTATAGGAAACCCTCTTTTGAAAGCCGGGATCACGATTGATAAAATGGTTTAATAATCTAAATATTCAAATCAAGCTGGTCATCACTTACTCTGGCTTGATTCTGTTGCCGCTTTTGATATTAGGGGTGATTTCTTATTACATATCCGCCGGGACAATTGAAACGCAAGCCATTCAATTTAGTAATAAAATTGTCAGTCAGATCAATCGCAACCTGGATTACAACATCAAAGAAATGGAACGGATTTCGCTAACACCGTTCTCAGACCCCGATGTGCAAATGGTGTTACGAAAGTCGGCCTATCATAACGACTTAGAGAAGCTGCGCGATCGCCAAATCATGGATAAAACTCTCTTTAATCTGATTACTTTACGCCCGGATATCATGGGAATTTATATATTCCCGCAACATTCCTCAAGTAACCAGGAAGTTTATTACCGGACCAACGGGTATAGCATGAGAGACGATTACGATCTCACTAAGGAATTGTGGTATCCGTTAGTTCTTTGGGCGGATGGCAAAAAGGTGCTTCTCAGCACCCACTATGAAACTCAACCCATCCACAGTCCTCGTAAAGTGTTTTCGCTGGCGCGGCAGATTAAGGATGTTGATCATTACCAAAATTTAGGATTTATTTTAATTGATGCCAACTTAAAAATTATTCAGGAGATTTGTGAAAATTCTAATTTTGGTCAAAATGGTAAAATTATGATTGTCGATCAACACGGCAACATTGTCTATCATACCGATGAAACCAAAATCGGCGCCAAACTTGAACCAAAGTTTCAGCAGTTTTTAAGTAACCAAAATATCAACCGGATGCTAAAAATCGCTGGGGAAAAAATGCTGGTATCTTCAGCAGTTTCCGCTTATACGCATTGGACGGTTATTGGGATGATCCCGCTGGCAGAGTTAAATCGAAGCACTATTTTAATCCGGAATATTACCATCTTTATCGGTTTAATTTGCCTGTTGTTAGGAGTTATTGTTTCGATTTTTATCGCCAAAGGGATTTCCAATCCCATCCGGAAGCTGCAACGCTTGATGAGCCAAGCTGAGCAGGGTAACTTTAATCTCCAAATGAAACTGGATCATCAGGATGAAATTGGACAACTGACCCATAGTTTCAATATCATGATTACCAAGATCAAAGAGTTAATTAATACTGTTTATGACGCCCAATTGGTCAAGAAAGAAGCGGAGCTGGCAGCTTTACAAAGTCAAATTAACCCGCATTTCTTATATAACACCTTGGAAGTGATCCGGGGTATTGCGATGACCAACAAAATAACCAGTATCGTTGATATTTCAAAGTCGCTCGCCAAATTATTCCGCTATAGTATTCACAAAGAAATGGAATATGTGACATTAGCGGAGGAAATTGCCCATGTCAAAAATTATCTCACCATTCAAAAATATCGTTATGGTGATAAAATTGAAGTGATTTATCAAATCGACGAACAGATCTTGAAACAAAAGAGTATCAAATTAATCTTACAACCTTTGGTGGAAAATGCAATTTATCATGGTCTGGAAACCAAGATTGGTAAAGGCAGAATCGAGATCAGCGGCTATCAGGAAGCTCAAGATATCTTGATCAAAATTAGGGATGACGGGTTAGGTATGTCCCGGGAGCAACTCGACAGTCTATCCCAAGCGATGAACAGTGATCAGAAATGGATCAATGACAGCAAGCAAACTAATTTGGGAATCGGGGTTATGAATGTGAATTCCCGGATTAAACTCCATTATGGGAATAACTACAGTTTAAAAATCGAAAGCGAACCGAACAAAGGAACTACAGTGATCATCAGAATACCGGCTCTGGTGTAATGGGGTGAATGAAATGTTTAACGTGGTCATCATTGACGATGAGGAATGGATTCGGCAATTAATTAAAGGGTTGATTCCCTGGGATGCTCTGGAGATGAAAGTTTGCGGGGAAGCGGCGAGTGGCATAGACGGGCTGGAATTATGCCGTAAAGTGCGGCCGGATATTATTTTGACGGATATCCGGATGCCGGGAATGGACGGATTGAAGTTGTTGGAAACATTGGCGCAAGATTCACCCGCTGCCAAAGTCATTATGATCAGTGGTTATGATGAATTCTCCTATGCCCAACAGGCATTAAAATCCGGTGCTTTCGATTACATATTGAAACCGGTTGAAGAAACAGATTTGGTAGCAATTTTGAACAAAGCGAAAGAAAAGATTCAAAAAGAAAAAAAAGCCCAGACCAATCTGGAGCGATTGAAACAAGAAATAACCAAGCTTGGACAGGGGATATCTACCCAACAGCCGGAGGCAGAGTACCCATCGAACAACCTGGTGATCCGAAAAGCTTTAGCCCATATTCAACAGTGCTTTAATACGGAATTGACCTTGGAAGAGGTCGCCGCGACGGCATTCATCAATCCTACTTATTTTTCCGAGCTTTTTAAACAAGAGGTAGGCACGGGATTTGCGGAATATATTACCGAAATCCGGGTTGAAAAGGCCAAAGCGTTACTGAAGATCCCGGAATTAAAGATCGTTGAAATTGCCGGTATGGTTGGCTATCGGGATGCTAATTATTTTGCCAAGGTTTTTAAGAAATGGATAGGATTGACTCCCAGTGAATTCCGGGAGCAGAAATGAAAATCCGAAAAAAATACGGCAAATCCGAAATTCCTCTTCTTCCTGACAAGCCGCCACAGGTAGTAAGATGATATTGCAGGTCGAAGTAACGAAACAGGGAGGAAAAAATGAAAAAAACGTCGCTTTTTTTAGTGTCAACTCTTATTTTATGCATCTTACTCGGCGGGATGGTCTGGGGAGCCGACAAACCGGTGACTCTGAAGTTTTACCACTGGATAGGTACAGATGCTCAAGCGGCAGTCGCTGAGATTGATGCCAAGTTTATGAAGGAGAACCCGGATATTAGGGTGGAATTTGAATCGGCGCCGACCGATCAGTACCAAAATCTAATCAAAACCAAATTGGCCTCCGGGGATGCCCCGGATGTTTTCGGTGTACATCCCGGCACCGAAGTGAGAGATTACTCCAAAGCCGGCTATTTAATGGATTTATCGAAAGAACCGTATGTCAAGAATGTTATGGACGGTGCTTTACGAGTAACCAGGGGTGAAAACAGGAAAGTTTATTCTATACCCTGGGATATGAATGTCATTTCAGTAATCTATAACAGAAAAATCTTTACCAAATTGGGTTTAAAGGTTCCCACCAATTGGAACCAGTTTTTAGCGGCCTGTGAAAAGATTAAACGGGCGAAGATTTACCCGATGGCCTTAGGGAACAAGGATCTTTGGGTAACCCAGTTAATCCCTTATGCCATGGCCCCATCCATGATCTATGCCAAGAATCCGGAATTTGATGCCGATATGTACAACGGCAAAGTCAAGTTTAACGGGGCGGAATGGAAAGCTGTCATTGCCCGTTACCTGGAATTAAACAAAAAGGGTTATTTTCACCCGGGAGTACTCGGGACAACCTATGATCAGACGGTGCAATTAGTGGCGACTGAAAAGGCGGCCATGGTTGTTAACGGCAATTGGATTTTGGCTCCGATCCGGCAAGCCAACAAAGATTTGGACTTGGGGATGTTCCCTATGCCGGCGGTGAATGCCGGAGAAGATCCTACGATTTCCTCAGCAGTCGGCACTACAACCGCTATTTCCGCCAAAACCCCTTACCCGGAGCAAGCCAAGAAATTTATGGAGTTTTGGATGCGTCCGGACAATATGACATTATATCTGAAAGATAAAAAAGCGTTTTCAACCCTCAAGGGAGTCACGGTAGACTTTGATCCGGCAGCCAAAGAGCTGGCTCCTTATCTTACCAAAGGTAAAACCTATCCCTTCCTTGATCAAAGCTGGCCCAACGGAGTTCAGGATGTCTTCCTAAAGGGATATCAGGAATTATTCGCCGGGCAGTCGGTGGAAAAGGTTTTAAGTGATGTCGATAAGGAATGGGCCGACCGCACCAAGAAATAACCGGTTTTTGAAAAGCATTTGGGGGCCTTCCTTCAAATGCTTTTCTTTCAAAGATATTGACTGAAAAGGTGATTATCATGGAACAACTACCCGGCTTACGAAAAAATCAGAATTTTATTTCATTACTTTTTTATGGTCCGGCTTTGGTGTTTGCGATTGTTTTTTTTATCTACCCGGTTGTAAGCAGTTTTTATTATAGTTTGACAAATTGGAACGGGCTGGCTCAAACGATTCATTTTACCGGTCTGGCTAATTTTCAGGAATTAATCAGGGATGATAAATTTTATGGGGGAATTCGGAATACTCTGCTCTATGCCTTTTTTGTCACAGTTATTCAGAATATCGCCGCCATAGCCCTGGCGATTGTTTTAAATACAAGTTTGAAGACAAAAAATATTTTACGGACGGTTTTTTTTGCACCGGCCATTTTAAGTGCATTGGTTGTCGGTTATGCTTGGTCCTTTATATATAATCCATTGTTCGGAGTCTTGAATTCTTTGCTCACGAATATTGGATTGGGGGGATGGGTTCAGGACTGGCTGGGTGACCCGCGCTTGGCCCTGGGAAGCTTAATCGTGGTCACCGTATGGCAGTTTACCGGATACGCTATGGTTATTTATTTAGCGGGGTTGCAGGGAATCCCCGAGGAGCTTTATGAAGCCGCCGCCATTGATGGCACAACCCCCTGGAAGAAATTTCGGCACATTACCTTTCCGCTGATTGCTCCGGCGTTTACCATCAATGTTTTATTGTCGGTGATCGGCACCATGAAGATTTTTGACTTGATATATGTCACCACCAATGGAGGCCCCGGCTATGCGACCGAAACGATGACTACGTTGCTATATCACCAGGCTTTTCAGACCAATCGGATGGGTTACGGCACGGCGATGGCGGTCGTACTTTTTCTAATCATCTTGGTCCTTTCTTTATTTCAACTGAAGACTCTGCGTAAAAGAGAGGTGGTTATGTAATGAGTACATCAGAAAGTTCAAGTTTCAAACCAAGATTGGTTTTAGGTGAAATCGGTATGCTCTTAATAGCATTGATAATTTTATTCCCACTGTATTTAATCATGATTACCGCTGTCAAATCCCCCAATGATATTGCCATGGCGCCTTTTGGATGGCCCAAAGCGTTTGTGTTCAAAAATTTTGCTCAGGCATGGCAAACCGGGCATTTTGATTGGGGTTTTCGTAATAGCGTTTTGATCACGGTTATTTCTATTACTTCAATTGTCTTTATCGGAGCATTGGCCGCCTATCCGCTGGCCCGAAAACCATCCCGCATAAATAACCTGGTTTACATTTTATTTATATCCTTAATCATGGTACCGTTTCAGATGGCGATGATCCCCTTATATAAATTAATTAAAGGTTTAGAATGGATTAATACTTTTAGGGCGGTTATTTGTATCAACATCGCTACATCCATGCCCTTTGTAATTTTTTTATACACCGGCTTCATGAAATCCATTCCCAAGGAGTTGGAGGAATCGGCGATTATCGATGGCTGCAATGAGTTTAAGATATTCTGGCGGATTGTTTTTCCCCTTTTAAAACCGGCAACTGCTACGGTAATTATTCTAAACACCCTGGGCATCTGGAACGATTTTTTAATGCCGATGTTATTTCTGCAGAAGGCGGAATATCGCACGATTCCAGTGGCCTTGTTTGCCTTTCAGGGACAATATAACAATAACTGGTCATTGCTTTTTGCAGCGATGACCCTGGCGATGATTCCCATGCTCATTATGTTCCTCATCTTGCAGAAAAATTTTATCAAAGGAATAACCGCTGGGTCGGTGAAGGGATAGTGGGGTCGCTGGCAAACTTAAACGATCCCGTAACCGGGGAATAAAGATACTTATCGATAATATGCTCTGTTGAAGAAAGGGGATTCCGATATGTTATATCCAAGGAATAAAGAAGCAAGATTATCACTTGAACTCTTCAAGAGTCCAACCTCAGAATATCGAGGAACTCCATTTTGGGCTTGGAACTGTAAAATCGATCGGACAAAGATTGCTGACCAAGTGAAATATTTTAAGGAAATGGGGATGGGAGGGTACCATATCCATTGTAGAATTGGCCTTGATATTGAGTATTTAAGTGATGCATTTATGGACCTTGTTAAGACAGCACATAAAGCAGCCAAAGAAAATGACATGTTATGTTGGCTGTACGATGAAGATCGTTGGCCTTCCGGTTCTGCCGGGGGATATGTAACAAAAAATATCGAAAATAGAGCTAGATTTCTCATATTTAGTCCAAAGGAATATCGAGAAGGAGAAGCGCCGAAGAATGCACATCGAAGTCTTTTAGGGAAATATGAAGTGATGCTTAAAGATGGCTGCCTCGAAAAATATCGAAAACTAGCTGAAAAAGATGTGCCAAAAAAGGACGCAAAGCTCTGGTGGGCATACATAGAGATTGCTGGAGATAACCCATGGTTTAACAATCAAGCTTATGTAAATACGCTTGATCCCAATGCAATTAAAGAATTTATAAATATTACCCATGAAAGATATTATCAGGTTTTAGGCGAGGAATTTGGGAAGACAATACCGGCCATTTTTACGGATGAACCTCAATTTACCCATAAGGAATGTTTGGGATACGCAGACGAGGAAAAAGATATTAAGCTTCCCTTTACGGATGATTTTGAAGCAACCTTTGCAATAACCTATGGTGAGAGCTTACTTGAACACCTTCCGGAACTTTTCTGGGAACTTCCCGAGTCGAAAGTATCAGCCACAAGATATCGGTATCATGACCACTTAAGTGAAAGATTTGCGTCTGCTTTTGCCGATACTGTTGGAAACTGGTGTAAAGCGCATAATATTATGCTAACAGGTCATTTGATGGAAGAGCCTACTCTTTATTCACAAACAAGGGCTCTTGGCGATGCTATGCGTTCCTATCGCTCTTTTCAATTACCAGGAATTGATATGCTCTGTGATTGGAGAGAATTTTCCACTGCCAAGCAAGCCCAGAGCGTTTCGCATCAGTATGGATGTCCCGGTGTAATCAGTGAATTATACGGAGTAACGAATTGGGATTTTGATTTTAGAGGGCATAAGTTACAAGGTGACTGGCAAGCGGCACTTGGCGTGACCGTTCGAGTTCATCATCTTACCTGGATGTCCATGGAAGGCGAAGCAAAACGCGATTACCCGGCAAGTATTGGATATCAATCCCCCTGGTATAAGGAATATCCGCTTATTGAGAATCACTTTAGCAGGTTAAATACTGCCCTTACAAGAGGAAAAGCCAAGGTACGCGTGGGAGTAATCCATCCCATTGAATCCTATTGGTTACATTGGGGTCCTGAGGAGCAAACGTTTGAAAAAAGGGCAGAGCTTGAAACTAACTTTAGAAATATAATTAACTGGCTTTTATTTGGACTGATAGATTTTGATTTTATATCCGAAGCATTGCTGCCATCCGTTTCAAAGGTAGAAGAATCAGAGCACTTTAAGGTAGGAGAAATGGAGTATGAGGTTGTCCTGGTACCTGCCTGTGAGACCCTTCGCTCATCAACGGTAGAAAGACTTGAAGCTTTTAGAAAAGCCGGAGGAAAAGTGATTTTTGTCGGAGAAGTTGCTACGTATATCGATGCTAAAAAGTCTACCAGGGCAATAAAATTAGCCGAAGGCAGTGAAAAAATATTCTTTGCAAAAAGCAGTATTCTAAAGGCTATTAGGGATTATAGAGATGTGGAAATCAAAAAAGAGAATGGTTCTGCCGCCAGTAATTTATTTTATCAAATGCGGGAAGATGGTAAGAATAGATGGTTATTCATCTGTCATGTAAATAAGATGAATAACCCCGACATTGCTCGGGCCGAAACAATCAATATAGCGATCTGGGGAGGATGGAAGCCGACGGTTTTTGATTCGATGAGTGGACAAAGCTATCCTTACAAAGCTAAAGTTTCAAAAAATCAAACGATAATCGAATATCAATTTTCAGAGCATGACAGTCTTTTGTTATATCTTGAGCCAAGTGAATTGGATACTTATCCAGATGATCGAATTCAGTGTGAAGATAAATCGAAAGAAATGATACTGAAAGGTCCTGTGGCGGTGACACTCTCAGAACCGAATGTTCTTTTGCTGGATATGGCGGAGTATTCTTTTGACGGTGGGGAATGGCAAGCGAAGGAAGAAATACTTCGCATTGATAATTTGTTTAGAAAACAGCTTGGATATCCATTAAGAATGGAAGCCTTGGCTCAGCCATGGGTAAATCCGGATAATAAAGCGCCGGAGCATACGATTAGTTTACGATTCACGATTATGTCAGATATAGAAGTAAACAATCCTTGCCTGGCGCTTGAGAATGCAGAGGGTATTGAGATCATTGTAAACAATGTAAAGATACCTTCCCAAGCAACAGAATGGTATGTAGATAAATGTATTAACAAGGTGCCAATTCCATCTTTACCCAAGGGAAAGTCGGAGATTGTATTAAGAATTCCTTTTGGTAACAAGACCAATGCAGAGTGGTGCTATCTTCTAGGAGATTTTGGCGTGAAGGTAGCGGGAAGTCACACTAGGATTATTGAACCGGTGAGAAATTTATATTTTGGCGACTGGACGCAGCAAGGTTTACCTTTCTATGGAGGTAATGTTACTTATCACTGTGATATTGTCACTGAAGATTGTAACTGCAAAGTAGAAGTGCCGCAGTTTAGAAATCCCATACTCTCTCTATCTTTAGATGGAGAAGAGAAGGGAAAGATAGCTTTTGCCCCCTATAGATTGGAGTTAGGAAAAGTTAATGCCGGTAAACATATACTTGAAATAACTGCTTTTGGAAATCGGGTGAACACTTTTGGCGCGGTCCACAACTGCAATCATACAGTGGAATGGTTCGGACCGGATGCATGGAGAACTACCGGAAACAGTTGGGCTTACGAATATCAAGTAAAGCCCACGGGAATCTTAATAGGACCGAGAGTAGGAATGATATTATAATAGAATAAGTATCAGAACCAGAAGGCCATTGGTTGATAAAGCCCTTCTTAGCTTGTCAATGAGACTTAAACGCGGATTGATTCCGGAATTCATTGGGCGTCAAGCCGGTCAGTTTTTTAAACACTTTGTAAAAATATTTTTCATCGTGAAAACCGACCTTTTCACTGACGTCATAAACTTTGAAATTGGGGTCTAGCAAAAAATTCTTGGCTTTTTCAATTCTTATTTTTTGGAGGTAATTGGTGAAACTGATTCCCATTTTATTTTTAAAAAGCGAGCAAAAGTAGTTTGGATTCATGGAGACGCTATTAGCGACCAAGTTGAGGCAGAGATCCTTCGGATAGTTTTTTTCGACGAATTCAATAATGTAATGAATGGTATTATTGATAACATCGCTATAGCGTTTCATATTCCCGCTGATTAAGAGTAATTTTTGCAGCACATTGTTTTTTAAATCATCCATCCCTAACGATGATTCGAGAATACTTTGGACGTCGAACTCATCGATTTCATTGGCCGGATCGCCGGATTCCAATTTCAAGATATAAAAAAACAGATTACGGAGATGATCCAGCAGTTGACCGGTGGATAATTCATCCTGGCTCAGAATTTGTTGAAATAAATCATCGGTAGCCTTGAGAAGAGCTGTTCCTTTATCGCTACAACCATTGCAGACTAGTTTTGAAACCGACTCATAGTATAGAGTAGGGAAAGATTTAGCGTTCCCGGACTTTCGGTCCGTGAAGTAACAAAATACCTGAAATCCGGGATGGAAGATTCGCTGATTCAATGCATCCCTGGCCTGCCGACAACAAGTATTCAAACATCCCGGCTGTTCACATACTTTACTTATCCCCAGATATATTTGACCCGTACAAAGGGTGATAAGTTGATTCGCCGTTTCATAAATTTTTTCGACAATGTTCTGTTCGGGCTGGGTAAATTTCAATACGCAAATTTTATGATCATATTGGTTGTCAAAAATGAATAAAATTGCGGTAAAAGATGAAATACGTCGGGTAAGTTCATCGATGAAATTTTGAATTTGTTTAGGGTCTTTGGAAAAACTAGTGCAATCCAATACTAGAAACCGGCCGGTACCAAAATCTAGACCGGATTTGATAATTAAAGCGGCACATTCGTCAGGGAGATAGTTACCTTCGAGGATATCTTGGAATAAAATTCTTTGTAATTCATTGACTTGATTCATCAGGCTGTTCTTTTCCGCACAGATTTCAGACTCCTGGAGGTGTTCTTGGTTTAACCGGTCGATAATCAGCGACAACACCTTATGCAAGTCTGCTTTATTGACCGGTTTTAACAGATACTCTACCACACCATAACGAATTGCTTTTTGGGCATAATTGAATTCTTCATATCCGCTTAAAATAATTACCGGCGCCTTAATTTGCAATTCCCGGAGCCGTTGTAGAAACTCCAAACCATCCATTTTCGGCATTTTTAAATCGGTGATCACAATATCAGGTTGATGAATTTGGATTAGCTCCAGAGCTTCAACACCGTTGGCGGCTTCTTCGATTGGCATTAGGTTGAACCCGGTTTTTTGGATGATTTTTACCAAACCGTGGCGGATAATATCCTCATCTTCTATAATCAGCAGCTTATACACAGCGCCCTCCGTAATATCAGGTAATGGGAATTCGCACCGAAACCTTAGTCCCGCAATCGGGACCATTAGCGATTACCAGGCCGTAATCCATCCCGAAATATAGCTTAAGCCGTTTATTAACATTAGCTAGCCCGATTCCCTTTTGGTTGGTGCCGGGGATCTGCTCAGCAATATTTTCATTCAATACTTCCCGGATCTGCTTTAGCCTGTCCGCAGGGATTCCCTTACCGTAATCTCTGATATGGATCACAATATCATTGTGCCTTTCAGCGATGGCGATAAGAATGGTTATTCTATCTTCACGGTCTTTATAGCCATGGATGATACAATTTTCGACGAGCGGCTGGATTACCAGATTCGGCATGCTCCATTCATATAAAGTTTCATCAATTTGAAAATCTACCTGTAGCCGGTTGTTCAAGAGTAAGTTTTGAATCTTTAAATAATCCCGTACGTTCTCAATTTCGCGGCAAATTGTTACAAATTTACTACCGATGGAGGTGTTGTAGCGGATTAGGTTTCCCAGAGCGGTTAAGCCTTCGGAGAGTTCTTCCTCATCCCGGATCTCAGCCATCATTTTGAGAGTTTCCAGAGTATTGAAGATGAAATGAGGATTGATCTGCATTTGCAAAGCGTTAATGATTGCTTCTTTCTGGGCGATTTCCGCTTTATATACTTGATTGAATAACTCATTGATCTTGTCGGCCATAAGGTTGATATCGTCAGCCAGTTCATCAATTTCATCGCCTCCGGCGGCAGGTAGGCGGATCAGAAAGTCTCCTTGTTGAATTTTCCTGACGGCCTCAAGGATCCGTTTCACCCTTCGCAATAAAAAACCGGCAATCAGGTAGGCCAGAACCGATAATAAAATCAAACCGGCGGAAATGATTCCGATAAAGATATTGCGGGTGCGTACCAAAGGTTCCAGAATTTCGTTCAAGGGAACAATGCCAATCAGATAAGTGTCTAATTTATTGATTTTTTTAACGGCTGCAACATAAGTGATATGGTTCACCGTTACGCGTTCGGTATGTTCATTCAGGCGGATTCTTGCCAATAACTTGGCAGTTTTAAGCACATTGCCGGAGCGCTTACTTTCGGGTCCGGAGATAATGCTTTTTTGCCTGTCGGTGACCACAATATAGCCTGTTCGTCCGATAGGCTGAAGATTGATGGTGTTGAACAAATAATCCGGATTGATTTCAATTTCGAGGAAAGTCGGGGTTTGGCTTGAAAAGCCCTGTAGTTTGGTGAACATCGAATAGACTTGGGGTAAGGTGCCCGGTTTCTGATAGTGATATTTGCGGGGCTGGTGAATATTTTCCCAAAACAAGCCATTATTTTCAACCGCTCGGCGCATTGGGTCAAACCATAAATCGGCGGGA
>WSSedL1CaDRAFT_10000318_pt1 | contig 33608 bp, 22 predicted proteins | sample WetSurSL1Cattail_FD_9464 | JGI IMG/M metagenome (IMG submission 9464)
TGTGTATAATTGTTTTGCGTGAGTAAGTAATGTTGCACTATAAGTTGGATCATCAGTTGCAAAAACCATACTTGCAGCAGCTAAAGCAGCCGCGGTTTCTCCAGCTAAATCGGAACCTGGGTGAGTCGCATCTATCTTGTATGAAGGTCTTGCCATTTGCATAACCTCGCAAGAACCCCACCATGCGTGGTCTGTTCCGCCATTACCTACTTGTCCGTACAATTCATTCGGGGCTGTGTGGCATTTAATTAAATAATCGGTTATCCACCTCAGGTTACTTTTTAAATAAGGAAGCTGACCTGAAGCAGAGTAGCCTGCCTGAAATTCTATAGCACCCCAGGCTAATGCTGTGGCTGTAAAAGCTAAAGGAAATCCAAATTTAACATGATCGCCAGCGTCATAGAGACCACCGGTAAGGTCTTTGCTGACATCTGAACCATCTTTCAAACCTGAGTTTCCACGCCAATTTACCCTGTTAGTTGAAGGTAACGTTCCTGAGCGTTGACATTCGTAAAAGAACATAGATTTTTGAAGTACTTCAGCATAATTATAGGTCTGTCCAAACATTGGTACCGCAAACATTATGGCTATCAATGTTATTATTAGTCTGTAATTTTTTTTCATAAAAGATATTTTTTAATGATTTATTTAGGAATTAGTAGATTTTTTTTAAAACAAAGAAATAAGCCCCGACCAATTCTTTTTTAGACAAAAGATCAAGATGTTAGAATAACCAATACAATAGATTTTGTATTGAAAAAGCTCATTTCCAAATTTTTATATTTTCTGTAATTTGGAAAATTCAGGACAAAATTATCCACATACTGAATATTAAAACCATAAAATATTATTAAGAAATACCTTAATAAATCATACAATGATAATTACAGTTTTAACCGGATAGAAGTCAATATTCAATTCATTTAAAATTACCTTAATCGAACTTAATCAACCATAATATTACCGGTATTAGCAACGCCAAGCTGCCCAAGTTTTATTGTACATTAAAAATGGCTAATGTTTCATACACAAGAAGGGTTTAGTTAGTTAATTGTTAAATAGTTAATTGTTAAAATTATTAATTGTTAAAATAGTTAATTGTTACTTTGCTTATATGTTAAGTATAATTGTTAATTATTTTTTAGTTCGTTTCTTAAAATACATTCTTGAGGGTTGGCTGGAGAGCCTTCATATTAAAGTCTTTTTTGTTTGACATTTCATGAGTAACACGGATTAGGATATGTATTGTACTAGTGTTTCACAAATTTTTTGATGAAAAATTGATCAAAAAATACAAATTATTCATAATCAAAGACATTGTTATTTCATTTTCTAACTGATAAAGAGAAATACCTAAACTTTTGCAATAAACACACTTACTGTAATTTCAAATTTATAAGTTATTTATTTTGAATATTTTAATGATAGTGTAAAATATTCACTTACTTTAAAATCAAATTTAGTAATTATAAAATATAAATCCAATACCTCTTTACGAAATAACTAAATTATTAACACAATTATTTAACTTTCAGTATATTAAAGAATATGCTTTAAATTTAGTTATTAGATATAAATAATATATATTTGTCAGATAAAGATACACTAAGTATTTTTATTTTTTATTTGTTTTATTTACAATGATTTATCACAAAATAATACCTAATTTATCTGTTGACTGTGTAATATTTGGTTTTGATTTTGAAAAGCTTAATGTTTTGTTAGTGGAGCGTGAACTGATCGATGATGTAACTGGTCAGGTTCTTATTAAAGACTTTACATGTACAGGTTACCATATATTTGAGGATGAGGAGCTGGATAGCGCAGCAATCAGAATATTGAAGGATATTACAGGCTTGGACAATATTTATCTTGAACAGTTTTATACTTTTGGAAGTACTGACAGAGTCGCTTCTGATAAAGATCAGATGTGGTTAAAACACATTAATAAAGGTTTTGCTGATCGTATCATTACTGTGGGTTACTATTCATTGATCGACAATACAAAGGTAACACTCTCTTTGAAAGATAGAAAAGTACAATGGTTTCCGGTTGATGGTATTAATGAAATGGAAATGGCGTTTGACCATAAGCAAATACTGTGTAAGGCATTGGATGCATTAAGAAATAAAATAAAAATTGAACCCATTGGTTTTGAATTATTACCCGAACGTTTTACCTTAACCCAATTGCAAAAACTGTATGAGGTGATTCTGGGCACTACCATTGATAAACGAAATTTCAGAAAAAAAATAGCGCAATTGCATTACGTAATCCCTTTAAAAGAAAAACAAAAGGGTGTTGCTCATAAACCAGCCCAACTTTACCTTTTTAGCCGGGAAGTATATGAAAAAACACGAAAAGAGAAAATCATATTCTTACAATAATAATTTAAAACTAACTACCGTGGAAAAATTATCCATAAAAGAAAAAGTAGGCTATGCCCTTGGCGATGGCGCGGCTAATATCGCATGGCGTGGTGTGGCCACTTTCTTATTTATTTTTTATACAGATGTTTTTGGCATCGATCCTGCAGTTGTAGGTGTACTTATGCTGATTGCCCGGTTTGGCGATGGTATTATTGATGTTTTAATGGGAGTTATATGCGACAGGACAAATTCCAAGTATGGTAAGTTTCGCCCCTGGATATTATGGACCGCCATACCTTTGGGTATAACATTGTCGTTGCTGTTTACCACTCCGAACTTAGGTCCAACAGGGAAAATAGTGTATGCCTACGCTACTTATCTTTTATTTTTCTTCATTTACACTGCAAATAATATCCCTTACGGCGCATTAATGGCTGTAATGACTGGCGACGACAAAGAACGCACAAGTCTGGGTTCCTATCGCATGGTTGGTGCATTTACCGGTGGTATGGTGGTTCAGGGAGCGCTTTTGTTTTTAGTAGCAAACTTTGGCAATATCAATCCCGCTATTGATATTAATAAGCTTGATGCAAAAAGATATGAAGTTACAGTCTCAACTACGAAGGATGTTAGAAATGTAAACATTAAAACCAAAGATGGAATAGCCCTGTTTACCTGGGCAAAGCCTGAAATGGCCGACAGCCTGAATATCCCCACTCAGGGTAAAAGCTTTTCAATGGAAGCGCAAAAAAAATATGCTTTTATTGTTTCCGGTGAAGCAAACCTTGAGACTAAAAACATAACCATTGTAGACCAGAAAAGAGGTTATAGCAATGCTATTTATCTTTTGTCGGTTTTCTTAGCACTATTCCTGATGTTAACCTTTGCTACCACAAAGGAGCGCGTTAAACCTCCTAAGGAGCAGGAAACAAGTTTGGGCAAAGACCTGAAAGATCTTGTAAGAAATAAACCGTGGATCATCCTTCTTGTCATTGGACTGCTTTTCAATGTTTACAACTCAATAAAACAAGGTATCGTAGTGATCTATTTCAGTCATTACTTGCATAACCAATTGCTGGCTGCCTCTTATATGGTTGGACTAATGCTGGCTTCAATAGCAGGGGCCATGATAACTTCTCCTCTTGGAAAACGTTTTGGAAAACGCAACCTGTTTATTTACGCCCTTATTTTCTCGGGTGTTGTAAATGCATTACTTGTTTTTTGCGGTTCCGGCGATATAAAGAGCATATTTGCTATCGGTATCATTTCTGAATTTGGAGCAGCAATATTCCCAACGCTCTTTTTTGCTATGCTTGGTGATGCGGCTGATTACTCGGAATTCAAAAATGGACGAAGAGCAACAGGATTGGTTTACTCTGCAGGCTCTTTTGCAACCAAATTTGGAGGAGGTATTGCAGGCGCCATTATTGGATTTGTGCTGGCTGCATTCCATTACAATGGACAAGACGCTGTTGCTATTCAAGGAGCAGTTCCTGGCATTATTATGTTAATGAGTTGGATTCCTACAATTATTACCATGATTGCAGCTGGTGTGATGACATTATATCCATTAAACCAAAAGAAAATGGATAATATTACACTTGAATTAAACAATCGAAGGGCTAATGAATTAGCTTAACAAGAACAAAAATCGATATCGTATTATAAAATAGAAATATAAAAATTAAACACTATGAAATTCGGACATTTCGACGACAAAAACAGGGAGTACGTAATTAACAACCCACGTACCCCATGGCCCTGGATCAATTATCTGGGCAACGAAGACTTTTTCTCTCTTATATCCAACACGGCCGGCGGTTATACCTTTTATAAGGATGCTAAATTCCGCCGTATTACACGCTACCGGTATAATAATGTACCGATGGATAGCGGCGGCAAGTACTTTTATATTAAAGATAATGATACCATTTGGTCGCCTGGCTGGAAACCGTGTAAAACTGAACTTGACAGATATGAGTGCCGGCATGGAATGAATTACACAACCATACAAGGCGAGAAAAATGGGGTTACTGCCAAAGCATTATATTTTGTACCATTGAAAACATGGGCTGAAGTCCAAAAGCTTACACTCACTAACCAGTCTAAAGAAACCAAAAAGCTTAAAGTATTTTCTTTTGTGGAATGGTGTTTATGGAATGCTGCCGCAGATATGGAAAACTTCCAGCGCAATTTCTCAACAGGAGAAGTTGAGATTGAAGGCTCGGTTATTTATCATAAAACGGAATATAAAGAGCGCCGTGACCATTACGCGTATTATTCGGTAAATGCCCCCATACAAGGCTATGATTCCGATCGCGAATCGTTTTTTGGATTATACAACGGATTTGACGAACCGCAAGTGGTAGCTGAAGGTAAACCCCGCAATACGGAAGCTCACGGTTGGTCTCCCATTGCTTCTCATTATATTGAAGTGGAACTAAAACCAGGCGAATCCAAAGATTTCATCTTCGTTTTGGGTTATGTAGAAAACAAGGAGGAAGAAAAATGGGAATCCAAAAATATTATCAATAAGAAAAAAGCGAAAGAAACGATTGCCAAATTCGATACTGTTGCAAAAGTAGATGCAGCTTTGGCTGAACTTAGAAAATATTGGGACAATTTATTAAGTGTTTATTCAGTTAATTCAGGTGATGAAAAACTTGACAGGATGGTAAACATATGGAATCAATACCAGTGCATGATTACATTCTGTTTCTCACGTTCAGCTTCATTTTTTGAATCTGGTATTGGGCGTGGTATGGGTTTTCGCGATTCCAACCAGGACCTTATCGGTTTTGTACACCAGATACCCGAACGTGCGCGTGAGCGGATCATTGATATTGCTTCCACCCAGTTTCCTGACGGTGGTTGCTATCATCAGTATCAGCCACTTAACAAACGTGGGAACAATGATATTGGGGGAGGTTTTAACGACGATCCGATGTGGCTTATTCTCGGGACTGTTAGCTATATAAAAGAAACCGGCGATTTCAGCATACTTGATGAAAAGGTGCCTTTTGACAATGACATGTCAGTTGCCAGAAGTTTGTTCGACCACCTCACTGTTTCATTCGACCATGTAACCAACAACCTTGGTCCTCATGGGCTTCCACTCATAGGTCGCGCCGATTGGAACGATTGTCTTAACCTGAATTGTTTCTCCAACGATCCGAATGAATCGTTCCAAACGACAGAAAATAAGACAGAAGGTACCAAAGCGGAATCAGTTATGATTGCCGGTTTGTTTGTAATCTACGGACGTGACTACATCGATCTGTGTAAAAAACTGGGCAAAAATGAAGAAGCTGCCCGTGCCAAAAAGCATGTCGAAAATATGGTGGAAGCCGTTAAAAAACATGGTTGGGATGGCGATTGGTTTATACGTGCATATGACTACTATGGCCGAAAAGTTGGAAGTAATGAAAACGAAGAAGCCAAGATATTTATCGAATCAAATGGATGGTGCACTATGGCAGGTATTGGTAAAGAAGAAGGTTTGTGTACCAAGGCCCTTGATGCAGTGAAGGAACGCCTTGACTGTCAACATGGAATCGTACTTAACAATCCAGCCTTTACCAAATATGTTATCGAATATGGCGAAATTTCTTCCTATCCTGCCGGATACAAAGAAAATGCCGGCGTATTCTGTCATAACAATCCCTGGATTATGATTGGTGAAACAGTGGTTGGCAATGGTGACAGAGCCTGGGAATATTACAGAAAGATTTGCCCATCATACCTCGAAGAAATCAGTGATTTACACAAGACTGAGCCATACGTTTACGCACAAATGGTTGCAGGTAAAGATGCATTCAAACCTGGCGAGGCCAAAAACTCCTGGTTAACAGGTACGGCTTCATGGAATTTCTATGCTATTTCGCAGTTTATTCTGGGCATACGTCCGGAATACGATGGCCTTTTAGTAGACCCTTGCATACCTTCCGCTTGGAAAGGATTTTCCATAACGCGTAAATTTCGCGGGGCTACCTATCAAATCGAAGTACTAAATCCCAATGGCAAATCCAAGGGTGTTAAAGAAGTATTGGTAGATGGAAAGCCAATTGCATCGAACATCATTCCGATTTTCGCAAAAGGTACAGAACATAACGTTAAACTAACACTTGGATAATGACTCACTCAAAAATATTTGTATTTATAATCTGTGCATTTATCTCATCGTTAAGTTTTAGCCAGGGAAATGATGCTGAGAAGGATTCGATCGTAGTGCTTTTAAATCAGGTTGGCTATTTACCCAACGCCGAAAAAATAGCTTTCATAAAAGCTACGACAGATCAATTCAGAGTAATGGAATCAGCTACCGGTAATATTGTGTATAAAGGAGTCTGCGGGAAACCTCAATATTGGTCATTTTCTGGCGACACTGTTCACATTGCTGATTTTTCTGCGGTCACCAAGCCTGGTAAGTACAAGCTATGTTCTGGTGACAACTGCTCTTCTGAATTTACGATAAGAGAAGACGTTTATAATGAAGTAACAAAGGCCTCATTGAAAGCTTTTTATTACAACCGGGCTTCTTTTGCAATCACTAAAGAATTTGGGGGAAAATGGGCACGTGCAGGTGGCCATCCTGATACTGCAGTGATTGTTCATGAATCAGCGGCTTCGCAACAGAGACCTGCGGGAACGGTAATATCAAGTCCCGGCGGTTGGTACGATGCCGGAGATTATAATAAATACATCGTCAACAGTGGCATTACCACGTATACTTTGCTTTTGTTTTACCAAATGTATCCGGAGTATTGCAACTCTTTAATCATCAATATTCCTGAAAGCAATAATGGTTTGCCTGACGTTTTAAATGAACTTCTGTACAACCTGAATTGGATGCTAACCATGCAGGATCCTTCTGATGGTGGCGTATATAGTAAACTCACCAACAAAGGTTTTGATGGATTTGAAATGCCTGAGAAGAATACCCAACCCCGGTATGTAGTCCAAAAAACTACTGCAGCAGCACTTGACTTTGCTGCAGTTATGGCCATGGCTTCAAGAGTATTTTCGAATATCAAAAATGCGCATTTGAATACATTTGCCAAAACCTGCATGGATGCCGCTGTTAAAGCAATGGCATGGGCAAATACTAATCCTAATGTATATTACAAGCAACCCAAAGATATTTCAACAGGTTCTTATGGTGATTATACATTAACTGACGAATTCTTCTGGGCAAAAACAGAGATGGCACTGGCAACGGGTAATCATAAGTCATTAACTATTAGTGATATAAATAACAATAAAAAACGTGTTCCAGGTTGGGCTAATGTTGAAGCTCTGGGAATGATCTCGCTGAGTCTCACTTACGATCCAAAACTTAAGGATTTAAGAGAAGCGGCTATTAAGCAAACAGTAGCATTAACCGATAGTCTTATGGAGAAATACCAATCTTCAGCTTTCAGAGTAAGTCTGGACGTTTTTGCTTGGGGCAGCAATGGAGAGCTGGTGAACCAAACCCTAATAAAATTGATTACTTTTCGTTTAACTGGCAATAAGAAATATTTGACCGCTATCCAGAATGAAGTCGATTATATCTTGGGTAGAAACGCCACAGGATATTCTTTTATAACCGGTTTTGGCACACGTTCGCCCATGCATATACATCACCGACCATCAGCTGCTGACGAAGTTAGTGACCCTGTACCCGGGTTTCTTGTTGGAGGGCCTAATATTCAAATTTTGAATGATTGCAATAAAAAGACAAACCGGTCAAAATTCCCAGCTAAATCTTTTAATGACGAAGATTGCAGCTTCTCCACCAATGAGATAGCTATTAACTGGAATGCTGCGTGGTTTTTTGTGATCGGAGCGATGGATGCCATGAGACAGGGAAAGTAAGTATGAAGTAACCCCTAAATCATTAAAGCATGAACTGTAGTTTGAGAAACACAACATTAATTGCGGGATGCCTGATTCTTGCATGTATTCTGTTTTCGAGCGCTTCAGCGCCTATGTATAAGGATACCTCTGAATCTATTGAGGCTCGCGTGAATGATCTGATCGCAAGAATGACTCTTGAAGAGAAGTTACTACTACTTAGCGGTGATACCACTGGATTTGATACACACGAAATTAAGAGGCTTGGAATACCCGCAATTCATATTACCGATGGTCCTCTGGGAGTTCGTTATGGAAAAGCAACAGCATTTCCTGCAGGAACAGCCATGGCAGCAACATGGGATACGGCTCTTATCTATGATGTGGCAAAAGCCATGGCAAAAGAAACAAAGTCCAAAGGTCGCAATTACCTTCTTGGTCCATGTGTATGCATTCAACGTTTCCCTTTTGGTGGGCGCAATTTTGAAACATATAGTGAAGATCCGTTTCTTGCGTCCCGCTTAGCTGTTAGCTGGGTGAAAGGCGTTCAGGGAGAGAAGGTGATCACTTCGGTCAAACACTTTGCCATGAACGATCAGGAATGGGAACGTAACCGATACAATGTTGTGGCCGATGAACGTACCATGCGGGAAATACACCTTCCTGCTTTTGAAGCAGCCGTTTGCGAGGGTGGAGCTTGGTCTGTAATGGCCGCATATAATCTGGTAAACGGACAGCACTGCACAGAAAATTATCATCTCATTAAAGATATCCTTAAAAAAGATTGGGACTTTCAGGGTTTTGTTATATCCGACTGGGTTTCTGTTTATAGCACCGACAATGCTGCCAATGCAGGACTTGACCTTGAAATGCCCATTGGCGATTATTTTCATAAAGATAAGCTGAAGAAAGCTATTGAGGATAAAAGGGTTTCCGAAGAGGTAATTAATGATAAGGTTCGAAGGTTGTTGCGTGTAATGTTTTCAGCCGGTTTATTTGAACAAAAGAACATCATAGATACTACGGTTGTTCATAGTGAAACACATAAACAATTGGCATTAAAATCAGCGCAGGAAGCAATTGTTCTTTTGAAAAACCAAGATCATATTTTACCCCTCGATGCTTCAAAAATACAGTCAATCGCAATCATTGGTCCTAATGCCAAAATATGCAGATCAAATGGCGGCGGTAGTTCCCATGTTAATCCGGTTTATACGATAAGTCCGTTGGAAGGCATCCAAAAGCGGGTTGGCAATAACATCAAAGTAACTTATGCAATTGGCGATAATTTTAGTGTTCCCGAACAAAATGTGATCAAACCATCCTATCTGCAAACACCTGATAAAAAGAGTAGTGGGCTGTTAGCAGAATATTTCAATAATGTAAATTTGTCTGGTAAGCCAGTGATTACCCGGATTGAGAAATCCCTGGATTATTCATGGGACAATACATCTCCTTCACCAAAAATAGGAATTAATAACTTTTCTATTCGTTTTTCAGGCTTCATAAAACCGGATAAGAATGCCGAATGCACCCTCTATACTCTAAGTGACGATGGCATTCGCGTTTACATTGATGATAAGCTCGTAATTGACAATTGGAACAATCACGGGCCAATGTACGATATCTATAATCTGAGCCTTCAGGCTGGCAAGGAACGCAAGATCGTTGTAGAGTATTTTCAAAGTGGGGGAGGAGCCTCCTTTCAGTTAGGGTGGGATTACGATGTTTTGGTTAAACAGGATCTTATTGCCGATGCCGTGAATATTGCCAAATCAGCAGACAGGGCCATCATTTTCGCCGGCTTATTTGATGGGGTAGAGAGCGAAGGACTGGATCCTGCTACCATGGATCTGCCTTCCAAACAAAAAGAATTGATTATGGCTGTTGCCCAGGCCAACCCCAATACCATCGTGGTTTTGAATGGTGGAATACCTTTACGTGTTGAGCCATGGTTGAAAGATGTAAAAGGTCTTATCGATATATTTTATTTAGGTCAGGAAACGGGTAATGCCATTGCATCTGTTCTTTTTGGAGATGTAAACACTTTTGGCAAGTTGCCTTTTTCGTTCATTAAGGAACCTATACAATCACCAGCCTTTGCAGTTTACAAAAATCTGGAAGTAAAATATGAAGAAGGAATTTTTGTGGGCTACCGGTATCTTGATAAAAACAAGCTGGAACCTCAATTTCCTTTTGGGTATGGCCTTTCCTATACTTCCTTTGAATATACAAACATGAAGGTGAGGGATATAGAAGGTAAGCTATTTGAAGTGAGCGTGGATGTTAAGAATACAGGGAAAGTAAAGGGTGATGAAATAGTTCAACTTTACATAACCGATAAGGAATGCTCAGTTCCACGTCCTGTAAAGGAATTAAAGGGTTTTTCGAGGGTAACCCTGAATGCGGGTGAAACAAAAACCATAACCATGAAATTGAAACCACGTGATTTTGCTTTTTGGGATGTGATTTCAAATAACTGGAAAGTGGAATCTGGCGAATTCGATTTACTGGTTGGCAGCAGTTCCAGAAATATTAAGGTTTTGCAAACGATAACGATACAGTAACAATAATAATATCAATAAAACTTACCTGACACCAGGTCAATGGATTATATGCTATTTTGCGGTCTTTAGTAGCTAAAAACGAACCTATGAAAAGAATGTTACTCCTTTTGGTATTTTTCTCAATTTCGGGTAGTTTATTTTCCCAAAAAGAAATGACCGATATCTGCATTGGAAAAACATTTTTATTCGACTCTAAAATATTGAATGATTCAAGAAGAATATTTGTTTCATTGCCCGATAATTATACGACGACGCCTCATCCTGTTGTATATTTGATAGCTTCAGAACAGAATGATTTCAGAGCAGATATTTTACATCAGCAATTCATAACAATTGGAATTGAATCAAAAGACACCAAACAGGATTTTTTAAAAGCCGGCAATAGAGATAATTTTAGTCTGTTTCTTGAAAAGGAACTAATTCCTTATGTGGGGGCAAAATATAAAACGCTTCCGATAAGGTTTTTGTCAGGGCATTCGCTTTCAGGAGGATTTACGATTGATGTTTTTCTTAAAAAAACTCAGCTATTTTCATTCTATATTGCAACAAGCCCCACCTTGCATGTTCTTGATTCAATACAAATTCAGGAATTAAAATTGGAGAAAGAGACTGGTTTATATTTTAACATGGGAGGCCATGAACAGTACGAACAACTGGAAAAGGCAAACAACAATTTTTATAATCAGCTCAAAGTATCAAAAGTCAATCACTTAAATTGGAAATTTGAGAAATTGGAAGAAGAAACTCATGAAACCAATGACTATACAGGGTTTTGCAGAGGTTATAGTTATTACAAATCGCTGACAGCCATATCGGATAGTATATTGGGGCTTAACATTCATGAAATTATTAATTATACTAACAATTTGAACGCTAGTTTTGGATCGGGGGTCACAATAGATGATAATGTGATCATGCCAAATATTCTCATTAGCTTGAAGACTAAAAACTATTTAAATTTAGTTGAAGCAGTAGAATATATTTCTGAAAGATTACCCGATTTGTTTAAAGAAGAATTGAATGATATGATTGAAATTGGTAAAGAGCTCCAAAGAAATAATCAGTTAAAATACGCACTTCAGGTATTTAAAATCATATTTAATAAAACCGGCAGCCAAATTGCAGGAGAAAAAATAAAGGAATTGGAGAAAGGGACAAAAACTCAATAAATTCTAGAGGTAAAATATCAAGTTAAATAAAATGGAATTAACACAGGAACAATATGTTATTGTAAATTCAATAGGAAATGTAAAAATAGATGCTGTTGCAGGTTCAGGGAAAACAACGAACTGTAAAATTGGATGATGAATTCTGTACACAATTGCACCTCTTATCCTTCCGAAATGTTTAGCAATATCATGAGTTTTGATACTTCGCAATGCATCTCCGTTAATTATAAAACTGGAATTGGAAGAAAAAATATGGGTAAAAAAAATAATTCAAGTAAGCAACTGAAAATTGTATATTTGCATAAAGCAATATCATTATGATTGAGAACAAAATATCACGTATTGAAGCTGAAGTTGAAGAGTTTGACCAATTGGAAACCAAGGATCTTGAACAGGAAATTGCTGATTTGAAAGAACCTTTTAATCCTAAGGACATTGAAATACAGGTATTGCAAACTACTATGGATAATCTTATTAAAAGGTTAAAAAACGATGAAATAGACCTTAATCCTGACTTTCAGCGCACGGCTGATTTATGGAAAAACGAATTGAAAGGCCGGTTAATAGAATCGTTGTTTATTCGCTTGCCTTTGCCTGCTTTTTATTTTGATGCTACTAATGATGAACTTTGGCAAGTTGTTGATGGGTTGCAACGTTTAACAACTATTAAACGTTTTGTAATTCAACAAAACCTTGCATTAAAAGGACTTGAGTTTATGCGTGAATTTGAAGGTAAATACTATAACGAATTACCCAGAACATTGCAACGTCGCATTGATGAGGCTCCTGTAACACTATATCTGATCAAGCCCGCCACTCCCAAAGAGGTAAAATATAGTTTGTTTTACCGTATCAATACAGGAGGCCTTACATTAAATGCACAGGAAATCAGGCATGCTTTGAGTCAAAGTACTAATGAGGGCAAAGCCTCTAAATTTTTGAAATCTCTTACAGAATCCGAATCGTTTAAAAAGGTGGTGCGTGCACCAGATAAACGCATGCTTGATAAGGAATTAGTATTACGCTTTTGTGCTTTCAAACTTACTCCATATGAACTTTACAAATCACCCATGATAAAATTTCTCAATAATGCAATGGATCAATTGGGTGAAAGTACAAGTGATATTCAGTTAAGTAGACTTTCCAGCTCTTTTGAAAAAGCACTGGAAATCTCAGGTGAATTGTTTGGCAATGATGCCTTTAGAAAGTCATTGATCGATAGCGATAAGAACAAGGTATTAAACCGGGCCTTATTCGAAGTTCTTATGGTTATTTTTTCATCATTATCAAATGCTCGAAAGATTGATTTATTTCTTAATAGAGAATCATTCTTAGAAAAATTTAAAAATTTATTGTCAAGTGAAAAGTTTTTTGCGGCTATTTCTTATTCTACAACTGAGACAGAGAATGTCAAATACAGATTTAAGGTCATTACAGAATTGATAAATTACTACTGCTAATTATGTTGCAATTCATACATGTTGAGAATTTTAAGGTACTGAGAAAAGCAGATTTTATATTAAGCAACCTTACCTTACTAGCAGGACTTAATAGCATGGGTAAGTCCACTTTAATACAAAGTTTGTTGCTGATTCGTCAGTCATATGAGCAAAATCCAGACATTAGTCAAGGATTGATGCTGAATAGCGCTCGATATATTAATTTGGGACTTGGAAAGGATATTCTTTCAAATGATGCAGAGAACGAAATATTTAAATTTTACTTGAAGTGGGATGATAATGTATATTTTAATCTTGAATTTGGCTATAAAAGTGCATCTAATGTTCAACCCATCAATCCTCCATTTCCTTCATGTAATGATGATGATATTTTTGATAAGGCATTATTCAGTAATCGATTCCAGTATCTTTCGGCTGAAAGATTGAGTCCACGAAGCACTTTTCCTGTTGACCCTTTTGAAATAAACACCAGAAATTCATTAGGGCAACTGGGGCAATATACAGTCCATTTTATTGCAGCAAATCAACAAAAGCCTCTAGCAAATAAACTTTTATTTCATCCAAAGGCAAAAGCTGATACTCTTTTATCGAACATTGATGCCTGGATGTCAGAAATTACACCGGGAGTTCGGATTACAGCTAAAGTAATCGAAGAAGTTAATCAAGCAAGTTTACATTTCGAATTTGAAACAAAACATGGTTATACTGAGAAGTTTAGGCCTGAAAATGTCGGTTTTGGATTAACCTATGTTTTACCTGTGGTAACAGCAGTATTAGCTTCTGAACCGGGTGATTTACTGTTAATTGAAAATCCGGAAGCTCATCTTCATCCTCAGGGACAATCTGTTATTGGTCGATTAATTGCTGTTGCAGCCCAAAGTGGCGTCCAAATTATAACAGAAACCCACAGTGATCATTTTTTAAACGGCATTCGAGTTGCCGTCAAAAATAAAATTATCGACAAGGAAAACATATCAATTTATTACCTTCAAAGGAATAAAAATAATCCTGAATATGTGATTGAAACCAAACAACCTTTTATTGATGAGAATGGCCGCTTAGACGAATGGCCTGAAGGCTTCTTCGATGAATGGGATAAGCAGATTGATGAATTGTTAAAATAAGCCTTCGTTATGGAATATCTCATATTAAACGAAGAATCAATACCATTCAAATCAGTAGCTGATGCTAACGAAAAATTCCCTTTGTTTATTAAAATTGTTTCTGAAGCGCTGGCAAATAGAATTAAGTCGATTCGAGTAAGTGAAAACATTGGGAAAAGTTGGTTTGAAATAGCTGTATGCAAAGACTTACCTTTGAGAGAATGGTTAAAAGGACAGAATGACAAAGAATTTGAAAGAAAAGTAAAAAGTTTTGTTTCTATGACTGAAAGTCCGCAAATTCCAGTTGAATGGGAACCTTTGAAAAATCGATTTGATCTTTGTTATTTTTATTTATCCAAAAGAACGGATTTGGCACTTCATTCATTAGGAGCTACATATCTTTTAGCACAGCTTGCTATTAGTTATAGTTCAGAGGATATATGGAGAAACAATCTTATTGAATTGATAAAACATGAGATTATTGCAGAAGATTTTATTGAAGAAAAAGTAATTGTTAAAAATACTGCAGAATACAGCGATTGGTTATTCCATTTGTTAGATATTGAAAACCAAAGAAAAGAAAGTTTTCGAAAAGGAAATGAACTTTGGAATAAAAAGGCAATTGAATTCCCTAACCTTGTTTTTTGTGGCAAATCAGAAGATGACCTAAAGAACCTTTCAGTTTCAGATACTGTCTTTAATCAATTATGGATTGTTTTGAAATCTTTAAATAAATATTGCATTGAGACTAATATTGATTTTTCCTTAAAGTCTTTGTTGGAAAAAACTAAACTTGAGATATCTGATGAATCGGACAGTGTTAAAAGCAACCCAAAATTTTCCATTTATAGAACTTTCACTGTAAACGGAAAAAGTAAATTCTTTGGTTACCATGTAAAAAGTTTTAGCGGGGAAATGAGACTTCATTTTCTAACCGACAGTGAAAACAGGAAAATATTTATTGGATATTTTGGCAAGCACTTACCTACTAAGAAATTTCCGAAATAATTCACTGTATTTTTACCATCGATTTTTCTTAACTTATGTAAAGTATAAAATCTCGTGCAATGCAGTCTGTTCGATATGAACCATGTTTATTGCTTCATCCCTTTGTTGAATGCTACATTTTCGCGAGAAATTTAACCATAGATTCTCCGCCACTACGCGATAAATTTATTCCTTCAGGTGGAGAAGGATTGGTTTTTCATTTCGAAGACCCTTTTAGTGTTTATTCGGAAAATCGAAAGGACTTATTACCAAAAAGCTTTTTTGTTGGACAGGCAAAGAAATTCCTTTACATTGAATCGGGCAGGATTGTAGATTCAATTATAATAAAGCTTAAACCGGCAGGTTTTTACAATTTATTTTCCCGGTCAGCCTGTGAACTGTCCAACATAAGCTGTATAGATGCATTTGATATCGAAAGCTACGCTATTGAAATGGTTTATGAAAAAATGGCTTATGAGCCCGATACGATTAAACGCATAGGTATTATAGAACAATACCTCATCCAAAAGCTAACCCAGAATAGCCATTTACATAGTGAAAGGATTAGTTTTGCTGTAGATTACATCATTGCAAACAAAGGATGTTTAAAAATTGAAGCATTATACGAGCTTACCAATTCATGTGAACGTACTTTTCAGCGTGACTTTCAAAAACACGTGGGTATATCTGCTAAAGCGCTTGCCCGTTTAATTAGAGTGAACAATATTATCCAGCAATCTCGCAATGGCTTAATAGTGGATTGGTTTGACATTATTCAGCAATACGGATATTTCGATCAGGCTCATCTTATTCATGATTTTAAATATGTTACAGGCGAAGCACCGTCATTATTTTTGGGGAAAGACCTGACCCAAACGCGCATTATTTCTGCCTCTTTTTAAAACTCACCATAACTATTTTGACGGTTTTTTACAATGAATCCTTGGCGTCTTTATTTTATTTTACATAGATGATATTTAAAACCCCCTTTTTCGTGGATATAAATGAATGAAACTAATCCTTCTTTTGTACATGAATAGAATTTGGTTAACAGATCAAACATGCGTTAAAATAACATTATGAGAAAAATTTACACCCTTTTATTTGTCATAATGATGGTCACAGGTATATATGCTCAAACTCCTCAAAAAATGAGCTATCAGGCTGTCGTTCGCAATAGTAACAACCAACTTGTAACCAGTCATGCAGTTGGAATGAGAATCAGTATTTTACAGGGTTCGGCAACAGGAACAGTTGCTTATACTGAAACCCAAACACCCACAACCAATTCCAATGGTTTGGTAAGTGTTGAAATTGGTGGTGGAACCGGGTTTGACATTATTGACTGGGCGAGTGGACCATATTTTATTAAAACCGAAACTGATCCCACCGGCGGAACAAATTACACCATTACAGGAACCTCCCAATTATTATCTGTTCCATATGCACTGTATGCTGGCAATGGTTTTAGCGGCAAATACACAGATCTGACTGATAAACCAACAACTATTGCAGGCTACGGAATTACTGATGCTGTAACTACCAGCGGAGCTCAAACCATCACAGGTAATAAAACGTTCAGCGGCACAGTATGTGTAAATAAGCCGGTAAGCAACAATGATGCCGTTAATAAAGGTTATGTAGATTCATTGGTTGTCTTGGTGATGAATTCTTTAGCAAAATCCGGAGAAACCTTTACATCAGCAGCAACGGGGACAATTAAAGATATAGATGGAAATACTTATCATACTCTAAAAATTGGACTGCAATGGTGGACTATCGAGAACCTGCGGGCAACTCATTACAGAGATGGCTCCAACATAACCAATGTTACAGACAATACTGCATGGAGCTCTCTGTCTAGCGGAGCCAGATGCTATTATAACAATGACTCTTTAACCTTTGCTGCAACCTATGGTGCATTCTACAATTGGTATGCGGTTGTCGACAACCGTAACCTATGCCCTTCTGGCTGGCATGTACCCAGTTCGTTGGAATGGGTTAATTTTGCCACGTACTTGGGAGGAAGTGCTGTTGCCGGGGGAAAAGTAAAAGAAACAGGAACAACCCATTGGACAACTCCCAATACCGGAGCTACTAACGAAAGTGGGTTTACAGCTCTTCCTGCAGGCTACCGCACATTTGGTTTTACTGGTATGGGATTGTATGGCGATTTCTGGACTTCCACGGCAATCTCAGCGGCTAATGCTTATTATATAGGGCTCGTTTACAGTACTACAATTTTGGGCACAAGTAATAATTTTAGTAAGACACTAGGGATTCCAGTTCGTTGTATGAGGGATTAAAAGGAATGAATGGAATATTTGTCAAAACCAAAAGATAGCCTTAACTTAATAGAAACAAACTAAATATTAACAATATGAAACTAAATTTTACTTACATCATTGCTTTATGCTTTGCTTTTTTAGTACAGGGTCGGCTCAGTGCCCAGATTGATATTGAAGGCAAAGTCAGGGATAAAGTTAACCAACGCGCTGAACAGCATGTTGACGAAGCGATTGACAAAGGCTTGGATGCTACTGAAGAAGGCGTTAAAGAAGCAGCTACCGAAGATGAAAAAAGTAGTGAAGAACCTGCAAAAAGTAAGGATTCAAGCAAGAAGAAATCAACTTCTAATTCTAGTCAGGATAATTCACAAAAATCAGATTCCCAAGAAAGTAAACAACAACCTGGTTTGTCTACATTTAGCAAATTCGATTTTATTCCTGGCGACAAAATATTCTTCTATGAAGATTTTGCACAGGATGCGCTTGCCGATTTTCCGGCATTATGGAACACAAACGGTTCGGGAGATGTGACTAGTACCAATCTTTATCCGGGAAAGTGGTTTAAAATGAATGCTGGCGGACATTTTATGCCTGAAATTACAATTCCGTTCAATGAAAATTTTACTTTTGAATGCGATTTGATTTTTAAAGATGCCACTGAGAGCAACAGCACTGAAGGGTTTTATATTTATTTACTCGCTGCTTCTTCTGAATGGAAAGTTGGTGATAATTTTAATGATGGTTGTGAAATAGGCATAGGAAAGGGGAGTGCAGCAGGTGTTTCATGGAAAGATGGAAATGAATTCTTTAGATCTATAGATCAGCCTTATAGCCTTGAAGATTTGACTACAAAATTGAGAGTTTCCGTTTGGGTTCAAAAACAAAGAATGCGTCTTTATATTAATGAGGCTAAAGTACTCGACTTACCAAGGATGTTGCCTCCAGGATTAACTTACAACAAGTTAGAGTTTCTTTCTTCATCATACGAGGGACATAATTCCTTAATGACCAATGTTCGTATCGCATATGGTGCCCCTGATACACGCAACAAACTAATGACCGAAGGAAAACTGGTTACACATGGTATTCTGTTCGATGTAAATTCTGATAAAATAAAACCTGAATCATACGGTACCCTGAAAGATATTGCAACGGTGCTGAAAGAAAACGCTTCAGTTAAAATCAATATCATTGGTCATACAGATGGTGACGGTGATGCTGCTAAAAACCTCGATCTGTCAAAACGTCGTGCGGCTTCAGTTAAAAGTGAATTAAGCAAAAATTTCGGTATTGATGCATCGCGAATGACAACCGATGGTAAAGGCAAGACCCAACCTATTGCACCAAATGATACACCTTCGAATAAAGCCCAAAACAGGAGGGTAGAGTTTATTAAATTATAATTACGATGTACTAATGTGTTGATGTACTAATGAGAGGTATTAATTATGGAAAAAATTTCTAACCAATAAAAAAGGAGATCAAAATGCTAATTAAAGAGGTAAAATTATGTGTTGTACTCTTGTTGGGTATTGGGCTAACGGGATTACAGGCGCAAGAAGCCATACCCGCCAGTGGTGGAAATGCTTCGGGTACCGGAGGTTCGGCAACTTACACGGTTGGGCAGGTAGTTTATACCACTAATACTTCAACGAGTGGCTCTGTGGCACAGGGTGTTCAACAACCATTCGAAATTTTTGTTATAACCAGCATTGAAGAAGCCAAAGGGATTACATTGGAATGCACAGCCTACCCCAATCCTGTAGCGGATCATCTGATCCTTAAAATTAGTGGGGCAGAAACGCAAAGCTTTGTGCCTGTGTCTCCAAAATATATGCTGTCTCTATATGACATGAACGGAAAGCTTTTAGAAAATACAAAAATTGAAAGTAATGAAACGAGCATTGGCATGAGCAATCTCGCACCTGCCATTTATTTTCTGAAAGTCACTCAAAACAGCAAAGAAATTAAATCCTTTAAAATCATTAAAAAATAAAACACCCATGAGAAAAATTTACGCCATCTTAATTATTGCATCAATAACAGTAAGTGCTTGGGCACAAAGCCCTCAAAAAATGAGCTATCAGACAGTCGTTCGTAATAGCAACAGCCAGCTTTTAACCAGCCACGTTGTTGGAATAAAAATAAGTATTTTACAGGGTTCCGCAACGGGAACTGTTGCTTATACTCAAACCCAAACGCCAACTACCAATGCCAATGGTTTGGTAAGTATTGAAATAGGCGGAACAGGATTTGATGCCATTAATTGGGCAAATGGTCCTTATTTTATAAAGACCGAAACAGATCCTTTGGGTGGCACAAGCTATACCATTGCTGGCACAAGCCAGCTTTTAAGTGTGCCTTATGCTTTACAGGCTAAAGTGGCCGAAGCTATTTCCGGTGGCGAAACTGATCCTGCGTATAATGCATCCGTTGCAAAAAATATAAAAGCTTCAGATACTACCAGATGGAGCAATAAATTGAGTAGTTACACCGAAACTGATCCAATTTACAATGCATCTGTTGCAAAGAAAATAAAAGCCAGCGATACAACCCGATGGAGCAGCAAATACTATCTGGGACAAGAAAAAGACGGCGGTATTATTTTCTATATTTATAAGGGAAGCGATGGGTTGGAGCATGGCTTAATTGTATCTAAAACAGAATCATCTGTAAAATGGCAGAATACCGCTGTGTCAAATGCTGCAAATCGTAGCTGGGATGGTGCTTACAATACAAATTTAATGACCGATAGTCCGGCAAAAACTTTTGTAACAAGTTTAGGCACTGGTTGGTACTTGCCTTCGATAGATGAACTCAGAATATTGTTTAACAATAAATTTCATGCTAATAAAGGTCTCAGTGGTGGAAGTTATACTTTATTATCCGATGTTCAATATTGGTCAAGCACTGAGAATGGTTCTTCAGATGCAATGGAACTTTATTTTTTCAATAACGGCTCAGGCAGTGGCGGCAAGACTGGCACTATGGTTGCTCGTGGTGTTAGGGCATTTTAAAAACTGTAATATCTTTAAAACAAAAAGCGACCTCGAAAGGGTCGTTTTTTGTTTGGGAGGTATAACAAAGTATTTTATGTTTGCAAAGATTCGTCGTCTTCTGAACCAAAAAGTGATACATTTGCAAAAAAATTGAGAAGGCATTTATAAGCTTAATCTGAATAAATCTTTTACATTGTAATGAGCACTTACCTGTTGGTTGAAAAAGCCTCAAAAGCTTACGGAGATATTGTATTATTTAATGATATTACCTTTGTTGTTAATGAAGGTCAGAAAATTGCGTTGATTGCCAAAAACGGTTCGGGAAAAACCACACTCATGAACATTGTGTCAGGCAAAGATAGTTTTGATTCCGGAAGTTATTACATCAATAAGGATATCAAAGTAGGTTACCTGGGACAAGATCCGCAATTTGATCCTACCTTAACGGTATTTCAGGCAGTGTACGGAGCTCCGGGCGAAATGATGCACGCTGTTCGTGAATATGAACTGGCCATGCACTCAGACGATAAAACACGGATACACGAGGCCATTACTAAAATGGATTTTTATCAGGCTTGGGAATCAGATCTGAAAATTAAGCAGATGCTCACTGTTTTGAAGCTCGATGATTTTGATCAGTCTGTTAGAACCCTTTCAGGAGGACAGGTAAAACGGCTTGCTTTGGCCATCACATTGATCAATGAACCTGAATTCATCTTGCTTGATGAACCTACCAATCACCTCGACCTGGATATGATTGAATGGCTGGAAGAATATCTTCTGAAAACCCAGTCAACCCTCCTTATGGTTACTCATGACCGGTATTTTCTGGATCGTGTTTGCAACGAAATCATTGAGATTGATGAAAAAACAACTTATTCCTACAAAGGCAATTATTCATATTTCCTTGAAAAAAGAGATGAGCGGTTATTTAACAAAAATCTTAATACAGAGAAAGCGCAAAACCTCATGCGTCGCGAACTCGAGTGGATGCGTCGTATGCCCAAAGCTCGCAGCACCAAAGCTAAATATCGCATCGATGCCTTTTATGATTTAAAAGAACAATCGGAATATCGACGAAATGAGCGACAAGTTGACATCAACGTTAAATCATCGCGGTTAGGCAATAAAATCCTGGAGATGGAACATGTGTCTAAAAGTTTCGATGAAATGGTGATGCTTAAGGACTTTACATATACTTTTTCGCGTTATGAAAAAATCGGAATCATTGGTCGCAATGGGGTAGGGAAGACTACTTTTCTGAATCTCATTACACAGCAGCTAATGCCTGATGCCGGCAAAATAGACCCCGGCACAACAGTTGTTTATGGCTATTACAAACAGCTTGGCTTGCAATTTAAACCACAGCAAAAGGTTATTGATGTGGTTAAAGAAATTGCCGAAGTAGTTACCATGGGCGACGGTAAACAGATCTCTGTATCCCAGTTCCTGACGCATTTTTTGTTTCCGCCTGAAATGCAATATGTATCGGTATCAAAACTCAGTGGAGGTGAAAAGCGCCGTCTTTACCTGATGACAGTGCTCATGCGTAATCCAAACTTTCTCATTCTCGATGAACCCACCAACGACCTCGATATTGTAACTTTAAATGTTCTTGAAGATTATCTTGCCAATTTCAATGGTTGTCTGATCATAGTGTCGCACGACAGGTTTTTCATGGACAAGCTGGTGGACCATTTGTTTATTTTTGAAGGGAAAGGGGATGTTTATGATTTCCCCGGAAATTACAGTGATTACAGAGCATCACAAAAACAGCTGGAAATTGAGGCAAAGAGGGCTGAGGCTAAGGATAAACCCAAAACTGATATACCTGCAACGAAACTTGAAGCAGCTGACAGGAAGAAACACTCGTTTAAGGAAAAAAAGGAATTGGAACAATTGGAAGTCGACATGAAAGCGCTCGAAGCTGAAAAAGAACAACTCGAGAAAGATCTGAGTAACCCGTCCAATTCTGATGATTTGATTGGTAAATCGAACCGGATCGGTGAATTGATGAAGCTGATTGATGTAAAAACCGATAGATGGCTTGAATTGAACGGATAAAATTAATCTTTAGTTTTCTTCTTTTTACTAAAACTGAAATGTTTAAAAGTTTCCTGACGTGAAATTAACATGGGTACCGATACACCAACGGCAAGGGCTATTAAGATAAACGCCATCTTTAAACCATTGCTGGTAGTTTCGGTAAGAATTTGGTTTAATGGAGTATGGGAATGTTCACTGGCTAACTTAATTAGACCCAGCATCGTTCGGTAAGCCAGAACACCCGGAACCATAGGTATTACAGCTGGGATAGAAAAAACCAAATGAGGCGCATGTCTGATATGTGCAGCTTGTATGCTTAAGAATCCAATTATTGTTGCTCCGGCAAATGATCCCAGAATGATATTAATACCATAATGCAGCATAATTAACCTGGTCATCCCGCCAATTAGCGCCAAAATCATGATAAGTAAAAGCGTCCTTGGCGGCACATTAAATAATACTGCAAATCCCATTGAGGCCAATGCAAACCAAATTCCTTTTTCATAAAGTAACCACCATTCTGTTGTCATATCTGATAGATAATCATTGCTGTTAAAAGCCCGAGAGCAATCGTAAATGAGATAATTAACCCATTGATACCACGTAAAATGCCATTCATTAAATTTCCATCCAGTAAGTCAATAAAAATATTAATTAAAGGCACCCCCGGAATCAGGAATAATACAGAAGTGGCAAAAGCAGTTTCCGGTGTTGCGCCAAAGTTAAATTTAATGGACAAACCTGAAATTAACGAGGCGACTACAGCTCCAAAATAAACACAAACATACGGGTTAAAATTCCTCTTAACGGCCTCCTGTCTTATAAACAATCCTGCAAATGTTGCTATAAAAACGATACCCATTTCAATGAACTGTCCGCCAAATAAACGACAGAAAGAACTACCTGCAAGACTGACGAATAATAATATTAAAATACGCGGATATGGAGGCAATGTCTCAAGTCTGGTTAATTCAACCTTAATTTGTTCAATATCCCACTTTTCTTCTATGATGCGCCAGCTCATCCTGCTAATTCCCGAAACCACTTTAAAGTTTACTCCATGTGGTGACGTACGTTTCAAACTGCTGAAAAAATTATTTTGGCCGTTATCGCTTACAGAAAGCATTATGGCTCTATGGGTAACAAGTAACTCAGTACTATAACCGAATGCTTCGGCAATACGACTGATGGTTGTACGTATTCGGGTAGTATTGGCACCCGAACTCATTAGGATGGTTCCTATCTCCAATAGAACCAGTCCTATTTCCTTTGCATCAACAAGATTATTGTCGTTGTTTTTCATAAAATACAAAGGTAATCAACCAAAAAATCAAATTCAATTTACAGCCCATGTTTGTATAAATATTTCTATTGTAACCTGAAAAATAAAAATTTCGTTTAACATTTATTGTGCTAATATTTTCTGACCTTTTGTATTTTTGTTTTCCATGAGTCTACTCTTAAAACTTGAAGATCTTACCCTTAAATCCCAGGGTATCCTTTTTCAGGGTGTTCACTGGGAAATCAATAGCGGTGAGCATTGGATAATTACAGGTAAGTCTGGTTCAGGTAAAACCAGCTTTCTGAAGATGCTTCAAGGAAATTGTATTGTTGAAAGCGGTACAGTTTTTAATCACTTTGGTGAAACACCTGAATTCGGTCTGCCTGAACTGCTGAAACATACTTCATTTGTGTTTTTTCTTAACGAAGGTATCAACTATCACAATTACTATTATCAACAACGGTATTACAGCACTGAGGTGGAAGGAACGGTAACCGCCAGGGACTTCTTATTGCAGGGTATTCAATCGGAAATTATAAATCTTGATGACGAAATAACCGGGTCTTTGCATATTCGGGACCTTTTATCAAAAGAATTGATAAAACTTTCCAACGGTGAAACCCGCCGGTTGTTTATTGCAAAAGCCCTGCTTCGAAAACCCAAACTTTTAATATTGGATAATCCATACATCGGGCTTGACAGTGAGGCAAGGCAAACCCTCAACCATCTTCTATGCCAGATTGCAGCGAATGGTGTTCATCTTATTTTGTCGGATAATGGTCAGGATTATCCCGATTGCATGACCCATGTTTTGGAGATGGAAAATCTTAAAATTAAGTCTGTGGGGAAACGGCCATTAAACCACGCTTCAGTATTACCTCTGCAGGAAAACCCGAGTGAGAAGTGTATTGGACTTTTCCAGTTTCAGGAGCCGTTAAAAACTGATTTTGCCATTGCTGCTTCATTTTCAAATCTCATAATTAAGTATGGCGATAATGTCATCATCAACGGCATTGATTGGACCATAAGAAAAGGTGAAAAATGGGCACTTACAGGTCTCAATGGAGCAGGCAAATCGATGTTGCTGGGAGTGGTATTTGCTGACCACCCGCAAGCCTATGCCAATAAAATAATAATTTTCGATCAGCCACGGGGAAGTGGCGAAACAATTTGGGACATCAAAGAACAAATTGGTTATGTTTCGCCCGAATTGCATTTTTACTTTGAGCGGCAGGTAAGTAGTGAAGAGGCCGTGATGAGTGTTCTTTACGAGCATCCATATAAGCGACAAACTGCCGAACCATGGCATTACCTGATGTTCCAGCGTCTGCTTGATTATTTTCAAATAAGTCATCTCAGGAATGCCAGTTTCCATTCATTATCTACCGGCCAGCAGCGTTTGATTTTGTTGCTGAGGGTAATTGTAAAAAATCCGCCATTACTGCTTCTTGATGAACCTTTTCAAGGTTTCGACATGGAAACAATCGAAAAATCAAAGTTTTTACTCGATCAATTCTGTAAGAACCGCACTCTCATAATGGTCTCCCATCATGCCAGTGAAATACCCTCCGTGGTAAATCATCTGGCACGATTGAAAAATGGAAAGCTGATTATTTCTTGATCATTTTCCGATGCGAACCATAAATGAATCAGAATAACCTAAATATTCAGGAGAATACATACATTGTATGGAAGCATTTCCTGAGGCAAAGCGTCCATCATGTGTTACTCTTACCGTATATTCGATAATGTGCTTTCCCATTGGTAAATTCTCAATGAAGAAGTTTTGGGCCACATCCCGGATACTCTCGAAATATCCAATGTTTCCATGGTATTTATATGCTGAAGTTTTTTCCATAGGCTCAAGGCAGGAAGCTCGCATATCCTTCAGATGAACATACTGCATGTCGCGATCGGTACCAAATTCAAGGTGAATGATCACTTCATCCCCAATGTGCAGTACTGTACCAGGGCTAACCAGCTTGGTCTGTTTGTTTTGCTTTAGGTATAAGTATTTTTTAACCCATAAATTTGAGTGTGGGCTTTTAACTTTATTAATCTTCTCAAAGTACTGCCAGTAAACAGCTCCCCATGCGGGAGTACCGGTGCTTTGAACAGGTTTAATTTTGATAACACCCATATCTTTCGAAATTTCTTTGGGTTCCCAGGTTTTGCGAATGTAACCGGTGCCAGCCAAAGCATTGTTGTCTGTTTTTGTATTTATTTGAGTTTTGCCAATACTGATCTGATAAGAAGGTTGTGTATTAAGCCATTCATTATCCTTTAGCAACATCGAATAACAAGCTTTTGCAGTAGAAATGGTCGATGGCCACTGGTTGTTCTTTCGCTGGGTCAGTAACCAGGTTTTGAGTTTATCAATTTCATCTTTCGGCTGTCCCGTTTCAATGAACAATTCGATGATGGCAGCTTGGGCTTCAATGGGATTTGTATACCAGAAATAATCTTGTTTTACGGGCCAATACATTCCCAACTCATCATTTTTTGTGGACATTTGCCTTAACGCTTCAATAATTACTTTGCAGGTTGCTGCATTCCCGTTTCTATACAAAGCCATTGCAATCATTGCATTTTCGTAAGTATTGGTTGTAGCCCATTTTTTGTAGGCCATATTCAAAAGATAGGAGTAAGCTTTCTGCCGTTCTTTGCTGATTGGGTCTTCCTTTAAAAAATAGCTCCGTGAATATAAATACTGAATGATATCCGAATTAATTGACAAATCAGATTTTTTGTCTTTGGTTTTATACCAGGATTCAAGAATCCGGTTGCAATAATCAATAAGTGCAGATGTAAATGCTGATTCAGGAGCCGGGTGCATTTTATTCAATTTGCCTAATCCTTCCAGCACATGCAGAGAAATATAATCGCTGGGTTCCATTCCGCTAAACCAAGGCAAACCACCCCCTTTCTGAAATTTGACTAACTTATCCCAAAGCTCGCTTTTTTTCTCTTCGATAACCTTTGTGTTGAAGAGTTCAGGCAGTTTTTGCAGGCTGGACGATTCATTCTTTGCATCAAATAACCATGGCGATTCTTCAAGTAGCATGGTTTTGAGATCAGCATTTTGTTCCAGATCAGATAAATAATTCTTGGGTGATTTCTTAACTTCTTGTACTACCTTTTGTATGGTTGAACTATGATTCATAATATATTCTGCTACTGAATAACCGAAATACTTATTGAAAGTCTGTTCCGCACAATCATAAGGATATTCAATCAGGTAAGGCAATGAAAACACGGTGTTCCAAACCGGGTTAGGGGTGAACTCAAATGCAAACTTCTGATTTCTTAAAGTTGACGATCTGTTTGCCTGAAAGCTTTTAAAGTTAAAAATTTGCTCGTTCTTACCTTTAATCATTATAGGTAGCGATTCGGTTATCAATAATTCGTTGGATAAAACAGGCAGCATCATTTCTTCTCCATCAGAAAGATTCCCGGCACTGGCTTTCACTCTGATTAAGACAGCGCCCAGGGATTCGGGAACAAACAATTTCCAGTTAACCAATGCATTTGAATTTTTACTGACGGCAAAATTCTGAATTCCTTTGGGAATAAAAAGTTGTGAAATAGGTTTACGGGAGAGGGCATCGAGAAATTCGATGCTTGCAATGCCTTTTATATCTTCAGTAGAACTATTCTCAATTCGTATATTAAACGAAATACTATCACCAGCTCTCAAAAAACGGGGCCAGTTGGGCATAACCATTAAAGTCTTACGTGTAATCAATTCCTTTTCAATGGAACCCATTTGCATATCCCTGGTATGGGCAAACCCACACATTTTCCAACGGGTTAAACCATCGGGCATGGTAAAGGACATGGTAATTTCCCCGTTATTATTTGTTCTTGCATTGGGTATAAAAAAGGCAGTTTCTTTGAAGTTTTTCCTGGTTACTTTTGGATTGGGAGTTTTGTTGTTTGGTTTATTAATCTCATTTACTATTACTTCGTCCTCTTTAATTTCGGCAACTACAACTGGGGCATTGAATCTGACCACTCTGACAACATCAGCGCTGGGTGGAGGAGGGGGTGGAGGCGGTGAACCTGCGCTGAATGCGTCCATAGAGATGTCACTAGAACTGGCTTTACAACAAATTTGAGGTGAATCATTTCTTTCCAGAGCTCGAATATCCTCAAATTTTTGTTTCCCCTTTATGGATGTATTTTTCCAATTTATAGTGGGCCACGGCTTTTCAATAAATAAATACGGACATAAATAGTTGTATAAACTTTTTACGTTATTTGTATTTGTGCTTGCATGGTTCCAGTTATTATTCATGTAATTAGTCTCAATAAATTCGTTATATGGGAAAAAGCCAAAGCTGTTAGGCTCTATTTCATCTAGAGAAGCATCGTATAAGGCAGCTACCATCTCAGCTTTTGCAGGCACACCTTTCAAATTGGATACTTTAAGTTTCCAGGTTTCTTTTTCTCCAGGATATAACTTGTCCCGGTACGAAGTGAAATTCAGATTTAGTTTTTTGTTATCAAAGGGAACCTGAATTAAATCATGATTTTTAAAGAACCTGTTGTTTCCATAAAACAAAGCACATATGGTTATGCCTCCTCTATAATTCTCATTAATAGGTATTTCAATAAGTTGTTGGGAATTCTTTAGATGAATCCATTCACTTTTTACAATTGTTTCATTTTTTTGCAAAACTATTAGCACATAAATGTCAGGCAAAGCACTACCAATAATATAGCTTGCTTTTTCCCCAGGGAGAACATTAGTTTTCACCGGCACAAAAATATTATCGAGCATTAGTGATGTGGGAGCGTTATTACCCTCAATCAAAGCAAAATATTTTTGTCCGGTAATGGTGACTTTGCCATCTATCAATGCCTCTAATTCAGCTACATAAAATCCTGGTTGTTGCTTGTTCAGCTCATCAGCATAAAATTCTGTTTTTTGGGGCGACAATACCTTTTCAAAAACCAGCTGTCCTTTAGACATCTTATGAAAGTCCAAATCAATAAATTCTCTGGCAATTGTATCATTTTCATCTTTATCCCTTTGGTCATAGTCGTAGCCATAACCATAATCTTCATTAAAATTTCTCTTAATTAATCGGGTTGGAGGTCGCAATTGATATATTCTGAGCTTACATAGGTTTGGCTTTAAAGGAGAATTATTATAAGTGAAATTTATGGGGATTTTTAAATTGGAATGTTTAATCAAGAACTTATCTAATAAGATTTCAGCGTCACAGGCAGATTTTCCAACTGGAACCGATAGTTCAGCGGTTTTTATTTCGCCAAACTGATCTTTAATTTTTATGGAAAAAAGATAATTACATAACTCTTTTTTATCAACGTTTTCTGTTTTTTTAGCTAAAAAAGGTATGATAAAGTTTCCATTATTGTCTGATTGAACAAACCCCACAGTCTGTGGTCTCTTGAAATTTCTATATTGGTACCTGTCGGATGATCTATGAATACTGTATTCAATGGACATATTCCGGGCAGGAGTGCCATTTAAATAATTGACATAACCCTTTACATGGATACTATCACCAAAATTAATAAATTGAGTAATGGGTATGAGTGTAAGGCTAAGTTTGGCAGGCTTGTATTCTTCAACACGGAAAGAGTATTCATCTCTATCAGCAGATCCCAGATAAATATCACCCAATGGACACTTTGCCGGAATAACAAAACTTCCGGAAAAAGAACCGAATTCATTGGTTAACATCAACTTATGATCAAGAATATTACCGTAACTTTTTAAATAAATTTTTACTTTTTCAAAACAAATGGGCTTGATGGTCCTGGTGTCCTTGTCCTGATTTGTTATAAGTCCTTTGAAATAAACGGTCTGTCCGGGGCGATACACTTTTCGATCAGTAAAGTATTGAATATCTTTGTGTTTTATCACTCTTTCATAAGAATCATAATTCGGTTCATTGTCTATAATAGTGTCGCCTTTATATCCTATTTTGATAAAATATTCCGATTGAATATTCCCATTTATTCTAATTCGGCCCTGTTGATCTGACGTGTATTTGTGCAGTATTTTTTTATTTTGAATAATCTCTGAAGTTGCACCTTTGATCGGTTTCCCATTGGAACGTTGTACAACATACAATTCATTTTGGTTTTTTTGGTCGTAATAAAAGTAACCCAGGTCTGATATCGTAAACGTTTTCCAATCCAAAATGTCTTTTGGAAATCTAATATGGTCAGTTTGTGAAATGATGACCAAATAATTACCATAGTTCAAATTATTTAAAGTGATTTTCTTTTCACCAATATTGTCTGACACGTTGCTGAAATTCAGTTTGTTTTGATATTGAGATTTTTCGGTTCTAACAGTATAACAAATGGTGTCCTCTATTGACCTATAATCAGAAGTATTTACATAATTGAACAGGGGCAGTTTAAACACCTTAGCATATATGGTACTAAGATTTCGCTGCCGGATGCTAATTTCTAACTTTTCGTTTTTAGAAACAAATTCCTTGACAACTATGCCAGCATTTTTTTCGTCTAGTTTGTTAAGTATTGACACACAAGATTTCACTTCATCTTTTTTTGCGGAATATGTTAGGAGGATATCTTTACATTTCTCTAATAACAACTTACGATTGTTAATACGATTATATTCCTTTACCATAGCATAATCAATTTTTAGCAATGCGTTGCGATTGTGAAAGTGGTTTCGGTAAGTGTTAAGTAGTGTCAAATAGTCATTGCTTTTTTCATACATTTCAACCTGATCTCTTAAATATTCAAGACGCATGATTTCTGTTTCCATATAGAAAGCAGGATCAAAGTCGTTTTTATGCAGCTTCAGCAATGTTTGAAATGTCTGCATTACTAGAGCTTTGTTATTTAAAGTATCAACCTGATTAAAATTCATTTTTAGGAATTCTCTGTCTGTTGTAAAGAATGGTACCAGAGGGATATTGTCTGAGTCAGAGAAGACCATATAGCGATTTCCAAAAATTAATAAGTTTAGTGAACGCAAGCATAGAAAATCGTACAAGGAAAGAGAAGCGTCATTATCATAATTCACTGCTATAAAGCGTTTATACTGATTGAATGGAATCTTCTTTAACTTTTTTTCTTTTGCTCTTATTTCAAGTAAATTTTTAAGAAATTCTTTCTCTGCCATTTCACTGCTCCAGGTTGTCACGTCTTCAATATTGTTGGTATAGACCATTTCTTCCCCACGGCGATACATTCTGGCACTATAATTCCAGAGCTTTTCTGCATACATGATTGAAATAACTTCTCTTGTTGGCGTTTTAGCATTGATCTTTTCTGCTCTCAGGAGATCGATAATTTTACTATTGTTTACGTCAAGATTTTGCTTGCACTGGATTTCGTATAGTAAGGCTTTGAGGTAGACGGGATGATTGCCTGTCCAGCGCGCAAGTTTTTTAGCTTTTAAGGCATAGTCCAAAGCATCCCGGTAGTACTTCACCTGAAGTCTTTGATCAATCCTGTGAAATAAGATTTTAGGGTAAATTACAGTTTCAAAAATACACAGAATAACGACACTAATAGCAATGAGAATGTAGAGCTTCTTCATATGGTCAGATTTGATGATTGGTTATAAAAAACAATTTATTGGCATTAAGTCTTAAACAGCATGTTTGTTGGTTTTAACATTCATTCCAAAGTGATAAATTGGTTAAAAATTGCTTCATCTCTTGCATGTTCCGAAAACATTTTTTAAGTTTGCAGTGTTATAAAAGCAGAACATCTGTTTTAAACTAAAAAAATGGAAAAATACAATTTACATACGAACACTCTCAAAAGCTATGCCGGAAACTTTTTTGGTTTTTGGTTTTATTTTTTTTATGGACTGGGTAGCTTTCGGGAATGACCATGGTATGTAAACATATAATACAAAGTCCCGAAAGAAATTTCGGGACTTTTTTTTTAAATACACTTTTATGGAAAATGAAACTAATACTCGAACTAAAGTGAAAAAGGTAGCCATCCAGGGAGGAGCAGGAGCTTTTCATGAAATTGCCGCATTGCACTATTTTGGCAGTGATAACGTAGAAATCGTTCCTACCAACACATTTCGCGATTTGTTTTCGTCGTTAAAGAAACGCCATGCCGATTATGGCATTATGGCCATTGAAAACATGGTTGCCGGAAGTATCTTGCCAAATTACAATCTGTTGCGCGAATCCAACATGAAAATTATTGGCGAAATTTATTTACGTATTGTACAAAATCTGGTAGCCTTGCCAGGTCAAACTATCGATCAGATCAGCGAAGTGTATTCCCATCCAATGGCAATTCTCCAATGCCAAACGTTTTTTGAAGAATACCCGCACATCCGACTCATCGAAAGTATTGATACCGCTTTGAGTGCAAAAGAAATTGCCGAAAATCAACAAAAAGGTATTGGCGCCATCTCCAGTGCACAGGCTGCGGAAAAATATGGCCTCGAAATTATGTTTTCCAATATCGAAAGCAATCAGATGAATTATACCCGTTTCCTCATTCTTGCTGATAAAGAGGAGCAGGTCGATTTCGAAGAACCCGTTAATAAATCGTCGATGCACTTTGCACTTGCCCACGAAATAGGCAGTCTTGCCAAAATCCTCTCCATCTTTTCATTTTTCAATATCAACCTTACCAAAATACAATCTTTACCAATTGTTGGGAAGGAATGGGAGTATTTATTCTATGTCGATGTGGAATTTAGTGATTATAAAGTATATCAGCAAGCTCTCGATTCCGTGAGACCTTTTACCAGTGCCTTGGGAATATTGGGAGAGTACCATAAGGGAAAGTCAATAATGTAGTATAAAGTTCAAAGATGTTCGAACTATTTTAAACCTTGAACTGTAAACTTGGAACTGTGTAAATAACTTTTAATGTGTAAACTAGTAACACCAATATCATGAGTATAAAATTAAATTTAGAGTCGATTATTTTGCCAGGTGTAAGTCCTGACAGGCCAATGATTATGGCCGGACCCTGCAGTGCAGAATCAGAAGAACAGGTACTTACAACAGCTCGTCAGCTTAACCAGCAGGGTATAAAAATATATCGCGCAGGTATATGGAAGCCCCGCACCCGTCCTAATGCATTTGAAGGAGTTGGTTCTGTGGGATTACCTTGGTTGAAAAAAGTAAAAGAGCTCGGTATGTACACTGCAGTGGAAGTGGCCAATGTAAAACATGTGTATGAAGCCCTAAAATATGGAGTAGATATTTTGTGGATTGGAGCCCGTACCACAGCGAATCCTTTTGCTGTGCAGGAAATTGCCGATACATTAAAAGGTATGGATATTCCGGTGTTGGTTAAAAACCCGGTAAATCCTGATATCGAACTTTGGATTGGCGCTTTGGAACGTCTTAATGATGCAGGAATAAGAAAATTGGCAGCCATACATCGCGGTTTTTCTACCTATGATAAGAGTCTGTACCGCAATGATCCGCACTGGCAGATACCTATTGAGTTACGTCGTCGCATTCCCAATCTTCCAATCATTGTAGACCCGAGCCATATCGGTG